>Ga0310123_10003151_pt1 | contig 12878 bp, 13 predicted proteins | sample CB6_AW_1057_MG_FD_203505 | JGI IMG/M metagenome (GOLD analysis project Ga0310123, IMG submission 203505) | Marine microbial communities from Western Arctic Ocean, Canada - CB6_AW_1057 | ecosystem: Environmental > Aquatic > Marine > Oceanic | place: Canada: Western Arctic Ocean | collected... | reverse complement strand
ACACGCTTGAGGACCTGCAAAAAGCCGAGTTGTTTTTCAACCCGGACGGCAGGGAGCAGGCTGCTCCTGCATAGGCAGACTCGACGCATCTTGCCGCTGTTTTGGGTGTTGTCTGCAATTCCGTCTACCGAGACGGTTGTGATGCCTCTCCCGGATCGATGACTGAAACCGAACATGACTGAACTGAACTACGACGCAGTCACCCGATACTGGCACACCGCCCGGCCGTCGATCCTCGGGCCGTACATGATGGACGGGTTTGGTTTTCCCGCTGCTGTCGGCCGTTTTCGGTTTCGCGCAGAAACCCGAATCACCCAGCGCTTGATTCACGGCCTGGATCCCGCCGGAACGTTGCTGGATCTCGGCAGCGGTATCGGTCACTGGGCGGAACACTTCGCCGAACGTTTTGCGAACGTTGTCGCCGTCGAGGCCAGTACGCCTCTGTTCGACGCCTTGAAACAGCGTTGCGCTTCGCATCCCAACGTCGAAACCGTCCAAGGCGACGTGCTGTCGTTCGAGCCGGCAGAACACTACGAAATGGTATTCCTCGGCGGTTTGTTGATGTACCTCAACGAAGGGGACGTCGTTTCGCTGCTCCGAAAACTGGCCTGCTCCCTTGGACCGCGCGGGATCATTGTCTGCCGCGAAACCACTGTCCGGCAGGGGGTCGTAACGCGAGACGGGGAATATCAAGCCGTTTACCGATCCGTCACGACGTACACCCGCATTTTCGACGAGTGTGGACTGTCGGTCGTCAAGGTGAAACGAAACACGCCGTATGTTTTGCTGCAAATGGGATGCGAGTTCGTCAAGAAATGGAAATCGCTTCTGCCTGAGAAATTCCAGATGATCCCCGTGGTGGGGCACCTCGTGTATTGGGCATTGCGGATCTGCTATCCGTGGATCATCCACATCCCCGGTGCATTCGGCCTAAAGTTTCCGGTTTTAACGAATCACTTCTTTGTGCTGCGGCCCGACTCGCCCGTCCTACCCGACATTCAGGCAGCATCCGTGGCTAGTTAGATGACTGCCGCCCATGTCGAGGAGAGCGATGAGGAGATCACTGGGAAAGCTTGCCTACAACAACCTGGCAAACGGTGTCTCGATACTGGGAGTGCTGCCGCTGTGTATCCTCTTTCTGAAGGACGATTTCCAGCAGTACCTGATCCCGCTGATCGTCTACAACAACATCATGGATGATTTGGATGGCATCCTGGCCACCAAGCTGAACATCAAAAGCGAGTTCGGTGCCCTGCTTGACAACGTCTGCGACGCCTTTTCACACACACTCTTTGTCATGCTGGTGATGATGCGGTACGCAGACATCCCAGCGGGCGCGAACATCGTGACGATGGCCATTGTTCTGTCCGGCCTTACGGCAGCAGTCGCCATCTTGCTGCGTGTGGTTTCCCGACTGATCCCTTCCTCAGCGACGGGGACCGGCTCACCGACAAACGAATTGGTTCGTCATCTGCTGTTCGTCCTGCTTCTGCTTCCGGACGATTACGATTTCAATGCACGAGCGGTTTTGGTCGCGATGTTTACACTACATTCCGTGTCGATATTTGTGCCGATCCGGATGCCCTATCTGATCCGCTCGCTGACGAAGTCTGCCACGGCAATCAGCCTGGTCAACGTTGCGCTCGTGGTGGCTTGGCTCGTCCCCGATACGACACTCGCGATCGCTGCCTGCTTTGTGATCAGCTACCTGTATTCTTTCGGATGGGGATGTTTCAAGTGGCTCCAGCAAGTGCAGCCCAAAGCGTCAGAGTGAAAGAGAAGTCCGAAGATCTTTCCGGGATGTGGGCTGGCTCACAGAATCTTCAAAAAAGAATCACGATAATTTGATCATGTCACCGGCGCGCCCTCTGTTTCGATGTGGTGAACAGTGAATGCGGAATCACGAACGGATTCGACGGCTGTTCCCTTCAAGCGACCATGGAATATAGGTCAAGGAGACATTACCCATGTCCGATGTTGCCGTGCGAACAATCTCAAGAATGTGGAAGTTTGCCGCCGCCACTGCCATCTGCATCGGCGCGTCTGCTGTGCTTTATCTTTCGATTCCGCCGAATGTGGCACATGCCAAACCGTCCCTGGACCGGAAGTGGCCTGGTGTGCAGCAGATTTCGATGGACGAGATCGACCACTCGACGTACGACTCACTGTTGCGGAAGTACGTTGACCGCGACGACTACGTGAATTACCCGGCATGGAAACAGTCATCCCCCGAGCGCCAGTCGCTGCAGAACTATCTGGCCGGACTGAGCCGCGCTTCGACCGGCAAACCGGGCAGCCGCGAAGCGCGTCTGGCTTTTTGGATCAACGCTTATAACGCCGTAACGCTGGAAGAAATCCTGCAGGTGTATCCGACTACGAGCATCCGCAACCACACATCACGGTTTGGAGGCTACAACATCTGGAAGCAGTTGCCACTGCAGGTTGGTGATGGCAGGTACTCGCTGCATCAGATCGAACATGAAATCCTGCGGAAAATGGGGGAGCCGCGGATTCACTTCGCCGTTGTTTGCGCTTCAGCCGGATGTCCGCGTCTACTCAACGAAGCCTACACCGCCGAGAATCTTCAGCACCAGTTGACCGCCAACACGAAAGACTTCTTTTCGCGGTCGCAGAATTTTCGGCTCGACGCCCGCAACCGTAACGATGTACTTCAGTTCGATTTTGAAATGGTTTGCTAGTGACTTCGGCCGCACACAGACAGACCGGATGACCTATCTCAAGCCGTATCTCCCGTCCAACGCGTAAAGCATTGCCATCAGCCGACGGATGACGGTCAAGTATCTCGATTACGACTGGAGCCTGAACGACCAAGGGAGGCGACCAACCGCGCCGCGACGCCGGTAAGGTCGCGGAAGCCGACGGTTGGCGCAATAAGAAAAAATGGCCATACGAACATATGTCCTGCATCTTGCCCCTCATTTCGCTCCACTCGGTCGTTGCCCTACAATTCTGCCCAATCGCCGCAGTTTACGGTCTGTCTAAGGGTCTGGAGAGGTCGTTCATCACCCAACCGTCAATTCCAGACATTCTGTGATGAGTCTCACACAGTCTGTTGATCGCGCCGGTCGATATACCTTCCGTGACCGCGACGGCTGTTGCGGCAAGTTCTAGATCGAAAGGGTTGTTCGATGTGGAAGACGTGGCATCGGTTTGGTGGATCGTGTGTGCTGGTGATGCTTGTTTGTCTGACGGCAGCCAGCCCAGCCCGGGCTGCCAAGCTGACATGGTTCACCGACCTCAGGAAGGCAGCCGAGGAGTCACAACGGTCGAAAAGGCCGATGTTGATTGAAATTTCAGCCGATTGGTGCCGGTACTGCAAAAAGATGAAGCAGTCATTCGCCGACGACACAATTGTCAAGCACGTCCAAGGCTGCTTTGTACCTGTCGAGATCGATGCCGACAAAAACCGGCGACTGGTCGAATCAGTTGGTGCCGAAGCGTTGCCAACAACGGTCATCATTTCACACGATTTTCGCCTGCTGAAGATGATTACCGGTTACCTGCCGCCCGATCAACTGGATCGACAGTTGGGCAAAGTCTGTCAGGTCAATCACGAGGTCACAGCTCCTTCGGTTCCGAAGAAAATGACGAAGACGGCACAGAAGGTGGCTGTGGCTCCGAAACTCGCTTTCGACCTTTACTGCCTGGTTTCTCTGTTCGATGAACACAAGCTGCAGCAGTGTACAGTCCAGCACACGACCACTTATCAAGGTCAGATGCTTTGCTTCGCATCGGCTGAACACAAGCGGAAATTCGATGCCGATCCGGACAGGTACTGGCCGATCTTGGGCGGCAAGTGTCTCGTCACTGCGGTCGAGCGGAACAAAAAAGTCGCGGGCAAGCCGAATTGGGGCGCCATCTATCGAGAGCGTCTTTGGTTCTTCATGGACAAGAACAGCCGCGACAAATTCGCAGCGAGCCCCCTCGACTATGCATCGGCGCATCGCCGTTGACAGCCCGTCGGCCCCCCATTAAAAAACTGGCCGATCTTGTTGTCTGCCGTCGACCGGGAAGAGCGGCGTGAGTCGTTTCCTGCTAGCATATCGGCACGCTGCCGGTTAATCTGTCAGCCCGAAAGCGACGTCAATCCCCGCCCTGAACCTGTGAGTCGTTTCGGGTGTCAGGACGTCAAACCGCAATCGCCAAGAGCGGGCGCGGTCCGGCAGATGCTTCCGGGAACCTCTGCCCGGATTTACGCACAAAATTTCGGCCGTCAACCCGCCGCTTTCAGACCGACATGGACCATCCCCAACGATCGAACGCACCGTCGAACGAAAAGCCGCCGGCTGGCAGTTTCGCAGAATTGTGGCGGCTAGCGCTGCCCTTGATTCTCAGCTCCGGTTCGCTGTCGTTGATGTTGTTCGTGGACCGGATGTTTTTGACGTGGTATTCCCCGTCAGCACTGGCTGCGGCCATGCCGGCCGGCCTGCTGCACTGGACGGTGATCAGCGTGGTCATTGGAACGGCCACCTACGTCAACACGTTTGTGGCCCAATACGAAGGTGCGGGACGCAAAGATCTGGCTGCCGCGAGCGTCTGGCAGGGAATCTACCTCTCTGTGGGCGCTGGCGTCGCCTTTCTCACGGTTTTGCCCTTTGCGCCGTGGATCTTCAAGTTTATCGGCCATGAACCGCTCGTCGAACAGATGGAGGTCAACTATTTTTCCATTCTGTGTCTGGGAGCGGTTCCCATTACGATGACCGCCGCCCTGTCTTCTTTTTACAGCGGGCGCGGCGAGACCCGGACCGTGATGGGCGTCAACATGCTCGTGGCCGGCGTGAACATGCTGCTCGATTACTGCCTCATCTTCGGCGCCGGTCCGTTTCCGCAGATGGGGATTCGCGGGGCGGCCTTGGCAACCGTCATTGCCAACGTGGTCGCGGTCTGCATGTTTACCGCCTTGATGTGCCGCCGACGTGAACAGCTGGAGTACAAATTCTGGAAACGGTGGCAGCTCGACAGGGAGCTGTTCGGCCGACTGCTACGCTATGGGCTTCCCACCGGATTCCAGTTTTTTGCCGACATCGCCTCTTTTGCGGTATTCATTTTCCTGGTCGGCCGGTCCGGCCAAGCGCAATTAGCCGCGACAAATCTCGCCTTCAACCTCAACATGCTGGCTTTCATTCCGATGCTCGGTTGTGGGACGGCCGTGATGACGCTGGTCGGCAAACGCATTGGTGAAGGGCGTCCCGAAATCGCCGTGCGGACCACTTGGTTGGCGTTCGGCGTGGCCGGAACGTACATGGGGGCATTCGCGGCCGTCTATCTGTTTTTGCCCGATGTTATCCTCGCTCCGTTTGCGTTGAACCAAAGCTCGGCCGAGTTTGCTGAAATCCGCGATCAAGTCATCCCATTGTTGCGATTTTTGGCCGTGTTTTCGGTCTTTGACGGCATGGCGATCATCTTCGGTTCGGCGATCCGCGGCGCCGGCGACACCCGTTTTTCCTTGATCTTCGCTTCGCTCACCGGCTGGCTGCTCATGGTGCTGCCCACTTGGGCAGCTTGGAACTGGCTCGACGGAGATCTATACGTCAGTTGGACCGCCTGCACTGTGTACATTTGCGTGCTCGGCGTCGGTTTGCTCATTCGCTTTCAGACCGGACACTGGAAATCGATGCGCGTCATCGAGCAGACGCCGGCAGAAACAACAGCCAGACCTAGGCAACTCGACCTGGAGATCTCCAGCACCGTAGATTACGTCCCGGTTCTAACAATGCTGTCAGATGCCTGCTCCGACGGAGAAGATGACCCTGTCGAACCGGCGGAAATCGGCGCCGACAGTTGACATACAACAGGCAGTGCCGGCCGACCAGATGGCTTTTCTATTGCAATCAAGACACAACCGATTGCTTTGCAAAACTCCTCGAAACGATCACAATGGGTACACTCCTTCTGTTCGCCCATCGTCATTTCTTGTTCCACCACCAATTTGAAGCCGACGTCATTTGAGGAGCATGATCGAACCATGGCCAACGTTCGACACTTGGCATCTGACGCCTTGACCGAAGGGGGTGGACTGTTCCGCTTGTCCCCGACTTGGGTCCCCCGCTCGTTTCTGCAACCGGGCCGACGGTTGAAACTGCATCCGGCTGATTACTACGCCTTAGGAACGGATCGCGGCGGCATCGATGAACGCTGGTTCGCCTCGACCACAGCGGCCGCCAACGAAGGGGCGCCACCCGACGAAGGACTCAGCTATTGCGTTTTCGGCGGCGAACGCTTCACGCTCAAAGATGCGATTGCAGAAATCGGAGCGGAAACTGTCGGAGAGCACATCTGGAACACCTACGGCCGCTGGCCTGTGTATTCCAAGTTCTTCGACAACATGGGTCCCATTCCGCACCACATGCACCAGAACGGCCAGCAGGCCCAACTGGTCGGCCAGGAAGGAAAACCGGAATCGTACTACTTTCCACCGCAAATGAATGCCATCGGCAATAACTTCCCGTACACTTTTTTCGGGTTGGAGCCGGACACGAGACAGCAGGACGTCGTCGGCTGCCTCGACCGTTGGAACGAGGGCGACAACGGCATCCTCGATCTCTCGAAAGCGTACCGGCTGAAACCGGGCACTGGCTGGCTGGTGCCTCCTTGCATTCTGCACGCCCCGGGCAGCCTGGTCACCTATGAGCCTCAATGGGGCAGCGACGTGTTCGGCATGTACCAGTCGATGGTCGAAGGCCGTGCCGTCCCCCGTTCGCTGTTGACCAAGGATTTTCCTGAAGAGAAGCACGGCGACAATGCCTACTTGGTCGAAGCGCTCGACTGGGAGGCCAACGTCGACCCGAACTTCAAGGACAGCCACTATCTCGAGCCAATCGTCGCTGCCGAAGAGGACGGCTGGGTCGACAAGTGGATCGTATACGGCAAGGTAGACGGGCAGCAGTTGTTTACGGCCAAAGAGTTGACCGTTCAGCCGGGTGGCAGGTGTACCATCAGCGACGACGGTGCCTACGGCTGGATCACCGTGCAGGGTGCAGGCCGCATCGGCAAGCTGCGGCTGCAGACGCCGGCCATGATCCGCTACGGCGAGATGACCGAAGACGAAGTGTTTGTCACCGCAAGAGCCGCAGCCGCAGGAGTGGAGGTCGAAAACACCGGCACCGAACCAATGGTCTCATTGCGCTACTTCGGTCCCGCTGCGCAGCCGGATGCGCCGGAGGTCGGGGCGCATAAGAAATGACCGATCCCCCAGACATACCGCAAGAGACCACGGACGACTATTCATCGGAGAAAACAAGATGGAGCTATGAAGACGATTGAACTCAGCGATGCGACCGGCACGCTCGCCGACTACGCGTACCAAGCCCTCACCGAACCGGTGACGTTTACGCTGGATGGTAGGCCACTGGCATTTATTGCCTCCGCAGTTGGTGCTGACGAAGAGACGATCGCCCTTTCCGCCAGTCCGAAACTCCGCGAGCTTATCGAACGCTCGAGAGAGTCGTACCGCAAGCATGACGGCATCTCGGCGGCGGAGATGCGCAGGCAGGTCGAGCAATGGGATGTTGAAGAACGGACCGCAGCCGACAGAGAATCCACAGCGCCAAACGAGTAGTCGCGTTGTCGGCCTGCGTTACTTCGGCCCCGACGCGCAGCCGGAGGCGCCGGAAGTTGGGGCGTGGAGGAAGAAGTAAATCACCGCAAATCCCGCGGAGGGACGCAAAGCAAACAATTGCGCCGCGACGGAGAAGGTTTATGAAGCGTGATATGGATCTTATTCGCAAGATTCTTATTCGGATTGAAAGCGACGATGACGTCAAAGTTGACTGCCCGGAAGAAAAACTCGCGTTTCATCTTCTACTTCTGACAGAGCAACATTTTGTTTGGGGAATCACAGTGCAGGAAGCACAGAACGGACCGCCACAGATTCAGCAGATAATGAGCTACGTCAGGCTTACGGCCGTGGGACATGATTTTCTTGATACAATTCGAGACGAAACTGTCTGAAAAAAAACTCAAGAGAAGGTTTCAACCGTTGGAAGTGGGGTCGCGATTAATGTACTGGTCGCCGTCACGACTGAGCTTCTGAAGGAGAAACTGGGGATAAAATGAACCAGAGCAGAAGAACAACCGGCTCTCACGTCGATAGACGGATGAGCATTACTGATTTCGACTTCCGCACCGTGACGGTCCATCGCCCCGACAGCAATCCGGTTTTGTACAATACCGAACAGCAGTTGAACGGCGGGCCCGCCCTGCAAGGCCTTGAAGTGAACGTGATGGACTTGTTCGTGTCGAAACGGCCCGCCGACAAATAAGCGTATCGATGACAACCATTTGAACGACTTGAATGACTCGACAGGAATGAGCCATGCCCAATACCTTCCCCAAACTTCACAACGCAGCCTGGCCTGGTGTGGTCGGCAAGGGCGACGGCGCAGAACCGCCCATTGATATCGAAACCATGCTCGATCTCACCGCAGCTGCCGAGGTCGACGGAGTCAAATTTGACGGCACCGACCTGTTTCTCTTCGGTCCGCACGTCAACATCGACGCCAGCGACGACGAACTGAAGCAGTTGGCTGAGAAGGTCACGTCACGGAACCTGGTGATCGGAACGGTCGTCGCCCCGGTTTGGCCGCTTACGGGGGGGGGCTCGGCCATGGACGAAACCGAGGGACGCGAAAAGTTTCTCACCCAGGTCCGTAAAGGCTGCCGGATTGCAAACAAACTGCGGGAACTTGGCGTGCGGCCGTATGGGGTTGTGCGAATCGATTCGGCTTGCAGCCCGGGCGAGTGGGTCAAAGATGCGGAAGGGAACCAGCAGCAGATTGCCGAGACCTTTCGCCAAGCCTGCGATGTCGCCACAGATCACGGCGAACGTCTGGCGGCTGAGGGAGAAATCTGCTGGGGCGGCATGCACAGTTGGAAGACAATGGTCAATTTATTGGAACGGGTCGATCGGCCCGACACGCTTGGTTTCCAGGCCGACATGGCACACACGCTGCTGTATACCCTTGGTGCCAACGCTCCCGAAGACCGTCTTCTGCCCGAGGATTTCCACTGGGACGATGCGAGTGTGCTGGACGAGGCGCTTCAGACACTGACGGCAGCGCTACGTCCCTGGACGATCGATTTCCACGTGGCCCAGAACGATGCGACGGTCAAGGGTTCCGGCTCTCACGACAAAACCGGCCGCCATTGTCTGGCGAAAGATCCGAACGGAAAACTCGACATACCGCACCATGCCGGGTTCTGGCTGCGGGACGAGATCGGAGAGCTGACCCGCAATTGTCACCACATTTGCTGGGACGGATGCATGTTTCCCAACGAGACGATGATGGAACCGCAAACGTGGAACGACATTCTGGCAGTGATGATTACAGTCCGTGACGCGCACGGCTGGAATGAATGACGAGACGGAACCACCAAAACGCCAAGAAATGAGATCATGCCGAAGCTGTCACCGCCAATCGACATGTTCGTATCAGACGAGACCGGAACGACGGCTGACGGGCCGGTTTCAGTCGAGCTTGAATTCGGTCTTCGTGACCCGTATGATTACAAACGTTCACTGTGCTATTCGGTTCGATGGTCGGCAGAGACAACGATTCGGCCATGACCGCCTCTCAGGCCACGGCGTCTGCAGGGGTTTTGGCTTGTCCGTCCCCTCAGCGAACAGGGGCCGGTTGGTGATTCGACGTTCGATTCGCCTCGTCACTTTCGAGGAGAGGACGATCTCCGATGAAACCCAAAGACCCGACCTCCGAAAACTAGAAACAGACCGGCCGACACAAACTGAGTGTAGAGTTCAACCTGGAGAAGGAATCGCTGTAGACCGGATTGAAGACACTGCGGACAACACTGCGTGAAAAACTTGCGACGGGGACGTCACGATTCAGCATCCGCTGGCTGACAATCCTTTTTTGGTTCGTCCCGATCCTGATCGTGGCCGGCGTGACTGTCTAGTTGTTCTCGGGCGCCTTGAGCCATTACATCAGCCGCTTTCCCGACTAAGACGTCGAGATCAACTCGTGCGGCCAACGGGGAAGTGAGTGAAGCGTGGCCCAGTCGGTCACAGGGCGATGCCACGGCGAGGTGGCATGGCCACTGCTTTGAGTGGCCAGATCTTCGGCTTTCGGGTGACGGCGGGACTTACCCACGCTAAGCCGTGGGCATGCATGCCCAAAGCAGCAAGTAGTGCACGCGGCGCAGGATGGTTCGTTAATGAACGTCAGAGAAGCACTGCAACTCTTGAAAGGCGATGGCTGGTACATTGAGCGATCTAAAGGAAGCCACAGACAATTGAAGCATCCAAGCAAGAAGGGTACAGTGACCGTGGCAGGTAAACCGAGTGTCGATCTTCCCCCGGGAACTCTCAAGAGCATCCTCAAACAAGCAGGACTTGACAAATGAAATTCGCAATTGTGCTTGAGAAGGGGGATACGTCATACGGTGCCTATGCTCCGGATTTTCCAGGTTGCGTAGCTGCTGCAGAAACGCGTGACGAGGTGTTGACGCTGATTAAGCAGGCAATCGAGTTTCACCTCGAAGGTATGCAAGCTGATGGGGACCCTATCCCTCAACCACATTCGGAAATGGAATACGTAGACGTTACGGTGGCATAACGAGGAGCCGTACAGCATGCAAACCATCCAGGTTGCAGCCGTCAGCATCAACAGCCCGTTGGGGCAAACCGACAAGATTCTCAACGACATGGACGGCTGGTGCCGAAAAGCCGCCGACCAGGGGGCCGAGTTCGTCTTGTTTCCCGAGCTGCATGTCCACGGCCACTGCACACCGAACACCTGGGAACTGGCTGAACCGGTCCCCGACGGTCCCAGCACGCGGCGGATCATCGCAATGGCCGAAACGCACCAACTGTTTCTGTCGGTGGGATTATGCGAGAAGCAGCGCGACATCGTTTACAACACGCAAATTCTCGTCGGACCGGCCGGGTACATCGGCAAACAGCGAAAGATTCACTGCTCCCGCGACGAAGTGCTGTTCTATAAAGGGGGCCGCGAAATCCCGGTTTTCGACATCGGCAAGTGCAAAATCGGCACGATCATCTGCTACGACAACCAGTTTCCCGAACTCGCCCGCATTTTAGCGCTGCGGGGGGCCGACGTCTTGCTGATGCCGCATGCCGCTCGCATCAAAACGTGGGACAACACTCCGGAATCGGCCGCTGAGGCCCGCCGGTACACACACGATTATTTCATTTCCTGTTACGCGATGCGGGCCCGCGAAAACGCCTGCTTCGCCGTGCTGACCAACCAGTCGGGCCGAGCCGGCTACGTCGAAACCTACCCAAAAGATTCGCCCAATCAGCCGCATCATGCCGGTGCCGCGTTGATCTTCGCTCCCGACGGCAAGATTTTAGCGTCGACCCAGCGTGAAGAGATCCGCGACGAGATGATCGTACACGAACTGCCAAGCGAGCGTCTGGCTGCCGAACGCAGCTTACCCAACTACACCCTGCGTACCCGCCGACCAGAACTGTTCGCCGAACTGGTCCGCGATCAGGTGGAGTGTTGAACGACCTTGCACGGAGCAGTTAAATTAGGTCGTGCGATCGGCCGAATGTCAGGCACCCCGTGCCTGACATTCGAGACTGGATGCGTGTGAGAGATGTACCCGCCCGATTGGGCGGCGGATCGGTCCCCGCCTTGATCGCGGAGATGGAGTAATCGGCAGCCGAACCGTGACCTTGAAGTCAGGCATGGGGTGCCTGACCTACCGACTGCTGCGGGAATCTCACGATTTCTCCGCCGTCTATGGTGAACATCGCCCGCAGAAGTTTTTCATCAACCTTTTCCGAGATGAACCGCATCGATCCATCGCAAACCACCACGTTGAAACCGCCCTTGAAAAATCCGCCTAGCTTTGGCAGCGGATTTTTCGGATCGTAGTGAATGTCTTCCGACTTCGTCCACGGGATGTCGCGCTTCGCCTCGACAAGGAGAATCGTGTTAGATGTCCCGTCTCTGATGTCTCTAAATTTCGTGCCCTGCTTGCCTTCAAAGACCATGCCCCTGCAGACCAGCGCGAGGTAGACCGTGTTGGTCGAATCCTTGGGAGCGCCGGGATGTCGGAAGACGTCCGGCATCTGTTTGAGAAGCTGTTTGTTGTGCGGACTATCCCAGCGCTCGTTCATTCGGTACTGCTCGTAGAGGGGTGCTGCATCGACGTACTGCAGGATTTCAACCCGCCAACTGTGGAGCGTCTTGCCGTCGGGGCCCATGATCGCCGCCGTCGAAAAATGCCCTTCAGTTTCGTGATAGTTGTGAAAGGCAAGAGCGAGTTGTTTTAGATTGTTCTTTGCCTGGACTCTGCGGGCAGCAGAGCGGGCAGATTGGACGGCCATAAAGAGAGGCGTCAACATCGATGTATTGACGTCCGCTGTTGTGGAAATCCGAACCGTGGTTCCCGTTCCCGTTCCCGTTAGTTTGTAGTTGCCCAGAAATTGATCGACTGTATTCATCATCGTCAGCAACAAGGAAACTTCCGGCGGGCGCGATTGCAGGATCTGCGTGTGGAAGGCTTTCGCCGTGTTGCGTCCCAGGGTGACCGACGCGACGATCGTTTCCTTGACCCGTTTTGCGCCTTGTTCGCTGGATCAGTCGGCCGCGATGGCGACGTGAAACTGCTTGGCAAGCGACGCGAAGATAATCAGCGAATCGGTGTCTTCCCAGAACGGGAAAAATGGAGCAAGTGCCGTGGGATTAAGCAGCGGCCTGCCTCGGCGGCCGTCGAACTTCATTTCGCCGCACACCCAAACCGTATCAAACGCCACTTCAAAATGACCAGTGGCGACCGTCTTCCAGGTAGCGGACGTCACGAGTTTCAAGCGGCTGTTCTTGCCAGAGAGCAGCAAACGTTGCAGGTTGGTCTGGCGGTCGATCACAATA
>Ga0310123_10003148_pt1 | contig 12889 bp, 8 predicted proteins | sample CB6_AW_1057_MG_FD_203505 | JGI IMG/M metagenome (GOLD analysis project Ga0310123, IMG submission 203505) | Marine microbial communities from Western Arctic Ocean, Canada - CB6_AW_1057 | ecosystem: Environmental > Aquatic > Marine > Oceanic | place: Canada: Western Arctic Ocean | collected... | reverse complement strand
CGCGGCATCAAGCAGGCGGTTAAAACGACGTCGGTTCTCCTGAATGAATGCATCCGCTTCCTTGACGAGCAGTGCAGGATCGGCGTATCCCAGGAGATAGGCCAGTTTGGCAAGCTCGTTGGCTTCGGTCGGGAATTCGTGCCGGCCGGTTGAGTTCATCAGGCGAATTCGAGCTTCAACGCTCCGCTGAAAACGATAACTGCGTTGAAAGTACTCGGAGTCGTCCGTCGAAATATACCCACCATGCTCAAGTGCCAAAAGTGCATCAAGCGTTCCCGGCACACGGACCGAGGGGTCTGCATGACCATACTTTAGTTGGTGCATCTGCACGACGAATTCGGTATCGACAGTTCCCCCCTTTCCGCGTTTGAGGTTGTGGGGAGAAGCGGTTTCTTCCAAGCGCCTGCGCATCGCGCGAATTTCGCCCGCCATTTTCGGTTGCCATCCTGGGGCAAAGGCTGCCCGGGCAACGGCTCGGACCGCCAGCCCGGCTACCTGCGGCGAACCCACGATCACGCGTGCTTTGCAAAGTGCTTGCCGCTCCCAAAGTTGACCGTGCTCTTCGGCGAAATAACGGGCAAAGCCATCAAGTGGCACAGCCAACAGGCCGCTTCGACCGGTAGGTCGGAGGCGCGGATCCACTTCATACAACCGGCCGTAAGGTCCGAGATGGTTGGCGACTGTCATGATCCGCTGGCCCAGTTCGCCAAAGAAATGCGCGTTCGACGTCGTCGACTTGCCGTTATGGGGTCGCGTACGGTGTACGGTTTGACCGTCGGCCTCGTACAGAAAAACCAGGTCAAGGTCGCTGTGGTAGTTTGGTTCCCTGCCTCCGAGCTTGCCGATTGCCAGAATAATTGCTTCACAGGTATCACCCTCGCGATCAGCGATAGCACTCCAGTACTTTTGGGTGATTGGGTCCTCAAGCGAAGTGGCACTTGGCCTGGTTATCATCGGTTCACCGAATTTTTCAACCAGATTGCTGTACTCGATCGTCGCGATTTGTTTCAGGCAGGTTTCAGCAACATCAGAAAGTGTTGCATGTGTTGCACGAATGTCGTCTTTACCCAGCATGTCGCGCACACCAACCCGCATATGTTGAGCGTTCTTGAAGCTGTGCAGAATCGGTTCAAGGTCCTCGGCACCACGGGAAAGGTCCGCGAGTGTTTCTTCCAGCATTGCGCGGGTAGGTAGCTTGTCGACCACGAGGCTGTCCAACAACTCGTCGATCATCCCGGGATGACTTGTCAAGATGCCGGCCAGATACGGGCATGCAGCGCAGAGAGTGACATATAAATTGAGAGTTGGTCGATTGGCACTGAACAATTCCCACAGTGCTGATTTGCCTCCCAGGGAGTCGCTCACGCGGCTGAGATTCACGAGCGTGGCGTCGGGTTGAGGGGTATCGGCAATGGCTTCCAGAAGCCGAGGAGCAATTGCAGCCAGAAAGTGCCGGCAACGCCGCGTTGAAAGAAAGCGGATTCTTTCGGTCGCCAGCGCCATCAGGTTGTTGTAGGCTGCCGGTATGTCGGCAAAAGGATACTTCCCCAGTACCTCCGTGATCGTTTCCTCGGAAGGCTGCGGATCGTTCACCAGGTCAACCTCGGGTTCGCTTGACTGGTCATCTTCAAAGGCGTCGTGGAGCAAGTGATTCAGAATCCGGTGGTTGCGGGCAGTCCGTCGCAGGTAATCTGCTTGAAACGTCTCCAGAGCCTGCGCGTGGGGTGTACCCGAATATCCGAGGCGAATTGCCAGTTTGCGCAGCTCGTCGGGATCTTCCTGCATCCTATGTGTTTGCAGATCAAACATGATTTGCAAGCGATGTTCCAGTTTGCGGAGCATGCTGTAGTTGTCTTCAAGAATCGAACTCTCCTGGTTGGTCAGGCATCCTGATTTTTCGAGATTCGCGATTGCCTCCAGCGTGTTTCCACCTCGGACCTCGGGAAGCGATCCTCCATTGAGTAACTGCAAAAACTGGATAGCGAATTCGATATCACGAATGCCGCCGTAGCCTGTTTTCACGTCCCGTTCCTTCTGCCCGGTGGTTTCTGCCCGGCGTTCAATACGTTGCTTGATTCCCCGAATTCCCGTGATGTCGGCCCGGCTGAGGAATCGTCGATAGATCCACGTTTCCAGGTGTTTCAGCAAGGCATGCCCCAGGTCAAGGTCGCCAGCGACCGCGCGAGCCTTGACGAAGGCCTGGCGTTCCCAGGTTCGCGCCTTGTTGTCGTAATAAGAAAGGGCCCGATCAAAGTTTATACAAACCTCACCCTGCGATCCTTCCGGCCGGAGTCTGAGATCAACCCGGTAAGCAATTCCCAGATTGGTTGATTCCGAAAGCAGTTTCACCAGGTCGCAACTCAGTCGTTCAAAAAACTCGTGGTTGCTGATGGGGCGGGCGGCATCGGTTTGGCCGTCGAGGTCGTAGAAAAAGACCAGATCAATGTCACTGGAGTAGTTCAATTCAACCCCGCCAAGCTTTCCCAGTGCCAAAACTACAAAGCGGGCACGGTTTCCTTTAGGGCCCAGGGGTTCGCCTCGGAGTTCCTCGAGCGCCCGCCGGGCAAAACGAAGCGCTACTTCGATAATCGTGTCCGCCAGGTAGGAGATTTGCCTCGCCACGGTAGCCACGGTCTGGCTGCGGATGATATCACCAAAGGCAATCCGTAGAGTTTCCCGCCGCTTGAACCGCCGCAGGGACGCCATGACTTCCCGCTGGTTCCTGAGAGTGGTAACTTCTTGATCAAGTTCCTCAATCAAGGAATCGCGCGCGACTGGCTGTCCGCCGGTGATGCGGAGCAAGTCGTAAGCTTCGTTATCGACAATCAAGAGGTTGCTCAAATACTGACTTGTCGAGAACAGCTGGAGTAGATTCGGAAGTGCCTCGAAGTCACGTTCAAACAAGGCGGCCGAGGACATGGGACTTCGCGATTCCGAAATGAAACGCTCCAGGTTGTTGAGTGCCATATCGGGATCGGCCAGATTGGGAACCGTCGCGGCGAACTGACGGCAAATATGGGCCAGCAGGTCCAAGGTGACGCCCACAGTCGCAAGTCGACGCAAATTATCGTGCGCAGTTTTAGCGTCAGCCAGATTCAGCGATTTCAGCCATGGCTTGGCCAGCGAAAAATCGTCCAGCATGCACTGAACCTGGTCAGGTCCAGATTCCTCGGGAGAAAAAGCTCCTGCAATGGCGGGTTGGGGAGAAGTGGGTGGGTCGGTTGACAGACGCTCGGTATCCATAATGCGTGTGGATGTTCAACCCGCTGATCAGAAAATTGATCGGGCGACTGCCCGAGGACGGTTGGTATTGTAGCCAACCTTTGGCTTAACGTCACTTACCCGCCGGGCAGGGGCCTGGCAGAGGGTGCCGCCCCGCCCCCCAAGGACATCACCAGTCATTGGCGCGCGTGGAGTTTGCAGCAGGCCAACGTGAAACCACCGCTCAATTTTCCAGCGTGTAAAGCTCGGGTCCGGTGTGGCGTGTTATCACCTCACCAAACAGGGTGTGCGCATTGGCATCGTAGATGGCAATCGGCAAGATTTCGCCCGTCTGCCGGCGATTACCGGTGAAAACGACAATCCGGTCGCAATGGGTTCGACCAGTCAACTGCAGGACGTCCCCTTCCACACCTTGTTTTGAGCTGGCTTTGCTGGGTCCTTCGACGAGCACCTCCACCGTTTGACCGAGAAAGATCTGGTTATCTTCTTCGCTAATGGTATTTTGCAGACCCAGCAAATCGTTGTTGCGGCGACGTTTGATCTCTTCCGGCACGTCGTCTGCGAACATCTGGGCTCCCTTGGTACCAGGTCGTTCGCTGTATTTGAAGATGAAACTGTTCTTGAACCGCAATTCGCCCACCAAATCCATGGTCTGCTGGAAGTCATCGTCGGTTTCACCACAAAAGCCGACGATGAAATCGCTCGTAACGGCGGCTGCCGGAATCCATTCGAAGATCCGGCTGTGCATCTCTCGGTACTCTTCGATCGTGTAGCCGCGTTTCATGCGCTCCAGAATCCGATTGGCACCACTCTGGACAGGCACGTGGAGATACTTGCTGATTTTCGGTAGATCACGAACTGCTGCCAGCAAATCATTGGTCATGTCCTTGGGATAGTTGGTTACGAACTTGATCCTCTGCAGGCCGTCGATTTCGTGAAGCAGGTGCAAGAGATCACTGAAGCGGGTGATCTTTGTCCCGCTGCGGTGTTGATAGCTGTTTACGGTTTGCCCTAAAAGTGTGATTTCTTTGCAGCCTTCGCTGGCCAGTTGGCGGGCTTCCGCCACAATTTGCTCTGGAGGACGGCTTTGTTCCGGCCCGCGCACACTGGGGACAATGCAGTACGTGCAGAACTTATCGCAGCCAATGACGATGCGGACATAGGCCTGATAAGGAGTTGGCCGCATTTCCGGATCGCGCAGCGGATCGTAACTTTCGTGGCTCCGCTCGATTTGCGATCGGCTGCCATCTTTCCGCCCGAGGCTCACCTCCATGCGCGGCTGCCCGCCGGCTTCGATTTCACGAATCAACGTCGGCACCTGATGCAGCTGCCCGGGTCCCACCACCAAATCGACATACGGGGCCCGTTCGAAAATCAGTCGTTGATCCTTTTGGGCCATACACCCCAGGACTCCGATGACCTTTTCGGGATTGTCGTGTTTGGCATTCTTGAGTCTTCCGAGTGCACTATAAATCTTGTCTTCGGCGTGCTGACGTACGCTGCAAGTGTTGAACAAGATGGTGTCAGCCTGCTTGACATCCCTGGTCAGCTCATAGCCATCTTTGCGCAGATTTGCCACCACCAGCTCACTATCGAGAATGTTCATCTGGCAGCCAACGGTCTCGATGTAGAGTTTCTTTGTCATTGAAAAGTGGTTCCGTCGATGTAACATCGCCACAGTTCAAGCGGCGTCGTTATGCAGTATGATTTCCCAACGCGTGAGATTGCTCGCAGGCGTATCTTTTTTCCAAGGGTCAGAACGGTGCTAGCAGCGAGACCCGGCATGATACCGCGCCGACGGGCATTTTGCAGCGCTGGTTAGACTGGCCCCAGGCGATCGCCAGCCAGGACGCGATTGCCGCGGAGGAATTCAGCTGCTGGCATGGGTCGCCGTCCCGCCGCCTGCAGACGACAGATTTCCACCCCGCCGTCACCCGCTTGAACGACAAGTTGCTTGTCGGCAACGAGGACCGTGCCGGGTACGGCCGCCGGTTCCCCGGCAACGCAACTGACTTTGTCGATGTTCAAACGTAAAGGTTCTCCTTGCGGTCGGTGCCAGAATGTGAATGCGCGGGGCCAGGGAATCATGGCTCGAATTTGATTCTTGACGCGGGTCGATGGTTGCGACCAATCAAGTGCGCCGTCCGCTTTCTGCAAGCGGGGTGCTTTGGTTGTGCGGGCTGGGTCTTGCTTGACCGACGCGGTGCGGCCAGCAGCGATGCCGTCCACCACGCGGCAAACCAATGCGGCTCCCAGGATTGCCAGCCGCGATTCAAGCTCTGCGGCCGTTTCCTCGGGATCAATGGGTGTTGCTTCCTGGGCCAGGCAAGGCCCTGTATCAAGCCCTGGCGTCATTTGAATCACGCTGTTTCCCGTTTCTTGCTCGCCATTAAGGATTGCCCACTGGACTGGTGCGGCACCCCGGTATTTCGGCAGCAGTGAGCCATGCAAGTTAATGCCGCCAAAACAGGCCGTATCCAGGGTGGCCGGTCTGAGGATCTCTCCATAGTCGCAGACCACCAGAAGGTCGGCTGCGAGTTGACGAAGTTGTTCTTGTGCCCCAACCGCGTTGACCGTTTCCGGATCCCACGTCTCCAACTGGAGGTCGTGTGCTGCCTGCCGCATCGGATTAGCGGACTTTTTTGCCCGTCCCCGGGGGGGACGGGTGACGACCTGCACGAGGTCGTGGTTGCTGCTTGCCAACGCCTGCAATGTCGGCACGGCAAAAGGGCCTGTTCCCAGCATCAAGAGCCGCATGGTTACGTCCGCAGCCTTTCCAGCTCTTGAAGTTGAGCTGCAATTTGTGCTTCTGGTGGGATTTCACCCGTTTCGCTCTTGCTGTGAAACTCGATTTCAAAGTCCGCGAGCTGGTCACGAACCTCGGCCAGTTGGGCTGGTGCAAGTCGATCGATGAACAACACACCGTCCAGATGGTCTGTTTCATGTTGGACGATGCGGGCAGGAAGTTCATCCAGATTCAAGTTGAGTTCATTGCCTACCAGATCGTATGCCTGGATTTGAACCGTCTCTTTCCGAACGACGTTGGCATGGACCCCGGGGATGCTCAAGCATCCTTCCTCAGCCTCGGCCAGACCTTTGCCGCTGCGGACTACAGGATTGATAAAGACCTGCTCTATTTCTTCCGAGTCAGGATCTGATTGAAGATTGGCCACGAATAGCCGGTAAGGCAGGCCGACCTGATTGGCGGCCAGGCCAACCCCCTCGTGTTCGTACATGAGTTCGAACATTTCGGTGACCAGCACCCGCAATTCGGTATCGACCTTTTTGAGCGGCTTCGATGGATGCCGCAGGGTGGGGTGCGGATAATGGATAATTTGAAGTGACACAGAAAATCCAACTCAAAGCTTGTGGAAGCACAAGGCGTACTCCGCCTCGTTCAACGACGAAGTACCGATGGCCAGGGATTTGCAGTTTCCGATGATGCAATGTCGGGCCAGTTGGGCGGATTAGGAGGTCCCCTTTCCTGCCGCTGGCGAATCTTCCCGCATTCTCCACCTGCCAGGCCGCTTTTTTCAAGGCCAGACCCGCAACAACAAATTATGATTATAGAGGTGAGTTTGATCAGGGCGAAGTCCCCACGTTGGCCACAATGGCTGGCAGCCCTAGAATCGCTCGGCTTTCATTGGGCCGGAGTCGAAGCGAAACCAGTCAGCGGCCGACAAACCAGGGAATGTGACGTGGTTCAGTTGCCTAACCCTCCCAATTCGGATCGCAACCGTTCAGCAGCCGGTTGGTTGACCTCCGCGGTGCTCCACGGATCTGTCCTGCTGGTACTTGTCTGGTCGGTTCCCGACCCCTTAGGTGGCACCAGCATCGAGCCAACGTTGACAACCAGAATCGTACTCGACCGAATAAGTGACGACTCAGCGCAGGAGGAAGCGACCACCACCGAAGAGGAATTCGCTGGGGAGCCATCTGGTGGTGGGAAGGTTCCTGCGGCCGTCGAGGTGGTTCGTGAGGAAATCGAACCGAACCGGGTAGAAACCGTACCGGCAGACGAACTCGCCAGCGAACCGGTGGAGGAACGAGTCGAAATCTCCGTACCGTTGCTGCCCGAGGATCCGCCTGCACCGACGGTCGTGGAGAACGCTGCGAGCATCCCTCCGCTCGTTTCGACGACGGGATCGATTTTCGATGGGCTGCTTGCGCCGTCAGTGGCAACAGGGAAATCGAATACCGGAGCAGGAGGAGGATGGCCCCGACTCAGTGGTGGGAAAGCCCGGGTCCAGATCTTTGGTGTGGAAGGTACCGGAACCCGGTTCGTTTATCTGTTCGATCGCAGTGTGAGCATGGAAGGCACTCCCCTGGCGGCTGCCAAGCGACAACTCATTCAGAGTTTGGATTCGCTCGACAGCATCCATCAGTTCCAGATCATTTTTTTCAATCACCGGATGTCGATCCTTGATTCGACCGACCAGCAGCAGCGAATTGCCTACGCGACCGACCGAAACAAGTCATTGGCTGAAGCGTTCATTGGGACCATATCCGCCGACGGAGGGACCGATCGATATGCCGCAATTCGTCAGGCAATTCGGCTTCGTCCCGACGCGATCTTCTTTTTGACCGACGCCGATGATCCCATGCCTGCCGCCGAGATTGCCAAAGTCCTTTTCGACAATCGCCGTGTTGGCGCAGCGATCCATACGATCGAGTTTGGCCGCGGCGTTGAGCAGGGGCGATACAACTTCTTGGTTCAATTGGCCGAGCAAAGCGGCGGGCAATACGGCTACGTCAACACCCGTTTATTGTCGCCTGCCGGCCAATAGTCACGATATTGCCCCCAACTACCAGGGACCCCGCACATAATAAACGCCGAATTGGTTCGTATCTTGTGGCCACCTGGGCGTGTGCTTGAAAGGTCCACCGAAAGGACCCGGGCCAGGGTAGTTGCGGCCAAATTGATGGTCGAGGCGCGAAAGCCGCGAACTGCTCACACCCCAGCCCCAGTTTGTCTGCAGGTTTGCCGTGGGCGGAACGACAAGTGCCAGGGGGCGTCCATACTGGTAGTAGGCGTAGTTGCGGTTCCAGTTGTAGAACTGGGCACGGCACAACGGTTTCATCACGCCGTAATCACCTCCACAATCGCACACCGCGCAGCCATCACAACCCCACCACTTGATCGCACTGGCTGTTTTGGGAAAAGTCACCAGGACAAACAGGACTGCCGCAGCAGCCACCAGAAAACAACGCTTCAACATGGGTTGACATCCTTTTCGAGGGGAAAACATAACCGGCCACGCGGGGACGTGGCCGGTGTTTCTAATTCGGCTATCGACGCCCCAACCGGTTCAGGCCGGAGACCGAGTCATTGAGCGAGTCGGTGAAGCGACTGTTGCGATCACCATAAAGTCCAAATAACCAGTGTTGAATCAGGTCACCGCTGGTACGGTAGCGGACATTGGTACGTGTCCAACCTGCGCCGCCGTTATACGTGTAGTAGGCCCGCTTGTGGCGGTAGAGGTACTCGTGTGGCATGAAGGGCTGATAGGTTATGTAGGTTTGCCCCACGAAAGCAGGTGTCGGGAGTGGCGACTCGTACAGTTGGGCTACGGTCCCAGAGGGCCCCGGGCCTGCATAATAGTTGTAGAACAAATCTTTTTGTTGCTGGTAGCTGATTCGTCGCTTGCCCTGCCAACCATTGGGGTCGCATTCACAACCGCATCCGTTACAAGCACAACCACAGTCCCCGACAGGATAACGACTGCGGTAACCGCACGGCTTGCCACTGCAACTCGAACGAAGGGGGTGGTCGTTGTAAACCTGGTTGCGGTTATAAGTCTGGGCGGCCTCGGCCGTGTCCAATCCGGCAGCAAGGATCAGGCAGGCAACCAGTCCAAGTAGGAGATTTCGCGACATGAGGTTTCCTCCTTCGTCATCCGCTGTGGTTTGGCAAGCAAGCGCAAGCTGAGGTGCGTGGCCAGGCTTGGTCCATCGGGCGTTGGGTACAGAGAATTGGGTCTGGCAGGTGGGGTGGGAGGCCGGGACGGATAGACCCCGCCGACCGGTAAGGTCTATTTATGGTGTCGGTTACGGTCGTGGGTAGGGGTGAGTCTTTGTTTATTGGATATCACGGATGCAGCTATTGTGAGGCTCAAAGGTCCCAAAACCCGTGTGTAAATGCCAGCTGATCACCGCTATAATCGAAAAAACCATTACAGATTTCCCATCATTTGCCGGGCGCGAGGGAGTCACCATTCGCAGCCGCTCACGAGTGGTCAAGGCAATCGTTTGTATTACGGGATAGCACATTGGCATTTACCAAGAAGAAAGCGAAAAAGAAACCCACTGTTGCGACAACAAAAAGGCCAGCCAAGAAAACAAAAAGGCGAGGGAAGAAAAAGTTGCGATCCAGCACGCCCGCACGAGGCACCCATAGTGAACTGAACGGTCGCGCTGCAACGGCTTCGACAAGTCGACGCCGAGCTACTGCCAAGAGTATGGCAGCCAGCCAGCGTGACATATCGGTGAGCGAGTTTTTCGCGAAGAATCGCCACCTGCTGGGATTCGATAACCCGCGCAAAGCGTTACTAACCACGGTCAAAGAGGCCGTCGATAATTCACTCGACGCGTGCGAAGAGGCAGGCATCCTCCCCGTGATTTGGGTCCATATCGAACAAACCGGTACCGATCGCTTTAAGGTTGGCGTGCAAGATAATGGCCCGGGGATTCTCAAAAAGCAAATCCCGCTGATCTTTGGCAAGCTCCTCTACGGATCGAAATTCCACCGCCTGCGACAAAGCCGAGGCCAGCAAGGTATTGGAATTAGCGCTGCTGGCATGTACGGTGTCCAAACGACTGGGAAGCCGGTGAAGATCATTTCAAAAGTGTCGACTCGCAAACCGACGCACTATTATGAGATTCAAATTGACACCAAACGAAACAGGCCGCGGATTCTCAACGGGCGTGGCGAAGGAGTCGACATCCCGCCCGGGGCCAAGGGCAAGAAGTACATTGAACAGCATGGCATCGAATGGGAAGAAGAGAATCATGGAACCCGTGTGACCATCGAACTGCAGGCTAAATTTGTGCGTGGTCGTGGCGGTGTCGATGAATATCTTGAGCAAACGGCGATCGCCAATCCGCACGTTACGCTGCACTATGTCGATTCGGATAACCGGAACCGCAGTTACGAGCGATCGGTAACCATGCTTCCCAAGGAGCCAAAGGAAATCAAGCCACATCCGTATGGGGTCGAGTTAGGCCGCCTCGCCGAGATGGTTGAGGAAGCAGCTCCTGCGACAATTTCCCAGTTTTTGACCACCATGTTTTCGCGCGTGACCCCGGCCACGGCTCGACGGATTTGTCAGAACGCTAATGTCTCCACCCGTGCGAATACCCGTCGGATTGGCCGGCGTGAAGCCGACGCGATCTACCAGGCAATCCAGCAGACCAAAATACCGTCCCCCGCGACCGACTGCATCTGCCCGATCGGAGAGGAACTCATCCTCCAGGGGTTGCACCAGGTCGTACCGGGTGAGTTCTATGCAGCGGCCACCCGTCCACCCGCTGTTTATCGTGGTAATCCGTTCCAGATTGAAGTTGGTTTGGCCTACGGGGGGACCGCCCCCACACGAAATGTGACCATGGAATTGCTGCTCGAGTTGCTGGAAGAGACCGATACACGAACGATTCGGCAATTCTTGATTCATACGTTCAACGGGCTGGGCGCCGAGGGCGCCGACAAAATCGTCAAAGCCGCAGGTGTAAAAACAAGGCAAGCACCGGGCAAACTCAAGCCCAAAGAGCGGGAAAAGCTCTTCGAGGCGATGCAGCATGTCAATGTTGCCGAAGGGCACCAAATGGAGGTGTTGCGCTACGCCAACCGGGTTCCTTTGCAGTTTCAACAGGCAGCCTGTACGGTGACACAGACCGTTTTGGCTACCAATTGGCGCGGCTATGGATTAAGCCAGTCCCGCGGGGCAATGCCCAAAGGTCCCGTGACCGTCATGGTGCATATCGCCAGCGTTTGGGTCCCCTTCACGAGCGAAAGTAAAGAGGCGATTGCCAATTACCCGGAAATCCAGAAAGAAATCCGGCTCGGACTGCAGGGCGTGGGCCGCAAGCTGGGGATGTATCTGCGCCGCAGGCTTAAGGTCAAACAGCAAACCAATCGTCGCGAAGTTTTCCTCCGTTACCTCAAGGAGGTTGCGACCGCCGTCAGCGAGATCAACGGGGTGAAACAACAAGATCTCTATGACCAGCTCGTCAAGGTTGCCAGAAAACGCACGGCCGATGCCGATATGAAACTTGATGATCGTGGGCGACTTGTCGAGGAAGAAGTCAATATGAATCTGGGCGACAATGTGTTGATCGCCGACCCCGCCGATACATCACGCCACATCAATCGGTCTTCCACAGAGGTCTCTGAAAACGATAACGAAGAATGATCTTACGCACAGTCGCTGGTATGCCAGGAAATACCCCTTCGCAGACAACGTCCAGGAAGTTCCAATCAGGGATGCCCTAAAGGTAACCCTGTTTTCAGAGGAGTTCGTCCTCCGGTTGGAAGGTTGCTGGCTAACTCAAGCAAAACCATGTCCAAGAAAAAAATACTACGTAAAACCACTCAATCCAAAGCCAGGTTTTCTGCCCGCGACAAGCGCACCATGAGCAGCCTGAAGGCCCTGGCAGATGGTGTGGTTCGTGCGGCCAACGGGCGACGCGATCCGCATGTCGATATTCCGTCACGCACACTTTCGAATGTGCGCTACAGCCCACGCAAGAAAATCATCGAGATGGGCAACGGTAAAAACCGCCGCCAACTCTTTGATCTCTCGCAAGCCAAGGCCTACATGCGGACCATGCTCGTGGCGAGTGGCTGCAAACGACTCCTTGACGAGGGCAAGACAACCAGCTTGCGGGGTTTGTTCTACATGCTCAAACATACGATCGAGTCTACGAAGGAAAACACCTTCGACGATCAGAACGAGTGTGACACCATCATCGAAGATGCCGAAGTGCTCCTCAATTCCATCCGAGAAGAATTGCACCTCTATGCCGAGAACCGTGGAGCGATGGTCGGCAACATTACGCTCATCGACAAAGGTGATGTCATCAATTGCAGCCGAATGGGCTCCGGTGGGTACGCCATTCCCTCGATCTGTGAGCCAGAGGTTATCGAACTCGATCGCCGCAAGTGTGATGCCAGGTTTATCCTGCATGTCGAAAAAGGAACGGTCTGGCAGCGGTTTAACGAAGATCGATTCTGGGAGCAGCATAACTGTATTCTGACGCATGGTAGCGGGCAGCCGCCACGGGGAGTCCGCAGACTTCTCTACCGCTTGCACAACGAACTGAAGCTACCCGTTTACTGCGTGCTCGATAACGATCCGTGGGGATACTACATCTACAGCGTGTTGAAGCAGGGGTCGATTAACCTGGCGTTTGAATCGCAACGAATGGCGATCCCCGCTGCCAAATACCTCGGGCTGCGGAGTATCGATTTTGAGCGCTGCGATTTGTCCGACAGCGTAAAGATCGCCCTCTCCGATTCGGATCGAAAACGAGCCAAACAAGTTGCCAATTATCCGTGGTTTGAAAAGAAACGGCAGTGGCAGGGAGAGATCCAACGGATGCTCAAGAACGATTTCAAACTGGAAGTCGAGTCGTTAATTTCCAAAGACATCAGCTACGTGACCGAGGTCTA
>Ga0310123_10003146_pt1 | contig 12894 bp, 10 predicted proteins | sample CB6_AW_1057_MG_FD_203505 | JGI IMG/M metagenome (GOLD analysis project Ga0310123, IMG submission 203505) | Marine microbial communities from Western Arctic Ocean, Canada - CB6_AW_1057 | ecosystem: Environmental > Aquatic > Marine > Oceanic | place: Canada: Western Arctic Ocean | collected... | reverse complement strand
CACATCATCTTCTCCTTGCAACGATAAGGAACGAAGATAATAAGAAATCGAAATATAGAAAAACGATTCCTGCCCGAGATTCCGGACAAAGAAAATTGAAAATATTATGCGAGTAAAACCAAATATGCTATTGGCCACTCTAGACCGAGTATGCCAAAGTCAGATTGCGATGTCAAGCAGCCGTTTGAAAATTCTTAAAATTTCGTATGGGTTGATGGGCTTCTACCGTTTGTCGGCTGTCTATAGTTTATTGTTCGCCCTTTGAGACTGAATAATACTGGCGAAAACGTGAATTTTGTTCTCGTTTTTTCGGTAAGAGTTACCGAGGTCGAGTCGCCGCTTGTGGCTGAGCGGCCCCGCACTGTCAAACGAAAACTCGATCGACGAATCGCCGGCGGGACCAGCGGGCCGTACCGAAACAGTTTCCCACGCGTCTTCGTCAACGGCATTGTATGATTGCAATCGGATTTTTATTCCCGCATCGATGTCTGTCTCGCCCGTGTGTTGCCGGGCAAAGATGTGACTTCGTATTCCGTAAGTCAATTCCATGACCGCACCCTATCGGAAAATTGTTGAGGCATTGCGTCAGGCATTCCCGCAGCCGATTTCAGACCGCGTGCACGATGCCTATTTCGTCTTTTCGTTCCTGCGGGCGCTGGACCAGGTCGATGCCATGAAGTCGATCAAGCCGCTGCTGGGAAAACCCGAAGAACTCGATTACAACGCGGCCCGCGCCGCCCGCATCAGTGAAGATCCGCAAACCCTGGAGAAGGTCTCCGAGCATCTGGTCGATTATCTGTCGGGGATGTTCATTTGGGGGCATCCGCGCTCGCAAATCAACGTGGTCCCCTCGCCGACCATTCCGAGCATCATTGGCGGGTTGTTGCCATCCCTTTACAACCCGAACATGTGCAGCGACGAGTCGTCTCGCTGCGTCGCGGTGGCGGAGGTCGAAGCGACCGCGATGACGGCCGATCTGATCGGCTACGACACCGCAAAAGCGGGCGGGGTGTTCACCTTCGGCGGGACGGGGACTTTAATGTACGGCGCGAAGATCGGCCTGGAGAAGGCCTGTCCCGGAACAGGGCAGTCCGGAGTCCGCGAGCCGGCCCTGCTGCTTTGCTCTGATCAGGCGCATTACGCCTGCCTGACGATTGCCAATTGGATAGGACTGGGCCAGGAGAGCGTCGTCCGGGTGCCGACCACCGCCGAGAACGAAATCCGTTCCGACCTGCTGGAAGCCCAGCTTCGCGATCTGTTGGGGCAAGGCCGAAAAATTGCCGCAATCATCGCCACCATGGGGACCACCGATGCGTTCGGACTCGACGACCTGCAGGCCATCCACCGCATCCGAAATGAGATGGTGGAAGAATTCGGTCTCGACTATCGGCCGCACATCCACGCCGATGCGGTCATTGGCTGGGCCTGGAGCGTCTTCAACGATTACGATTTCGCCAAGAATCCGCTCGACTTCCGTCATCGAACGCTCCGCGCCCTGGCCGGGACCAAGCGGCGGATTCAACACCTGAATCTGGCCGACTCGGCCGGCGTCGACTTTCACAAGACCGGATTCACGCCGTATGTGTCGAGTTTGTTTCTCGTCCGCGACACTGCCGACCTGCGACTCATCACGCGCTCTGATGAAACAATGCCCTACCTGTTCCAGTCGGGGCATTATCATCCCGGCAAATTTACGCTGGAAACGACGCGGAGCGGCTCGGGTCCGATGTCCGCGCTGGCCAACCTGCATTTGTTCGGTAAACAGGGGCTGCGAGCGCTGCTGGGACATTTGGTGACCATGGCCGAGGCGCTGCGCGAACAGTTGGAAGGGCATTCCGGGACCACCGTGCTGAATGGTGAAAATTTTGGTCCGGTGACGCTATTTCGAGTGTACCCGGCGGGAGTCGACACCTTCAGCGTCACGGAACGCGAAATGACCGATTCCAGCTACCGGGAACAGTTGCGGGCGCACAACGATTACAACCGCCGCATTTTCGAACTGGTCCACCAAGCCGCGTTGCAGGGCAAGGGGGTCGTCATTTCGCTGACCGACTGCTACCGCGAAACTGACTACGGTGAACCGGTTGTGGCCCTGAAGTCGTACATCATGAGCCCGTTTTCGGAAGAAAAGTACGTGGACTTCGTGCTGGAATCGATCTGGCAGGCACGGGAGATGTTGGCGTCTGAAGGATGAAGTTTATTACGGTTTGGCGACAAATCAGTGCTGAAACAAGAACTCGTCGTGGTTCAGCAGCGTCCAGAGAAGATCCTCGACGGTTTTCCTGCGCTCGCGCCTCGATGCTTCGAGCTTTCTGCTCAGCAGTTGCCGCTCGGCCTCGCCGGGAAAACGACTTAGGGTGGCCAGGAACAGCTCCTCCACGATTCTGTCGGTGGCGAGCTGGGACGCTGCCAGCCGGGCCGCCCGCCCGGTGTCGCTGCGGATTTTCTCGTGGACGAACCGGCCGCTGACCAGGTGCAGCGCCTGAACCAAATTCGTGTTCGGATCACGTTCGCATTCGCAGGCCATGGCCCGGGCTGGCCGGCCAAACGCTTCGAGAAACGGATGCTTGTATTCGCCGTCGGGCAGCTCGACCGCTGTTGTGTCGAGCGGAAAACCCGGAAACTTCTCGGCCGTGCCGGTCGCCCGGCAGATGGCGTCCATCAGCGGTTCTGCCTGCAGCAGCCGGACCCGCGCATGCGAGAAGTATTTCGTATCGTCGAGATTTGTGGGTGTTGTCTTTGAACTTAGTTGATAGGTGCGGGAATTGAGAATCGTGCGGATCATCTGCTTGCGATCAAAACCGTGACGGATGAAATCTTCCGACAGAGCGTCGAGCAGCTCTTCGTGGCTGGGCGGGTTCGAACTGCGAAAGTCGTCGACCGGCTCGACAATGCCCCGACCGAACAGGTGATTCCAGATACGGTTGACCGCCGCCCGCGCAAAGAACGGATTCTCGGGGCTGGTGAGCCAGCGCGCCAGCGGCACCCGACGGTCTTGATCGGCGTCAATCTTGGCCGATTGGCTGCCGAGAAAATTCGGGGAGACGGTGCCGCCGGTTCGGGGATGCTGGATCTCGCCGCTATCGACCACGAAGACGGTATCCTCCTTGTCGTAACGGCCGTTAAAGAAGGGGCCGACTCTGAACTTCACCCGGGTAAAGAACGCCGCCAGTCCGTAGTAATCGTCCTGCGTCCAGCGCTCGCCGGGATGATTATGACACCGCGCACATTGGATCCGCACGCCGAGAAAAAGCTGGGAAATCTCTTCGGCGGCCAAGCGGGGATCGAGGTTCGCACCGAGCCCCCCTTTCCTCAGCCTGCGCCAAAAACTGGCCGGTGGAATCGAGTAGTTGGGGCCGCCGGCCGTCAAAATCTCACGCACAAACCGGTCTTCCGGCATGTTGACGGCCATCGCACCAGAGATCCAGCGGTGATATTTGATGGCGCCGATCTTCCCCACAAACCGTTGATTGCAACCGAGCCGGTCGGTCCACTTCATGGCCCACCAGTCGGCGAATTCCGGCTTGTCCAACAGCGAGTCGATCAACCGGGCACGTTTCTCGGGATGGGTGTCGGCCAGAAAACTTCGGGCTTCCTCCAGCGTCGGCAAAGTCCCCGTCGTGTCGAGAAAAACCCGACGCAGAAATTCGTCATCCACAGACAATTCCGACGGCTCGATCCGCAGCAGTTTCAGCTTGGTAAAAACGTGACGGTCCACATAATTCTGTGCCGGCGGATTGCGCCAGACGAACTCTGGCATCGGTTCGAGAAAGAGAAGATTGGCCGTCACCATCTCGTTAAGGTACTCGGCTGAAACGGTCACTTCACCACGCGAGCGTTTTTCGACTCGTCCGTCCGGTTCGGCGTCGGCGGTCTCCGGGTCGTTCACACTGAACCGCGTGAGGTGGGTGACGTCGCGGATCGATCCGTTGACAAAATGTGCGACTACGCGCAACTGTTGGGACCGGGCCGGTGCTTCGAGAATCCGCCGGCGGGGAAAGATTTCGAGGCGCGACAAAGCAGACACGCTGGAAACATCGTCGCGTCCGCCCTGACGAATCCAGTCGCGCAACAGCTTGTACAACTCGTCGCCGGGACGGATTCGGCGTCCCCCTTCGTGCGGAATCGCGGCTATCGCCTTGAGCAGGATCAGGCTCTCGCCGGGCCGCAGATGGTTGATCCGTCGGGCGTGGACTTCGCGAGTCAAGCTGTCGATGTCCAGACTTGGATCGTAACCGCGCAAACTCAGCCGGAAACCGTTTTTGCCGGTCGGCGTTCCGTGACAGGCTCCGGAGTTGCAGCCGGATCGGGTCAGAATCGGCACCACTTCGTGCTGAAAACTGACAGGGTCGGAGTCGGATCGCTCGGCAACTCTCACCGGAATTTCGAGGCGCCGGTCGCCGACTTGTCCGATAAGCGCCGTCGTCCCGCCGTGATGTGCGAGCACCACGCCCTTGGCCGAAACAGTTGCGATCTCTTCAGAGCGGGAAACCAATCTAACCAGATGCGTCAGATCGAAGAGATCCCCGCGGCCGTTGCGTCCCGTCACCAGCAACTGCACACGGTCTTGCGGGCCAGACAAGATGACGACCGGCGGCTCGACGGCAATTTCGACAATGTCTGGGGGAAACGCGGTTTCACCCGAACGGACGGCCGCTGGTTGCGATTCATCTTTCGGTTGAGAGGCAGCGGCCGGTGTCGAGGAGTGCAGCAAAGCTACCGTCAATACCACGGCAGCCAGCCGTGGTTGGAACAGGTCTCGTCGAGAACCAACGTTGGCGAAGAGCTGCATCGATCGTTCACCTTTCGACCCGAAGAGTTGAAGAGTGGGCGAGCAGCTCCGCCGATCATCTCCAAGCACTCGTTCTATTGAGGGTGATCGCGGTGTTATCCGTAGACTCTTTAAGACGACATATGATAATATCATGATCATTCCTGTTGAGACAACCAACGCCTGCCGAGGGAGGCATGCATCATGGCATCCGCAGGCCGAATTTGCTGTGACGACTTTCTTCGTTCGCATCTGAACCGCAGGGCTTTACTGAAAGTCGGCGGACTGGGAGTGCTGGGCATTGGCCAAGCAGCGTTGTTGCGCGCCGAGGCGGAAGGAAAGACCAAATCGGCGACCGCCAAAAGTGTCATTCTTCTGTTCCAGTTCGGCGGTCCCAGTCACCTTGACACCTTCGACCCCAAGCCGAAAGCGCCGAAAGAAATTCGGGGCGAGTTCGGGGTGATCGAGACAAACCTTCCCGGCAGACAAGTAACCGAGCATCTACCGAGGCTGGCTAAAATCGCGGACGAATACTCGCTGGTGCGTAGCGTGCACCATAAAAGTTCCAGCCACAATCCGGGGGCCTTTGTTTCGCTGACCGGTCGAGAGTCGCTGGTGAACATTGTGACGCTGAACGCATCGGCCACCGACTTTCCGCATCCCGGCTCGATTGTTGATTATCTCGACAGTAACAAGCGGGACGTACCGGCGTTCGTGTCGCTGCCGACGATGATTGCCGACGGCCCGTTTCGCACTCCCGGTGAATTCGCCGGTTTTCTGGGGAAGAAGTATGATCCGCTGTGGGTGCTGAAAGACCCGAACGCGTCCGATTTCGACGTCAAAGAGCTGACCTTGCCCAGTGAAGTCGACGTTCGGCGTTTGAACGATCGCCGCAAAACGCTGGGGGATCTGGTTGCCCTGAGCCGCTTGGCCGACAAAATCGCCGCCGTCAAAGGTTTGAGCGAATACCAGCAACGGGCGATGGATTTGGTCACGTCACCGGCCGCACAAAAAGCCTTCGCCATCAAAGATGAACCGGCGAAGGTCCGCGACCGTTACGGACGGACTCAGTACGGACAGAGCGTGTTATTGGCCCGGCGGTTGGTCGAGGCGGGCGTTCGTTTTGTCACAGTCTATTATTCGCGTTCCATCAGCGGATGGGACACCCACCAGGACAACTTCTCGAAACTGAAGGAGAGCCGGCTGCCGCAGACCGACCAGTCGATTTCCGCGCTGCTGCTCGACCTGCAGGAGCGCGGCCTGCTCGACGAGACGCTGGTTTACTGGACGGGCGATTTCGGCCGAACACCGAAGATCAACAAAAATGCCGGCCGCGATCATTGGCCCCCCTGCGGGACTGTCCTGATGGCGGGAGGCGGGGTTCGCGGAGGTCGCGATTATGGCGTGTCGGATGCGTCCGGTGCTTATCCGCATCAGGACCCGGCCACGCCCGGCGACATCACCGCGACCGTTTTCCACGCGCTCGGTTTCGATCCGGAAACGGTGATTCACGACCAATTAAACCGCCCCATGCCGATTGCAAACGGACGACCGATTATGCCGTTCTTTAGTTGATTACGGCGCGGTCTGCTATGCCGCAAGCGGCAACTCAACTGGCGAGCACCTCGCTGATGCTTCTGTCCAGAATGTCGATCATCTCATCGATCTGCTCTTCGTCTACTATCAGCGGAGGTCCGAGCGCGAGCCAGTGTGGATCGAAGCGGGTGAGCAGCCCGTGACTCAGAGCCCGGCGTCCGATCTCGACGCCGATGGGCGGATCGAACTGCCGTTTGGTCGCCGGGTCCTGCACCAGTTCGATTCCCTGGAACAATCCCTTGCCGCGGATGTCACCGATGATGCCATGTTTTTCGAGGCCCTCCAGACCGGCTCGCAACCGTTTGCCCATTTGTCGAACGTTGCTGCACAGGTCCCGCTCGACAATTTCATCCAGCGTCGCCAAACCAGCCGCGCAGGAGATCGGATTGCCTTCAAACGTATGTCCTTCAACGAATCCCGGATTCGCGCCCGGCTCGCCCCAGAAGGCCTCGGCAATATGCTGTCGGCAAAGCAGCGCCGACAGCGGCGCGTAACCGCCGCTCAAACCTTTGCCAAGACACAACAAATCGGGCGTGACTCCGAACGTCTGCGCGGCGAACATCTCGCCAGTCCGGCCGATGCCATTGATGATTTCATCGAAAATCAACAGCACGTTGTGACGGTCACAAATCTCCCGCAGCATGGGCAGGTATTCCGGAGGCGGATCGATCACGCCACCGGTGTGACCGATTGGCTCGACGATGACCGCTGACACCGTCTCCGGACCTTCCATCTCGATCACGTCGCCGATCAGGCTGGCACAGGTCAGTTCGCAGCCGGGATACTCCTTACCGAACGGACAGCGATAACAGGTTGGCGGAAACACATGAAGAAACCCCGGAGCCAGCGGCTCGTTGACGGTCCGCCGCGCCGCGAGACCTGAAGCCGACAGCGACCCCATGGTCGAGCCGTGCCAGGACAGATACCGCGAAATCACCTTGTACTTGGTTGGGTTGCCGGTCAGTTTGTGGTACTGCCGGACCATCTTGAACGCCGCTTCGGTCGCCTCCGATCCGCCCGAACACAATTTGACTGCGGCCAAATCTCCCGGCGCCAGCTCGACCAGCCGGTTGGCCAGCTTGATGGCCAGCGGGTTCGAGCCGTGCATGACTGGAGAAAAACTGATCACGTCCATCTGCGCCCGGATGGCGTCGATCACCCGGCGGTTATTGTGCCCGACGCTGACCACATAAATACCCGACAGCGCGTCCAGATACCGTTTGCCCTGCACGTCCCAGTAATGCACCCCGTCGGCCCGAACCATCAGCAGCGGGTTCTGCGCGAACTCCGACATCTGGGCTCGAATGAAAATTCGCCGTAGAAACTGCTCCTCGGTCATTTGCGAGTCGGAAATCAATTCGGTCGTGTTTTCCGGAGCGTCTGTCGTCATGCGTCCTTTACCCTTTTCTCAACATGCTGTTGTTCATGCTTCACAAAACGCGATTGCGGTCAGCGCGTAGACGACCGCCACCCGGACCAGCTCGTCAACCGACACTTCTTCGTGCAGCGTGTGGGCGCCCTTGGCATCGGGGCCATGCGTGACCGCCGGCACTCCACCACGGCGGATGAACGAGTTGCCGTCGTCGACGAACGGTTTGGCGCCAATCGGCAGCTCCCGTCCCGTAGCCGACTGATAAGCTGCCTGAACCGCCAGTACCAACGGATCTTCCCGATCGATCTGGAAAGCGTCTCGGGCCAGTTGAAAACGGCCCTCAACAGTCACTCCGCGAGCATCCGCGACCTCGGTCAGGATGGCGCGGTACTCTCGTTCGACCTGCTCAATCGACGTTCCGGGCAGCCAGCGCCGCGTGCCAGAGAGTTGAAATTCGATCGGCGACTGATTGTAGATTTCACCGCCGGCCGCCCGGCCTACAAACAGGCTGGCCCGACCGGCCAGCGGATGCGTTTGTTGCGACAATTGTCGGTCCAGTTCGGCGAACCGCCGAATGACCTCCGCGCCCGCCTCAATGACGTTCGGCTGATCGATGCCGCCCAACACTTCGTGCACCGCTGCTCCCGAGCGGGTCACGTTGACTTCCAGGACGGCCAATCCGCGTCCGATGACCGGCAGCCGGTCGCACAGGTATTCCGGCAGCAACACGCCGTCGCCGATGTAACCGGCATCGATCAGTGCATCCACATGACTGCCGTCTCCCCAGGGTGTTTCGTGCAAGTCGTGCGCCGTGAGCAGAACGGAACCGGCTGGCAGCAAATCGGTCTCCTGCAGCACGCGCATGGCCTCGACCATGGCGGCGATACCCCCTTTCATGTCCGAGGCACCGCTGCCGTACAGCTTGCCGTTTTCGACGCGCGGCGGAACGAACGGCAGATGCACCGTGTCGAGGTGACCGTTAAACTGCAGTGTTCTGCCGCTGCCGTTTGCATGAAACCGGGCCACGACTGCCGGGGCGTCGGGCCAACCGGCCTCGGGACGTTCGACCTCGAACCGATCGTGGCGGATGATCTCATCGAGCCGATTTGCCACCGCGGCGGCAGAACGTGTGGGGCTGGGAACCTCAACCAGCCGGACCGCGGTTTCCAGCAGCCGGTCGGTATTGACGGCTTCTTGAATTTGTCGCACGGTTTCGGGGGGAATGGACATCACAAACGGTCTCTTGTGCGTGAGTCGTTGCAGAGAACAGCGGAGCGGTGTGGTCCGCTATGCCGCGAGCGGCAACTCGGTCTTCGAAAGTCAAAACCATCAAACTGGAGCAACATTCACCTTCCGAACCCAAATCAGGATCTGATTGCCGGCAGAAGATTCTAGCTCAGTGTAAACTATAAGGTGACGGTTTTGGTTGATTTCGGCAACCGAAACGGGCGAAGCCGCGGAACTCAGGCCGAATGGTGACGCTCAAACTTTGCCGCCGGAACTGCTCCCGCCGGATTGATGAAAGCCGCCGGAACGTGACGATGATGGTCGACGGGTTGGCGAGAATACTGGAAATAATCAGCAGATTTTGATATCAATACATAGGGTAGGATGGGTGTACGATCCAGGCGACGGAGGTCTGCCATGCTGAGCTTCTGCGACGAATTTGGCCGTTACGGTCGCCGTGATTTTCTCAGGATTGGTAGTCTTGGGCTGGGTGGGTTGTCGCTGCCCGGACTGCTCTCGGACCGCGCCCGAGCTGCCGAGTCGGGGCCGCCGGTGACCGGCAAATCGGTCATCTTTCTATTCATGCACGGCGGTCCCAGCCAGGTGGAAACCTTTGATCCGAAGATGACTGCTCCCAGCGGGATTCACAGCGTCACCGGCGAGATCGCCACGACCGTTCCCGGTGTGACGTTCGGCAGCACCTTTAGCAAGCTGGCCCGTCAGGTTTCGATCGTTCGTTCTTTCACAACCGGCGACAGCCGTCACAACATCAAACCGATCGTCATCAAAAACCTGGTGGCGACGATCCTGCACACGTTGTTCAACGTGGGGGAACTTCGCATCACCGGCGGAGTGCCGAACGAGGTCTCGCAGACAATGGCGAGCTGGGACCCGATTCCGGGGCTGCTGTAAGGCAGCATCAGCTCATCCCTGCTGCTTACCGCGAAGTTCTGCTGAACCCCTTAGAGCCTTTGTACAACCGCTCTTGGCGAAGAAAACGTTTTCAATCCAATTGTCAATCCAAACGGAAAGGACCGACGCCCATGACGACACGTACAAACCGCCGCCTCTTTTTGCGCGAGAGTTTATTGGTGGCAGCCGGCGCCACCGGCGGAGCGATTCTGCCGGCCCTTGTCCGCAGCTTCGGGCCTTCGACCGCCAACGGCGCCGCCGATGACAAACAATTCTCTTCCGGGGCCGAGCGGAGATTGCGCGAACTCGGCATCAAACTCCCGCCCGCTCCGCAACCGGTGGCGATCTATGTCCCGGCCGTTCTTTCCGGAAACATGCTCTTTACGTCTGGACATGGACCTCGCAGGACCGCCGGGAAAGAGTTTCTGGGCAAGGTCGGCGGTGAATTGACCCTCGAAGAGGGCTACGCGGCCGCCCGAGTCGTGGGACTCAATGTTTTGAGCAGTGTCCGCGCCAGGCTGGGCAGTCTCGATAAGGTTGTACGGCTGGTCAAGGTCCTCGGCATGGTCAACTGCACGCCCGACTTTACCAAACAGCCGCAAGTCATTAACGGCTTCAGCGAACTCATGGTGCAGGTCTTCGGCGAGCAAAACGGCAAAGGGGCCCGCAGCGCGGTCGGCATGGGCTCGCTACCCAGCAACATTCCGGTCGAAGTCGAAGCAATTTTTGAAGTGCGTGTGTAACGGCAACGGTGGTTCTAGCCGCCCGTTGAAAACTCATTCTGGGAGCATGCCCGAACAGTAAAAAAATCTGCCGAACTGCAACATCGAGGTACTCGGCTAGTCGCAGGGCTAGGTCCAATGCCACGAGTGGCTCGGCGGACTCAGGCGAGTCGGTTCGCCCCCATACTTCGACCGAGAATCTGCTCCGTTGCGATCACAAGCCTCCATAGTTTCGCAGTACAAAACGTTCGTCTCAGCATTTTGACTGAACGGGGTTGATCCGTTGTCAGCGGCCCTTTGCTACTGACAACGGGCTACTGACAACGAACAATTCACTACTTTCCTCGAATGTCGTGGTATTCGAGCGGGAACTCGTAGTCTTTGCGAAGCGGGTGGCCGACCCAATCTTCGGGACAGAGAATGCGTTTAGGATTGGGATGCCCCAAGAAGCGAATGCCGACCAAATCGTAAGCTTCCCGTTCGTGCCAATCGGCAATAGCCCACACGTCCGAAACTGAATCGACTTCGGGAAGTTCGCCGACGACGTCGTCCTTCCAGCGGGGTAGCTTCACCTTGATGACCGTCGAATGCTTCCATTCGTAACTGGAAAGGTGATAGACGACCTCGACGTGAGGCTCGTGTTCGAATTTGGCCGCTTTTTGGGATCCGGTTCTAGGTAATCGACGCCGCACAGATCGTTCAGATGATCGTAACGGCAGCGCTCGTCGGATTTCAGGAACAGGGCCACCTCGTGAAACGCCGCGGGCGAAACTTCAATCCAGGGATCCTTGGCTTCGGCGTTGAGGCCGGTGATTTTATCCCCGCCGAACCGATCGACCAGCATTTGATGCAACTCGGTGGTGTTCATAATTCACTTTCCCGTTTTTCGGCGAGCGGCCGGCGTAAGCCGGCTGGTACCTTTGCAAAGCTGACGTGTTGCACTGTCGTCACAACATCGGTCTGACCCCCTCCGCTCGCCGTGCTTTCATCCGGAGCCCACCGACTGCGGTTCGAGTTCCGGTTCAGAAGCGGGTGGTGAGACGGGACCAGCCCGAGCCTGCCGGGCCTTCTCGGCGACGGCGCGGACCCAATTCAAATCGCCCCGCTTCCACACATAGGCAAAACCGACCAGCAATACTCCGAAGAACACCAGGATGTCGGCCAGGTTCAGCGCCGTCTCGGACGATATGGGTGCGATGCCCGCTGCGTCTTCAGTCGGGATATTTAACAACTTCGCGCTGATTTCCATTCGTGCTCGATCGCTCAGGTTGCTGTCGGCCAACTGTGTCGCCCCGCCGAAGAGCATCACCCAAGGAAAGAAAAAGGCGACTTCGACGTCGAAAATGATAAACAACAAGGCCACGACGTAAAATCGCAAATCGAATTGAACATAGCTGGTGCCAATCGTCGGCTCGCCACATTCGTAAATCGCGTCCTTATCGGGTGTGGGCAGCTTGGGCCTGAGAAAGTGGCCCAGAATCAGCGGGACCGCGAGGAACAAAACCGCCATGATCGTAAACAGCAGAAAATGCCCGACCAGATTTGTCATGAGACTGCTGCCCGCACTTGTGATGCCAACCGTTCGCCCTGCTTGAGTCTTGCCAATCGATCACGGCCTGTCTTCGACGGAATCGCTTTCGACGGACTCATCGCAGGGTACCGACTTCTCCAACAGCGATTGCCTTCCCTGAAAGCCGGCATCCATGCCATCGCGACCGACGGTGCGTTTGGCTCCGACGGCACCTTCATCTGTCTGTCGAAGATAGACACCAAATGGTTGCTGGCAGCGTGGCAAACCAAGGTCTTCGACTTGCTCGTGGCCGCAGACAAGATCGACCAGAAGACGGTAGACCAGATGCGATCCTGGCCGCACTCCGGCTTCAGCGTAGCGAGTCCCAAAAAACGTTCGATTGATGCGCCGGGTAAACGGCGGGTTGCGACCGCCGCCGGGCCACCAATCCCGAATTGCTCGCGTGGGACGTTTTACGGCACTCGCTGTGTGGTGTTAAAATTCGGTCATTACACGGCATTCCCAAAAAAGGATTGAGAATACGGGACGATTCGGCCTCTATCTCGGATCGTCCTCGATGTTTGGTACGTTGGGATTCGCGGACCACTCTTTGAGCCGCAGGACGTAGATCGTGCCGTTTTGGTTGGCGGTGATCAGGTGCCGGCCGTCTGAGGTGAAGAGAACCTCAGTAGTTCCAAGTTATACAGCGCATCGTTGTTCGATCGTAAGTGGTTTCCAGTCTGGTGTTTCTGCTTGCGGGTCTTCTCGGCATCCGAGCAGGTGT
>Ga0310123_10003145_pt1 | contig 12895 bp, 10 predicted proteins | sample CB6_AW_1057_MG_FD_203505 | JGI IMG/M metagenome (GOLD analysis project Ga0310123, IMG submission 203505) | Marine microbial communities from Western Arctic Ocean, Canada - CB6_AW_1057 | ecosystem: Environmental > Aquatic > Marine > Oceanic | place: Canada: Western Arctic Ocean | collected... | reverse complement strand
GACGACGAGGTCGGCGGCAACGACCGTGCTCGGATCGAATTCGCGATTGAAGTCGACGGTCATCACCGTCGGGGCGATGAACAGCGAAGCGCCATCGGTCGGATCGGTTGCCTCGACCCGCAGCGGCAACACGGGTGTGATTTCAAAGCCGACTCCCGTGGGACCGGTGATCCAGAGCGTTTCGCCAGCTGCGCCCGGGACGAACTCACGCCGCGTCCACGAGGAACCGATCAATGCGTCGTCATTGGCGTTGGCGACCAACACGTCGGCCGTGTCGCCGGCTCTCACCAAGGGCGTGACGGCGATCATTTGCCCTGGCCCGTAGGAAATGTCTGACCGTTGCCTTGGAAATGGCTGGCCGCCGGTGCCGTATTCCGATGCGATGGTGGTTCCGTCGGGATGAACAAGCGCGACATACTCGCCGGCAGCGTCGAGACCGAAATTCGTGTGCAAATTGTCGGCCGCATCGGGCGCGTTCTGGCCGGAAGCGAATACGACTAAATACTCGCCCGCCGCTAAACTAACGCTGGGAAAGGTCCAACGATCCAGAAAGTTTGGATCGTCCGTCAAGTGCCACCCTGCCAACTCGGCCGCTTCGTCGCCGGCGTTGAAGATCTCAATCCAGTCGGGATATTCCGGCACTGCGCTGCCGTCGGCCAGCGTACTGTCGTTGGCGGCCATCAGCTCAGTAATGATCGGATCGGCAGCCAACAATTGGCGCTGTTCGAGCACTTCCAATGTCAAGGGCTTGCGGACTCGTCCGGAACGCCAGGTTTGAAGAAGCGAACTCCGGACAAATTGCTTACTGCTGATCATACATGACCACACAATTACGACACTCGTAACACCTTAGCCGTCTGCACTGGGCACAAGCCCGGAACAACGGATATTACTCCAATCGGCTAAGCAGTTGCCGACATTCTAATTGATGGATCGCCTCCTGCGTCGGCAAGCCAGACCACAAAGCGCCAGTGCGGCTAGGATAAATCCGCTGGGCTCGGGTACCACGTTAAATAACTCCCCAACGTCGCTGTCGCTCAGAGCCCGGTTGTACATTCGCACGTCGGCCAGCGAACCTTCCATGGCATGACTAACACCATCGGTACGAACGCCGACACTGAAATCGCTGATGTTTAACGGTCCGGTTGAGCCATTGCCCGAGGTCTTGGAAATCACGCCGTCGACGTACAGTCGGAGAACCTTCGAACCCCCGTCCCAAGTACCGGCCATGTGGTGCCACATGTCGTCGCTGAAATCAGTTGAATCTGTACGGTCAAGGGTGATCTGACTGGGCGTGTAAGCCCGCACGAGCGTGTTTGCTCGTAAGGGCGGCCCCGCCGCCAGTTCCAGTAAGGCGATGTCGCCGCTACCGGTGCGCCCGTGAACCACGCTTCCTCGATCCAAATTCGGATTGGGCGCCTTGATCCATGCGGCGAACGTGAAACTACCCGCATCGGGAGAAGACTTGCCGGCTACGTCGATATGCCGCGTGTCGCTTCCGGTGCCGAAATTCGCGGCGTTCCCAACTGAGCCGCCCGGCCCGGCTACTTGCGTCAGCGTTCCAGTGCCGCTGATGCTGTCGTTGACACTGGTGACCGAGTTGAATCCCAAGTCCGCCTCCGTCGTCGCGTTGTCAAACGCGTATTGGACCTCAAGCCCGGTGGTGATGTCCGCCGTGGCCGTTGCTGTGGTCAACAATAATCCGGCAACCAAGTAGAATGGTAGATGTTTGGTATGATATCTGAACATAATTAGCGGTCCTCCCTATATCGAAAGTTGTCGGTGACGTGTTTAAGCCCTGGCCACGCCAAATGACCAAATCATGCGGCAAACACACAGGCCCTATTCTAAACTTTTGCGGCACGGATAACAAGGATTTACCCTGCACTTCGCGCAACGGCCAGTTTATTCCTAGTAGTATGGACCACAAAATGCAGGAAGCCTCATGATGCCGAAGGTCGTTGTGGCCAAACCAGTTAGGAAGTAAAGTACGTTCAGCCGACACGGTGTTTCCCGGTTTGGAGCTGTGGGACAAGCATGGTAAACTGGGCACTCGTCGTTGTTCGGATTCTTTTCCAGATGGATCATCCCCCTCAAAACAACGTATCGGGAGACGAATGGTGCGGCTTGCTCAGGTGCTGGTGGTTTCGATCGACGTTTTGCTGGCGGCCTGGTCGGTGGAAGGTGTCGGCGCCGATCGAGAACAGCTTGCACATTTCGAGAAGATAATTCGCCCGCTGCTGGACCAACACTGCTACAAGTGCCATTCGCAACAGGCCAACGAAGTGGAGGGGGAATTACTACTGGACTCGAAGGCCGGCTGGCAACTGGGCGGCAGCCGAGGACCGGCCGTCGTTCCGGGCAAACCGGATCAGAGCCTGTTAATTGAGGCGGTCCGTTACAAGAATGCCGATCTGCAAATGCCGCCTGACGGTAAGCTGGCCGACAATCAAATCGCGGCGCTCGTCGAATGGGTCAAGCTGGGGGCGTTGGACCCACGCACCGGGGCTGGAGCACTACGGCCTCAAAAGAAAATCGATTTTGTGGCCGGTCGGAAGTTCTGGGCATTCGTCGCACCGCGCCGCCAAGTGCTACCGCCGGTCGAGCAACAGGCTTGGCCAAGCCAGCCGCTTGACGCGTTCGTCCTTGCTAAACTTGAGCAGCAACAGCTTTCTCCCAGCCCAGGGGCCGACCGGCGGACGCTCATCCGCCGGGTGACATTCGATCTGACCGGTTTACCGCCAACACCTCAGGAGGTGCTTGCGTTCCTAGCGGACGCGAGGCCTGACGCCTACGACCTTCTGGTGGACCGTTTGCTTGCCTCACCACATCTCGGCGAGAAATGGGCGCGGCACTGGATGGATGTCGCCCGATACGGAAGTGACCAGGCTGAAAACCCGGATGCGAAGAAATACGACGAGGCCTGGCGATATCGCGATTGGCTGATCCGGGCGATCAATCGTGATGTGCCGTACGACCGCTTCGTGCAATTGCAGTTGGCGGCAGACGCCATGTCCGATGCGCACCACGAGGACCTGCCGGCGCTTGGTTTTGTGGCGCTCGGCCCGCAATACATCGGCACCAGTAGCGATACTCCGATCGTGACGTTACGGCTTCGCGCCGCGGAATGGGAGGATCGCGTGGACGTCGTTACGCGGGGCTTTTTGGGGCTAACCGCCGCCTGCGCCCGATGTCATGACCACAAATTTGATCCGATCGCGATGGAAGATTACTACGCCCTGGCGGGTGTGTTCGCTAATTCTCGGTTCGTTCAGTTGGCACTGTTGTCGGGAGAACAACGCAACCAGTGGGAACGGCTTCGAGACAAGCGCAACGCGCTGCGGCAACGGCGGGACGAACTGCAGGCCAAATCGAACCTTCAATCCGACGAGCTGGCGAAAGCGACCGTGGCCGAGGCGAAATCCGTCGACGTGCAGCGAGGCAAAGTCGAGCGGCAGATGGACAAAATACGCGGCAACGCCGGCTGGGCGCACGGCGTCGCCGATGTTAGTCGGCCGCGCGACCTGCATGTGTTTCGACGCGGTGATCCGGCCAACCAGGGTCCCCGCGTCCCGCGTCGGTTTCTAGAAATTCTTTCTCAACAGAACCCCGTCCAATTCACGACAGGCAGTGGGCGGCTCTCCCTGGCTCGGGCAATCGTCAGCCGCGAGAATCCGCTGACAGCGCGGGTGATGGTAAACCGGTTATGGGCGCATCTGTTCGGTCGCGGGCTGGTCGACTCGCCCAGCAATTTTGGCCAGACAGGATCGCGACCTTCGCATCCGCGGATGTTGGACGACCTTGCCGTACGAATGATGGAGTATGGTTGGTCGCGAAAGAAGATGATTCGCGAAATGGTGCTTTCCGCCACCTACCGGCAAAGCAGTCAATTTGATCAAGCGAAGTTCGATCGCGATAGCGGCAATCGCTACCTGTGGCGGCAAAGTCGCCGACGGTTGACTGTCGAGGCGTGGCGCGACGCGGTGCTGGCGGTCTCCGGCGAGTTGCAATTGCGCATGGGCGGAGGCTCAGAAGGCGAGGTTGGAGAACACGACTCGCGCCAAGGCTACCGCGGTGCCGATCGCGTGGAACACCGGCGTCGCACCGTGTACAGTCGCATTAGCCGCTATCGCACCGACTCGATGCTCCGTCTGTTCGACTTTCCGGATCCTAACAACTCCGTCGGGCAGCGGGTCCAGACGGTCACACCGATTCAACAACTATTCATCATGAACAGCGCGTTCATGAAGCACCATGCGACGAGGCTTGCCCAACGCCTCGGCGAGGATCCTCAGTTTGACCTGATCGAGGACTCAAACCAGCAGAGACCGTCCACGGGCGAAAAACCGCGGATACCGGCTAACAGCACGGCTCGGATCGTGCGGGCTTACGAATTGCTGTTTGCCAGGCATCCGACGTCGGCCGAATTGACCGCTGCAGGCGAGTATTTCGATAACCCGTCAGCCGACCCGAGCAAGCAGTGGACGCAATTCGCACATGCACTATTGATGTCCAGCGAAATGCAATATCTGGATTAGCGGGGAACCCTATGCGAGGCGATCGGTATCTCACTCGACGCGAAATGCTCCAGCGGTCGGGCACCGGATTTGGCATCCTCGGGCTAGCCGGGTTGCTGCACAGCCAAGGATTGTTGGCCAGGGGTAGGGCGGACGGCATTAAACAGGCAGCGATGAGCACCTCGGGGCGTCCGCATTTTGAGCCCCGCGCGCGGCGCGTCATCTTTCTCTACATGACCGGCGGTCCTTCGCAGATCGATACTTTTGACCCCAAGCCCAAGCTGAAGGACGTCGAGGGGCAGCATCCCAACTACCAGACAGGCGAAAAAATCTACCAGGGTCTCGGCTATCAACCTTCTTCCTTCAAATTCGCCCGCCGTGGTGAAAGCGGCCAGCAAGTCAGCGAATTGTTCCCGCATTTGGCTCGGCAAATCGATGATGTCTGTGTCATTCGGTCGATGACGACGGACATTCCCAACCACGAACAGGGCAACTTCATGATGAACTGTGGGACGACGCTGCCTAACCGGCCGTGTCTGGGTTCGTGGGTCTCGTATGGACTGGGCACGGCGAACGAGAACCTACCGGGCTACGTCGTGCTGACGCCCGGCCTACCGACCGTCGGTGAAAAGCTTTGGAACAGTGCTTTCCTGCCGGGCGCGAACCAAGGCATGCGACTGGATACCAGCGACATGCAAATCGAGCACTTGATTCGCAACATCAAAAACGGCTGGCTCAGTGCGGACGAGCAGCGTCGCCAACTCGCGCTAGTTCGCCGACTCGATCGCCTGCGTTTGCAAGAGCGGCACCAAGACAACGCGCTGGAAGCCCAACTGAAGGCGATGGAGTTGGCCTTCCTGATGCAGAGCAAAGCCGACGAGGCGTGTGACATCGGCCGCGAGCCGAAGTACATCCGCGAGGCGTACGGAGAAAGCGACTTTGCTCACGGCTGCTTGTTGGCCCGGCGACTTGCCGAACGGGGTGTAAGGTTCATACAACTCTATTACACGCATCAGAAAAAAAAGCAGGGCAATCAGCCGTGGGATACACACTTTGAAAACGATCCGCTGCTGCGCGAATTGGCGCTCGACGCGGACCGACCGATTGCCGCACTGCTGGCCGATCTCAAGCAGCGCGGTATGCTGGATGACACGCTGGTGCTCTGGGGCGGCGAATTCGGCCGTACACCGTGGGCGGAGAAGCAATCGAAAAACCGAGCTCATCTGAAATTCGGCCGCGACCACCATCACACCGCATTTACCGTATGGTTGGCTGGCGGCGGCATACGCGGTGGAATGACCTATGGCCGGACCGACGAGTTATGCAATCACGTCGTAGAAAACAAAGTACACATTCATGACCTGCATGCCACCATTCTGCACTTGCTGGGTGTCGACCACACGCAGTTGACGTATCAATACTCAGGCCGAGATTTCCGATTAACCGACGTGTATGGTCAAGTCGTCCGTGAAATCCTCGTCTGAGTGACATCCCCGATCGATTGCAGCCCAGTCCGTCTTTCGTCCGCTCCTTTTCTGCAAAGTAGTACCCGGTACTTATGGTCAATAGTTTCATTTGCCTTGGCATAGCGATTCTCTTGTGTTCGCAGATTCATGCGCAGAAGTCCGGTCGTTGGTCTCAGATGGAGTACGGGCCTTATCTGACGGCGTCGATCGAAGCGTCAATGCCTATAAGGGAATTGCCGTGCGGGTGGGCGAGACTCGAGATAGTTACATGGTTTTCGACTGCGATACGATGCGGTGGTCGGCGGCGTGGACGGGCAAGCGGCTGAATTGGCAGAGCATTGTCTACGATGGTTCGCACGGTACTCATCTGGCCAGCGCCGGGACACAAGTTTTCGGCAACGGTGTCGGACCTGGGTGAGGGAAGCCGGGCGCGGGGGATAATAAGGCGTTTGTCGACCCGCGCTTGCGTGGGAATGACAAAAAGCCATACGGGCCGCTGCCGCGCGATTGGGCACATTACAAAGGACTCTATTTGTATGGCGACCAAGTTGTGCTGTCGTACACCGTCGGCGATACGCAGGTACTTGAATCACCTGGACTGGCGATAGAAGGCGAGCAACGGGTTTATGCGCGGACGATCAATATTGCAAAATCGTCGGCCGACATGCTTTTGCAAGTCGCCCAGCAGCCGGGAGAAAAGATCGATGTCGTTTCGCTCGCCAGCCTTGAATCGGTCGGGAAGGCGGGGCCAGCGGACGACAACCTCGCCGTGTTTGGCTCGCCCAGCGCCGGACCGAGCGTGACCGCGTTCGCAGTTGCGGGCGCGGCGAAAGTCACCGAGTGGCGATTGACCGACGATGCCACAATCCGGCTGGCCATTCCCGCCGCCGCGACGCCAGCCAAATTCAAAATCTTGATTTGGAAAGGCGCGACGGACACATTGTCTGCTTTTCAAAGCGCAGTGAATTCAAGTGAGGCAGCGGCTGATTTGTCCGTGCTGACCAACGGCGGGCCACCGCGCTGGCCGGAAGTGGTTGCCACCAAAGGCCAACTCGGCGAAGATGAGGGTGGGTTTGCGACGGACGTTATTTCGTGGCCGGCCGACATTCCATGGAAGTCCTGGATGCGATTCGGCGGCTTCGACTTTTTCAAAGACGTCCACGCTCAGCTATCTGCACTTGGAGCGACGATGTGTGGCTGGTCAGCGGCATCGACAAGGACCTTGACGAATTGAAGCGCCCACACTGACAAACACTGGCACACTCCAGAAAGTTCCCCGCAGTGAAGCGAGGCTGGATAACCAGGTGGGCGGCGAAGTCCGCGTGGCTGCCGGCCAGCAGATGCACCTGACCGACACCAGCGTCCAAGCCAACCCAGGCGGAATTGAGGTCATAGGCAATGACACGCAATTGGCGGAAATCGAATTCGATGGCAGATTGACCAATGCTGCTTTCACGAGAAATATCGCCGCCAGCCATGCCACCTTGAGATTCAATGGCGGTTTGCCCAACCATGGTGCAGTGGGAATCTCTGTCGGCACGTCACACGTACATGGCGATATCAACAATAAGCCCGGGGCCACCATTACGGTTAAGGGGAATAGTACTGTCACGTTTTGGGACAACTTGACCAACAACGATACGGTGGAGGTCTCGAGCGGATCCACAGCGATCTACTTCGAGACCGTCACGGGAGTTGCCAGTTTTACGGGTGGCGGTACGACTGTCGTGGAAGGCAGCCTCGCACCCGGTAACAGCCCGGGCGCGATGAACTTTGCCGGCGACGTGGTCGTGGGAAGTTTGGCCGAGGTAGAGATCGAACTGGGCGGTGTCATCCCTGGCGCGCAGCACGATCGGCTGACCATCACCGGTGCGGTCAACCTGGAAGGTACGTTGGACCTGGTGCCACTGGCCCCCTACACCGATCCCGCCGCGCGTGGCACGGCCGGTGATTTTACGATCATCACCGCTGGTGCCCGCAATGGAACTTTCAGCACAGTCCAATACGACGGCTCGACACGGGCTCCGGACGTCGAAACCGATGGCGGCGGTTCGTTTCGGGACCATGTAGCCGGCGGCCTGTTCCGCAGTATGACTTACACGTCAACCGCAGTGATTGTGCAGAACCTGCTGGCCAGCGAAGGAGATACCGACGGTGACCTGGATGTCGACACGGTTGATTTGACAGGCATGATCATGAACTACACCTAAACCCCCCCCTTCCCTCCGGCGATTTGCCGGAGGGTATCTCGTTGGGTATCGGTCAACTTAATTGGACAGTCCTTCAACCACATCGCCAACGGATCGCTTTGGGTCCCTGCGGTGCGCGAGGTGGCTACAAAAATGCAGCGAGCGGACATCTGAGGCCGTAATTCCCCGGATTTATGCGATGGTTCGAATCCAGTCGAGCCCATCGAAGATGCGGCGCATGGCAAAACACTGCGGTTTTCTGCAGGTTTTGTGGCGGCGCATTTTTTTACATCACACCTGCAAAAATGACCGGCTGCCAAGACGAGAATCCATACGATGGGTATTTTCCTAGTGTCGCCGAGCCAGCTGAAATTTTCTACACTACGGGTGGTCACCGAACTGGCTACGAACCTCAGGCAACCGCAATTTCTGTTTAAAGTCCGTTGGCAATCCGGCAACAAAATATTCTTTAACTTGTAATCCTACTGCCCAATCCAGATGATGCTTTTGCTGATCTGCCTTGTGTCAACGTGTCTCATGAGGCTCCTAGGCACACCTGAAATGAATCAACAAAAAACTGATACCTTCAAGTGACAAGTAAGAAATATCTGTGTGTCGCCAACCCGTTTAGTGGTGTCACCAGGAAAAAAGAATTACTTGAACAACTACAATCCTGGTTTGCTACGGAGCAGGCAGAACTTGACGTCCATTTTACTGAATCCGCCGGCCACGCAATTCAACTTGGCCAGCACCTGGATATCTCGGACTATCAAGGCCTGTGTGTGCTGGGAGGTGATGGAACCGTTAGAGAATTCATTGATGGACTGATGAATCGTCCCTCACCACCAACGGTTCCATTAGGGGTTTTGCCTGGCGGTACGGGAAACTCCTTGCACAAAACAATCGGCTCAGACAAGTTACGACAAGCTGCTGAGCGAATTCTCCGCGGACGGGAAAAACCACTTGATCTCATGCGTGTGACCACCGGGGATAAAACGATCCACTGCATCAATCTAGTAGGTTGGGGCGCTATCGCGCAAATCGCTTTGCGGGCGGAAAAAATGCGTTGGATGGGACGGCCGCGGTACGCCGTAGCTTCACTTTATGAAATCGGGTTCGCTCGGCGATCTCCAGTCAAACTTGTCTTGGATGGCCAGGAAGATGAGGATGATTTTCTACTAATTATCGGCTGCAATACAAAGTATGTGGGTAGTAGTATGAAAATGGCGCCCCACGCTGAATTGGACGACGGAAAAGTAGATCTCGTCATCGTGCGGCAAGCAACCGCCTGGCAAATGATCCGTTTATTCCGCAAGGTCTTTGACGGTTCTCACGTCGACCTCCCCTTTGTGGAATATCACCAGGTTCAATCCTTTCAACTGGAAACCATCAACAACAACCCGTTGAATCTGGATGGAGACGTTACCGCTACCTCACCCGTGCAAGTGGAGACCGTGTCAAAAGCTCTTCAGTTGTTCGTATAACAACAAAATCGTGTTCGCAATGGTCAAATCACTCCTCAACGCACGCGACAATATTTTAGTTTTGACCGATCAACCCGTTTGTCTTGTTGGCAGCTGAATTTTCAAAAATGTGACAACCGATTTGCTTTCATGGAGAAAAATCTCATGGAGGTTTTCCTGGCTGAACTCATCGGCACGTCGTTGCTGATTTTTCTGGGAAATGGTGTGGTTGCCAACGTGCTGCTGAAGCAGACTGGGGGAAACAACTCCGGCTGGATCGTGATCTGTGCCGGCTGGGGATTGGCCGTGTTCGTCGCTGTAGCCTGTGTGGGTGACATCAGCGGCGCACATCTCAATCCGGCCGTCACCATCGGGTTGGCCACCGCGAGCAGGTTGGCGTGGCTGAAGGTGCCCGAGTATCTCATTGCGCAAATGGCCGGTGCCCTGCTCGGCGCGTCCCTGGTCTATTGGTTTTACCGCCCCCAATATTCGGTCACCGACGATGCCAACGCCAAGCTGGCAACTTTCTCCACTGGCCCGGCTATCCGTACCCTACCAACGAATTTCCTCTGTGAGGTACTGGCAACAGCAGTACTGGTGTTGGCCGTCCTACTACATGCTCCGGTGGAATTTGCTGCCCGTGATGGTTTGCCCGTCGAAATCGGGTTGGGATCAATCGGAGCGTTGGAAGTAGGGCTGGTTGTGTTTGCCATCGGGTTGTCCCTGGGTGGAACGACTGGCTACGCGGTCAACCCAGCTCGGGACCTGGGTCCGAGAATCGCCCATGCGCTGCTACCCATCCCCGGAAAACGCAACAGCGACTGGAGCTACGCTCCGATCCCAGTCGTTGGTCCGCTCATCGGAGCCCTGCTGGCGGTAGCAATTACTTGGCTGCCGGGTTCAAATTAACAGCTGTCGCTATTTCCAATCCTGGCAGGTTTTCATTCCAGGTCGCCGGCAACTCACAACACTCATGGAATGCCAGACACGGTACTACATCGGGTACGATCAGAGAATTGTTAAAACATAACCCTGGATCAGCATCAAGTTCGAACAGGTAGTTCTCCCGGGAAAGAGGGCTACAATGATGAATCAAGCTCAAATGTTGGACAGCTATTGTTCACGCCACACGAAAATGCCTCCAGGTCGAATCGGTTCAAGTGAATACTCCACCTTTTGATATCAAAGAAGGACATAAGTGGTTTGCCATCGCGCTCAATAACAGTGTTTGGGATGCGTTAGAATCCACCTCACGCTCAGCTGGTCAGGACATGATGATGGTCCATGCAGCCCATGCATCTTGTTATCACTGGTTGCAGGCGGGAGGGCCTGATCATCATGCACGGGCTGAATGTCTGCTGGCAAATGTCTACGCCGTGCTGGGAAATTTTAGCGCAGCTTTACAGCATGGCAATCGCTGTCTGCAACTCATCGAAAAACATTCACAGAGCATTGCAGACTGGGATCGCGCCTTCGCATACGACTGTCTCGCCCGTGCGACCGCTGCTGCGGGCCAATTGGATGAAGCCCGACAACTACGCAACAAGGCCCGGCAACTCGGCGAGACAATCGTTGGTGCCGAGGAACGCAAGGTGTTTCTCCGATGGTTTGCATCCGGTAACTGGCACGGTATCAGCGAGTCTTAAGGCTTTCAACTCGATACCCTGCTCAAGCGCCCCAAAGATGGGAGGCTTCAGGCACCCAACGGCCATGTCGGGATTTGCAATCCAATTCTGCCGGAGAAAAAACACTCCTTCCAAGGAACGATCCAACCAGGTCCAAACACGCGCCTGAAAACTGAATCCATAGGTCTGGAAAGAGAACGAGTTGCCATCTGTGAAGGAATTTTTGACTTAACGACTTAACTTCACCCAGGGCACCCATTTAAACCACTCGGAGTCCTGCTGGGCGAGGGTTGGTGGCATGTTGGAGGACTGCTTCAACGATTTCCGTGGTCCATTGGCATTTTCAGCTTCAGGCGGCTGTGGAGCGACCGCATCGTGCTCAGAAATAAACGCCCGTGGATCCAACCAACGGACCGTAGCCGGAAACTTGACGTCCTTGGGCTGCGCCGCGGTCGAGCTGGCCAAGTGGTATTCATTTTCAGCCAACTGGGCCAGTTCCAATTCACCCAGCTGCAGATGGACAGTTGCCAGATTGTGCCAAGTCACCATCATGGCATGAATCTTCAGGCAGTGTAAAAAGGCGTCACGAGCCAGTTCAAGCTGACCATGATACGCCAGTAAAACTCCCAACTCGTTGGCGGCCAGATAATGCTTTTCATCCACTGTCAACGCGGCCTGATGCATTGTGATCGCTATCGACTCATGACTTTGGCGTCGTTTGGATTGCTTGGCTGTAATTGCATGAAGCTTTCCCAATCCGTAAAGCGCCTCAGACGCAATCGTTTGTCCCTCACCCGCCCTGGCCAAATGCAACCGTGCGTAGCCGTAATAAGCTTCCAGCGCACCAGAAATCGACAATTGGCCAGCGGGTGTCTCTTTCAATACAGAGGTTCTATGCCCCGCGACGATGGCGGCTAAATCCAACTGGTCAGTTGATTGTGTACTGTTTGGAATAAAATCCTCAGCTTCTTTTAGCGCCCGTTTTCCGTCTTCCAACGCCCGACGATGTACCTGCTGGTTGGACTTCTCGTCCAAAGTATAGGCAATTTGCCATAAGGCCTGGAACAATTCCGCTCGTGCCTCTTCATAAGCACCGTTTTCAACCATCCTATAAGCGTGTGCCAGTCGTCCTCGCACACGCGATGTCATCCTTGCCTCCTGCGGATATCGCTGCAGAGTATCGCTTCGGTTTACCTGGTTGAATTCGACCCTTGGATCGGATTCCAAAGAACTGTCGTTCAACTCTCCAGCGTGTACTTCAACATTCAATTCCTTACGATCGACTTCACTATTTTCAAAGGAAAAAGTAAAGACCCCTGACTGCCACGGGCCCGTTGGACGTGCCACACTATCAGCAGGGCGTTGCCAAGGAGATACATCACTGGAATCTTTCGACAAATCTAAAGCGGGACTCACCGACCGAACCAATGGCAAACGATCTGGCTCTAACGGGTGTTCGCCCGGCTCAGGTAATCGAGAAACCGATGACTCCGTCGTCCTGCCAAACGGCACGGTCAATGGTTCCCCATACTCTGATGAAATTTGATCGTCCAATTCCGTGGCGATCGGTGATTCTTTCAAGCTCGGTTGGTTGACATCGTTGAACGTGTCCGAAGCAGGATTTATCAACACCGG
>Ga0310123_10003144_pt1 | contig 12897 bp, 8 predicted proteins | sample CB6_AW_1057_MG_FD_203505 | JGI IMG/M metagenome (GOLD analysis project Ga0310123, IMG submission 203505) | Marine microbial communities from Western Arctic Ocean, Canada - CB6_AW_1057 | ecosystem: Environmental > Aquatic > Marine > Oceanic | place: Canada: Western Arctic Ocean | collected... | reverse complement strand
TCCCGCGTCGCACCAAGACCGGTCGAGATCGAATCATTCTTGCTCCGACCCTTCGTCGTGGTCTCACCAACAGACTAGCGCAATGCCTTAGCGGAGTACGTCGCCCGCCTCGGCGGTCCGGATGAGTCGATCGGCGTCTTCTTGGAGGAGGAAACGCTCTTGCACGAGCTCCTCAGTCGCCTTCGTGACCGCGTCCACATAGCCTTGATGGTCTGTGTATCGTTCTTCGAGCGACACGCGCGGATCCCCCGACGCCATCCGCTCCGTCTTCGTCTTGCTGAACGGGATAAAGGAGCCGTTCAATCCACAGAGATTCCCTTCGCGATGGCCTGCCGATCGAACATTCCAGCCCACGTTGGTTCCGATGGGGGCCCGAACCTCCAGGGGACGTACGCCGACGGGGTTTAACCCGTCCTCGTCTGCCTCTGGAACCATCAATTTATATCTCTTCCCAAGGTTCGGCGGCAGCTGCGTTCGGTGTCCACCCTCTGATCCGAACCCTTCGCCGAAGCTCAGGAGCACCAGCTCATTCAGCGCGTGAGGAACCGCCACCCCGGGGATCTTCGGAAAGCTCTGCAGGTAGTCATCCAACGACACGAGCGTCCTATCCTCGACGCGGGGGTACCGGCTCTCAGGAGGAGCGACACCGCGGTCCGCCCAAGCGTCGAGTGCCATCAACAAAGCTCTCTGCGTCGGCGCGTGATAGTTAGGGTTCGTGGGATTGGCGCACATCCCGGTCGGTCCAGGCACCGGCGCAAGCGGGTTTCCGCCGCCATGCTGAAAGTTCGAGATCAGGTAGAGCCGGACGTTGTCAGGCACGGCGAGAGGCTGTCCCAAGCCGTCGTGTACATTTAGCGACGCCTTCATCTGCCAGAACTCGTTCTCGGTATCGGTCTGGATCACCAGCGGATCAGTCTCCGGGCGTTTCATGAGCCCGTCTCGGATACCCGACAGCGGGTCCGTGGTGACTGTGTAGCTGAACGGCGGGTAGGCGGTGGACAGATAGTCGTGTCGGTCGTCCTGCCGTGAGTAGGTATTCGGGTCGGCAAACTCGACGTTCGCAAACAGCCGATGCGAGCCCGGGATATGAATGTTGATCGCGTCGAAGACCTGGCGGTGTTCCTCATCTTCGTTAAACCCGAGATAGATGAAGTCCCGCATATACATCCCGGTCGAGGAGGTGCCGGCCCCATAGGCCCGCCGGATCCCTACCGCAGCCGAGCTCAACGCCAGCGGGTTCGCGTTCCCGGCTTCATCGCGTGTGGCGTAGCGAAGAAACGACGCGATGTCACGCGTCACGGCGTAGCCCAACCCCATGACGACCGGGTCCTTGGCTGGATAGATCAGCTCGTAAAGGTGGTCGGCACGAAAACCGTCGAAGAGGCACAGGTCGGTCTCGGAGGCTTCGAGGCTCGTCTGTCCGAGTGGGCACCGCCCAAAGGCCCACCGGTCGGCGGGAACAGGGGTCTTGGGGCCTGTGAGAACGTCCCGTACCGTCAAGGTCGAGCTGGCTGGATCGAGGTCGGCCGTGGGGTAAGGCCGAAAGTTTGAACTTCCCTTCAGGGGCTGTGTGAAGGTCCCTTCCTCAGGGATGGTCCGGTCCGAGAACTCGACCCTTACCGGCGCGACGATCGCTCCGCCATCGGGCCGAGTCGCGACCGGAAACTGTGGAAAAAGCCGGCTGTTTCCCTCTACGACATCACCCTGCCAGCCAGCGTCCACCACCGTGTATCCGAGGCCCAGCAGGAACCCGTCACCGGCGTCCTCCACACTCAACGGGTCATTGCTCGCCGCAACGTGGTGCCATCGCAACCCACTTTCGAGTTTGTTCCCACGGTTGTTGACCCCGTACAAGATCTTGCCGTTACCCCGGCTCATATCGACCGGTTTAAGGATATAGAACTTGGTGCTGAACTCGACCAGGCCACGAGCGTTGCGGGGCGCCCGGTCAAGATTCACGATGACCGCGTTGAGGGGATCCTCAGGGTCGACCTCCATATACACGGTTCCATCGAGCCGTTCATACGACCCGACCGTCAGAAACTCACGGCCCTCAGCAAACACACGGCGCTGCTCGACCACGAGCCTCGTCACCCGCGCCTCGGCGAGCGACCCGAAGAGGCCCGACACGAGCACCAACGACACGCTGGCGGTGCGAACAAACAATCCCATGTGCATCGCTTTTACCCTCCTGCGAAATCCTCTCGCATCGCCTCGGTAGACCGAATACAATCGGAGCTGGGCCGCTTGGGTGCGGGCGCGTCACGCCGACAGCACCGCGATGGGCGTGCCGATCTACCGGACGCCCGCCGTCGCGACGCCAGCCGCCACTTTCTCTTTCGCGCGCTCCCCGGCGAGTATGTTCGCCATGGCGTAGTTGCCCTCGTGGCACGCGTACTCGTAGATCACGTAATCCGTGAGCTTCGGCATCGGGCGCACCGCCGTCCAGGGTTTCGTGTACACCGTCGGATCTTCGATCGTAAATTGGTAGTCGATGAGATCGTCACTGACGCGAGTGAAGCGCTCGACCGCACGCGTGTTCTTCGACGACGGGAATCGGTGCTGAGTGGCGTCACCGTAGTTGGTGGTCTCGACGACGAGCGTGTCCCCTTCCCAGTGCCCACGGGAATCGCCGTTCCACTGCCGGATATCGTCGTCGAGCCGTGGACGTCCGTCTAGAGGGATGATGCGTACGTCGTGGATATTCTCAACGCGAATCGCGACGTATCCGGCGGTCTGAACGATCTGATACGTGTTGTTGTAGCCGGTTGAAATCGGCGGCACCCCATGATAGGTGATGCAGCGATCCCATGCGCTCCGGTCAAGCCACGAATCTGCGGGGTGGAGGCGTCTGTCGTCCTGTCGCGCGGCAACGCGATCTTCTGCTTCCGGTCTCAGGGGGAGTCTACCGTTCGGAGGATCGACGATGAGCGAGGTTCGCAGGTTCGAGTCGATCTTCCCCCGGTCGAACCAGAGGGCGTTGTAGTTCCCTGTATCGCCGGGCCGCACGGGGCGGTCGACACTCGTTGCTGCGTTCCGCTCCGCCGCTTCCTCGGGTGTGAAAAACTCTCTATCCGCCAGTTCGACCGGCCGCTCCAGACGGGTCAGAGAGGCGTACGACCAGACGCCCTGCAGGTCGGGGTCGCCCCAGGCTGTGCTGGGCGGCGCCGACGTACCCGTCGAGGCCGGCTGTGCCTCGGCAACGGCCGGTAAGGCTACCAACGAGACAATGCCGAGGAAGCCCACCCACGCACGAAGTGTCACACGAACCCAATTACTCATCTAAAACCCCCCACGGACATGGCCCCAGGCTGTGTCCTCGCGTTACTGCTTCGAGTCCTGTTGCGCCGCCCTTCTTGGGCGCTGGCGCCGGCAAGGCTACCCGCCAGTCCATAATTTCCATCCTGACAAGCATACTCATATATCTGATGTACCGATACCTGCCGCTGAAGGATGCTCGACGCCGAAGGTTCGCAGGAGTTTTGGGATCAGTGAGCGAACAGCTCCGACCGAACGTTGGAGCTGAATTGTGATGCAAAGTATAGTTGCGGTGATTTGCCGTTCCCGCTGCTACTTCTCACGGTGCTGCTCGTCCTTATCCTGGCCGCTTTCCTCATGGGCGTCCGTCGAGACATCCTTGTCAACCGGACGTCACCAACACCGGAGCCCATCGGCCCCGGGGCCGTGATCCCTCTGGTGCTTGGCATCACCTTTATCGTGGGCGTAGAGATCGCAGCGTTCAGATTTTGGCAAAACATGGCGATTCCTGCCGGGCCATAGTGCGGGAGCTTCCGGCTAGAGCAGACGTAACGCCACCCACTCGCCTGGATGTGTAGGCGAGCTGATCGGCATGATGATGTATTGCATGCCGTTGTGCAGATAGGTCATCAGGGCACCGGTTGTACCGGCCGGAAACTCAGAGTCCCAGACAACGGCGCCGGTCGCCTTGTCAAAGGCCCGGAGCATTCTGCCGGCACTGGCTCCGCTCCCAGGCGGGGTCAGGATCATGCTCGGGTCGCCCTCGCTCACGAACAGTAGTGTCTTGGTCACGAGGATCATGCCGTGGCCAGGCTGACCTAACGGTGGCAGATTCAGGTCCTTCAGATCTGGATGATCCCGTGGCCCGTCGCCGTTCGGCACCATCCATACATGGTCGCCCGTGTTGAGGCTGATGGCGGTAATCCGGCCATACGGTGGCTTCGTCAGAGGGAGGCCTCGTGGACCGACGACGGGCCCTCGAGTCCCGCGATAGGCCTGGGCACCCGGGTCGTCTGGGCCTGGGCTCAGGCGGATAAAGAATGCTCCGGTTCTCGAAGGCGCGTATAACATCCCGGTCTCCGGGTCGACCCCGCCACCGCCCCAGTTGCTACCACCCACGTGCCCCGGCACCGCAAGCGTGCCCTTCATCTCGTTGGGCCCCTCACCGCCTAGCGACGGAGGCGTGTAGAGCGGCCCCATGACATATCGTTTCGCGATTTCGACGGCTTCGGCGCGTAGCTCAGGCGTGAAATCAATCAAATCGTCGGAAGTGATCCCGAGTTGTTCGTACGGTGCGGGCTTGGTCGGAAATGGCTGTGTCGCGGCAGTCCACTCGCCCGGCACGCTCGACTCTGGGACCGGCCGTTCCTCGATCGGCCAGACTGGCTCCCCGGTCACCCGGTTTAGCACAAACGCGATACCCTGCTTGGTGAGCTGCACGAGCGCCTTGATCGGTCTGCCGTCGACGGTGATGTCTGCCAGAATCGGAGGCGTTGGATTGTCGTAGTCAAAGATATCGTGATGCACCGTCTGGAAGTGCCATACCCGCTCGCCGGTGTCGGCACGGACGCAAATGACGCTGGACGAGAAGAGATTGTCGCCAGGACGATGACCGCCATACATGTTGTTGGTGGGCGCGCTGGTTGGAAGATAGACCAGACCGAGTTCCTCATCGGCACTCATCGTCGACCAGACGTCGGCCTCGCCGGCCGAGATTCCCTTCCACGAATCGCCCAGCCACGTGTCGCCGCCGAAATCGTCTGGCCCCGGTATCACTCCAAAGGTCCAGCGTAGTCTGCCGCTGTTCAGGTCGTAGCCCCGGACATCACCCGCGCGTTGCACAGAGGAGCCGACAACCACGACGTCTCCCACGACCAGTGGGGCCGAACGCCAGCGGAAACCGTCGAATGGCTCGGAGGCATCGACGTAGTATCTCAAGTCGACCTTCCCACCATCGCCGAAATCTTGAATCAACTTCCCGGTCTTCGCATCGGTCGCGACCAGGTAGTGACGGCGAACGGACAGAATACGTTCCTCAGTCCCACGCCGCCAGTAGGCAACGCCCCGACTGGCCTGTCCGACGAGCGCCGCTTCGCCGTCCTCCTCTAGTTCCTGCACCCAGAGCGTCTCGCCCGTCGCCGGGTCCAAGGCCTCGACAAGACCGATCCCATTCGAGGCATAGAGCACGCCGTTGACCATGATGGGGGTTGACTGAAACACCGCCTGGCGCCCGCCCACGACATCCGGGTGCTGCGCGAGGAATTCATCCGTCAGAGCTGGCCGTCGCCACGCGATCCCAAGGTCTTCGATCGTGTCTCGGTTGATTTGGTCCAGTGAAGAGTACCTTGTGAAACCCTTGTCACCGCCAGCGTTGGGCCACTCGCCACGCGTAACGCCCTCCTGGGCTTCGAACATCACGCCGTGTACGAGCACCGTAACGCAGAGCAAGAAAAAACAACCACGAATTCGTTGCATCGTCTCCCCTTCGAATACTGTCTATCCTAGATCAATAACACGGGACTCGAGACGACTTCTTCACCAGCTGATCGAGGGGCCGCGTCTTCGCAGAGCGCGCCAGGACTGGTCTGACTAGGTAGGTCTGGCACGTGGCCACGGAGGCCTAGGCTGGAACGTGCCAAGCGACAGCTTGCGGAGCCGGCCCACCAGATCGTGTCTGGCGGGCTGGTGGCTCCAGGCTAACAGAGATTGAAACTGAGGTCGCGCTACCTAGACGCCAGCGGTCTCAAGGGCCGCACGCACACGAGCGTCTCGGAACGGAACCCGGCGAATTCGAACACCCGTTGCATCGTAGATAGCATTGGCGACCGCCGCGAGCAACGGCTTGCACACAGCCTCGCCGGCTCCGTAAGGAGGCAGATCCGGACGATCCGGATTAGGGTCTCCGTTGACCATCACAATGTCGATGGTGGCCGGCGTGTCGGTGTGTTTGAGGCTTGGATGAGAAGCCCAGTTCAGACTCGTGACCTTCTCCTCGTCAAACTGCACTTCCTCGTGAAGCGCGCGGCTTAATGTATGGAGGATGCCGCCCTCAAGCGTGCGACGTAGCCCTTCGGGGTTGACGATCAATCCACAGTCATGGGAGCAGACAATTCGCTTGACCCAGACGTGACCGGTCTCGCGATTCACTTCAACGTCGACGATCTGAGCGACAACCGTCTGGTTTCGGTAGGAATACGCGACGCCACGTCCCTCCAAGACCGCACCTGAAGCGAGAGGCTTTGGCGATGGGCGGGTATCCCAGCCGTAGGCTTCCGCGGCGGCTTTCACGACGGCGACCGAGCGCGCCCGCTTGAACCCGCTGTCCTCCTCGGTGCTGGCTTCGATCAGACCCAGCCTGAAGTCGACCGGATCTGCGTTCGCCGCCACCGCTAGCTCGTCGATGAACGATTCGTAGGCAAAGGTCACCTGTGGCCCGTCTGGATCCCGGAGGTTTCCGGTTCGAAGCGGCGTTTCCCAGACCAGAGGGAGGCCCACGACCTGAGAGGCGTGGCGCTCATTCGGGATCGAATACATTCTGAAAGGCCTTGATGCGCGACCGGCGTTCGGCGTCGCTTGCCTCGTATCCGTTCCCATCAGCTGCGCTATCAGTATCGTTCCTACCTCGTTGTATCCGACGTGATTGTAGTCGGCAGCTCGTGCGTTGAAATCGAGCGCCACCAGACGACCCTGGGCGTCCAATCCACCACGCATCGTGACGGCATAGGCTGGACCCTTGGTATCCCAAGCGGTCTCCTCATCCCTCATCCACTGCACGCGCACCGGCCGACCAAGCTCTTTCGCCAAGAACGCTGCCTCAAACCCAGCATCGTCGGCAGCCGTGCGCCCATAGGCCTGAGGCCCCTCCATCCATACGACACGCACCTGCTCTCTCGGCATCCCGAGAAACTCGGCGACACCTGACCGCATGCCGTAAGACTTCATGTCGTTGGAGTAAATCGTCATACAGCCGTCTGAAGGATCGGCAAGGGCGTGAGCGGGTGCAAAGGACGTATGCCCCTGGTACGGAATGTCGTAGTCGGCTTCGATTACCTGCGCGGCGCTCTCCAACGCTGCCTCGGGATCCCCGATCACGTCCGGGTCGTTGCCCGAGGTAGGTGTCGCATCGCGCATATACGTGAACAGGTTCTCCGAAGATGGGAACGGTGCAGTCGCGGGCCGCTCCCACTCCACCTCGAGCTGTCTGGCGGCGTTGACCGCCTGCTCTTCCCTTTCGCACACCACCGCCACGTAGTTGCCCTTGTGGACCACCTGGATGAACCCGGGCAGATCGCGTACTGACGCCTCGTCGATGCTCACCACACTGGCTCCGGCCAGTGGTGGCTTGACGTTGCGTGCATGCACCATAGCCGGCAGCTTGACATCCACCGCCCAGGTTAACGAGCCGTCTACCTTGGCTGGAACGTCGTAGCGGTTCAGTGACTGGCCAACGATTCGATGGTCCTGTACCGGCTTGACCGTCGCGATGCCGGTGGTGTCGTTGACTCTGTCGCCCGTGAGCGCGACATTGAACCGTCGCCCACCGATCAGTTCCCCATAGGTGATGCTCATCGACGGATCCGACTTCAGACTGATTACCGCTTCGCTAACGTTGAGTTGACTGACAGGAACGCCGAATCGCTCAGAGGCCATCTCCAAGAGGACCCGTCTCGCCTCGGCTGAAACCCGCCGCATCGGCCAGCCATCGGTCTGAATGGCATCCGACCCGCCCGAGCCACCCTGGTCTGGCGTGACGTCGGTGCTGCCCATCACTAGGGTGGTCTGGTCATAGGCAATATCGAGTTCTTCGGACATCAGCTGCCGAAACGCCGTGCCCGTCCCCTGGCCGAGGTCGGTCTTGCCTACGTAGAAGGTCGCAGTGTTGTCCTCGTGAATGACGACCCACGAATCGAGCTGCCGGAAATCGGGGTCGGGATACGGGCCGGTCACCTGGACACCTTCGACTTCAGCACCCACCGCAGCGGCGAATGGCCCGGACACGGTTGCAGCACCGACGCTAACCACAAAGAGACCAGAGGTTCGGAGGAAGTCTCTCCTTGTTGTCGTGGGTGCCCGCAAGTCAAGGAGTTGTTCGATCTCTTTCGGAACTTGCGTGAACGTTGCCATCAGACTACCTCCTCGACGGTCACCGAGTTGCTTGCCGCCGAGTCTGCCGCGACCCGCTTGATCGCAGCCTGCACTCGGTAGTACGTCATGCACCGGCACAGCGCGCCGTTCATCCCCAGTCGAATCTCGTCATCTGTTGGATTCGGATTGCGGTCGAGCAGGGCCTTTGCTGTCATGATCTGCCCGTTCTGACAGAAACCGCATTGCGGAACCTGCTCCTCGATCCAGGCCGCTTGCAGAGGATGCAGCGTGCCGTCCGTGGCGAGCCCTTCGAGAGTAGTAATCTCTCCCTGGGCGCGGGACACCTGCGTCACGCACGACCGGGTCGCGACTCCATCGACGATCACCGTGCACGCCCCGCACTGCCCAAGTCCGCAGCCAAACCGCGGCCCCTTGAGGCCGAGATCATTGCGCAGGATGTAAAGCAACGGTGTCGCCGGATCGACATCCACCGTGTGGGAAGTGCCGTTCACATTTAATGTGACACTGCTCATCGTCCGTTCTCCTCGGGCATGGCTTGCGCGGGCTGGCGCAAAATCCGATGCCGGTTCGGTTGAAAATGTCCCCGTCTAAAACGGATAATTCTAGCCTATTTTTCGTCAGGCAACCACTGCCACCTCCGCCTCATCGGTTCGACGCCGTAACAGCTCGGCGTAGCCGTACTGATAGTCGACCACGCCATCATCGGTGATCTCGATCACCCGGTCGGTCAACGACTCGATCAACTGAACATCGTGGGAACCAAAAATCAGCGTGCCAGTGCGCCGCGCGAGGGCGTCGTTCAGGGCGCTGATCGTTTCCAGATCGAGGTGATTCGTCGGACCGTCGAGGATCAGGCACCGTGCGTTCTCGAGCATCAGACGCGCAATCATGCATCGCATCCTCTCCCCACCTGAGAGCACCGTGACCGGTTTTCTCGACTCGTCGCCGGTGAACAGCATCCGCCCGAGGAACTGCCGGATAAAGCCCTCGTCGAGATCCTCGCTGAACTGCCGGAGCCAGTCGATGACGCTCAGGTCTAGCTCGAACAGATGACCGTAATCCTTCGGCAAATACGAACGTCGGACGGATTCACTCCACTCAACGGTGCCAGTGTCGGGCTCCTGCGCGCCGGCGACGACGTCGAGAAATGTCGATGTCGCCACGGAGTTGCGCGAGACCACGCCGACACGTTCGCCGTTGGCGATCGTGAGATTGATGTCGCCAAACATCTGCTGCCCGGCGACGCGCTTCGATACATTCGTGAGTCTCAGCATTCCCTTGCTGTGGACCCGTTCACAATCGAAGACAATGTGAGGGGATTTTCGGGACGAGGGTGCGATTGCTTCGACATCCAGTTGCCCCAGCATCCTTTTCCGCGCGGTGGCCTGTCGCGATTTGGACGCATTCGCGCTGAAGCGGGCGATGAACTCTTTCAGTTCCCGAGCCCGATCCTCGTTCTTTTCTTTCCTTGCTTGCCGATGCCGGAGCGCCATGTCGCTGGCCGCCCGCCAGAAGTCGTAATTCCCGGTGTAGAGCTGCACCTTGTGGTAGTCGATGTCCGCCGTATGCGTGCACACCTTGTTCAAGAAGTGCCGGTCGTGCGAAACAACGACCACGGTGTTCCGAAACGAGATCAGAAATTCTTCGAGCCACAGAATCGAATCGATGTCCAGATGGTTGGTCGGTTCGTCCAATAGCAAAATATCGGGGTTACCGAAGACCGCTTGAGCCAGTAGGACCCGGACCTTGTCTCCATCATCGAGGTCGCGCACGAGGAGACTCTGACGGGAGACCGGGATCCCCAATCCCCCTAACATCTCACCCGCCTTGGCTTCGGCCTCCCATCCCTCTAGCGCGCCGAATTCCGACTCAAGCTCAGCCGTGCGCATCCCGTCGGTCTCGTCGAAGTCGGGCTTGGCGTACAGCGCGTCCTTTTCCTGCATGATCGCGTACAAGCGCTCGTGCCCCATCAACACGGTGGTCAGCGCGTCATACTGGTCGAAGGCAAAGTGGTCCTGCCTGAGGACCGCCATTCGCAAACCCGGGGCGACGAACACCGAACCGGAGTGCGGCTCAATCTCACCAGACAGGACCTTGAGCAACGTCGACTTCCCAGCGCCGTTTGGTCCGATCAAACCGTAGCAATTGCCCGGCGTGAATTTGAGTGATACGTCCTCAAACAGGACGCGATCGCCGTACTGAACGGACAGGTTGTGTGTACGAATCATGACTTTTCTTGCCCGGTGGAATGGTTGGAGCTGTGGGCGTGGCGTACAGTTTAGGGCGCCACCATAGCCTAACGACAGCGTATCAGTCTAGCAGGCTCTACCCCGAGCGAAGGGTGTCAACCCAGCGTAACGAATGGGGTTTTCGGCGAAGGCGAGGGAACCGTCCAGGCCCAGACGAGGGCGCCGGTGCGGACGAGCCCGTAGGCCACCTGCACCGGGATAGATGAGAAACCTCTACACGCTCTCGCGAGTAACGAGCCGGTCGCACAGACCCTCAGCCTGCGAGAGCATCGGTAAACACACTCAGATCATCGCAGAACGGCGGGTCGAACGGATTCAGACCGGCCGCCTATTGACCTGGATCCGAGGTATCGACACCAGGTCGGGCCAACTCGTACGGTGCGCCGGTGCCCGATGAACCCAGAAACAGCTTGGTTCCATCTGCGAGTGTGATGTCGCGACCGTTGGCCCGATTCGTACCGTCCTTCGCCTGATACCCGTCGACATTAACTTCGGTACCGGGAAGGAGTGACTCTCTCGTGAAGCCGCGCCGGAACAACACGTTCGGGGTGCCAGCTTCAAATGCCCATTCTGCAGTCGAGCCATCGTCGAGATCCACATCCATGTGAATCCAGACGTGGGGGTTGACCCACTCGACCTTTGTGACGGTGCCGGAGAACTCAACTGGCCTGTCGGCGTCGAACTCGGCCGCGAACGCGTGATGCGCTTCAACTGGCGCCGCCGTGCCTGTCAGCCATAACCCAATTCCACCGACCGCTACCACAACCGCAATCATCTGTCTCGCTCTCATGGATATTCCTCCCTATTCTTACCCTCTAACGACTTGTCTTTAATTAATATCTCGAACTTGGTCGACCAACCCCAGCCCCACGACTATCGTCGATACCAGTCGTGGAGAGCATCGCCACTCGGAATCTTTCGCGTAATGTCGACGATGATCGTCTCGCCTTCCCACCGCCTAACCAACTGCTCCCGGCGGAGGTGCCCATACATGAATTCCTCTGCGAATTCGACGCACGGATAGTCCAGCACCGTGGCGCTCGGCTCCAAGCGCCGATAGAGCGGCATGGCGATACTCCAGGGCCGCGTAAAGGTGTCCGGATCGGTCAGTGTTACTTCATACCAGATGGCATCGGACGACAACGGGGTATAGCGTTCGGTCAGCTCCAAGGCCTCGCTGTGAAAGTTGCCGGCCCGGTCCAGCCAGGTTTTCCCGTTGAAATAGTCGACGGTGACGACGAGGGCGTTCCCCTCCCACCGTCCCACCGAATGGCCCATGAAGGTATAGTCCGGCGGACGCGCAACGTCATCGAGATGGATCACACGTGCGGCGTTCGAAAACCCGAACGTCATGTGGATCTTGTTGGCGCTCTGTACCATCTGGAAGGGATAGGGCATATACATCGCCCTCGGGATGCCCGGGAGATAACACTTGAGTTCGGGGTCCCGGTCGATCCAGTTTGCGCCGTTCTCCTCCTTGATCTGAAGCGCTTCAGGCGTATACGGGATCTGACCATCACCACCAACGACGCCCATCGAACCGGGAACCCCGGCGGCAGCGCCCAGCGCTAACACCGGCGCCGCGGGCACCTTGGTAAACTCGTATGGGTATACGCCCTCCTGCATCACCATGCCGGGGCGAGCCTCGTGAGCTTCCAGATCCCAATGCGCCTCATTGAGAGCCTGCCACACACCGTTGAAGTTCGGTCGTCCCTCTGGGGTCTCCGCTGCACGAGCCGGCTGCTCCGGCGGTTGGGTCGCCGTCCCAGTCACCGTGACAGAAACGAGCGCGCCCGCCACCGCGGCGGCCACCGCGGTAAGAACCGTCGATCCTCTAAAACCTTTTCGCATGTTCCTTGCTCCTAGGTCGCTACCGCTCGTCGACCAGTCCATAAAGTTGTCCTCGTGGCAGCGCCACTCGTAGTATACCCGGTTCTCCTGACGCCTTCACCTAGTCGAGCGTATCCAAAAAGTTCGTGTATCTCGCTCCAAGAGACACCCAAGAGCCTTGGCCAGACCATTGGACTGTAAGGTTGATACACCCAGACGGCGAGGGTCGTCAACAATAATCTGGCGGGTCGAACACAAGGGCTTTCCGGCGGAACACTTCTCGCCGCGTCAGAAACCGAACCTCCAGCCGACCGACAACGACCGTCCCCGGCCGCGGTAGACTGGAGCATCCAGATTGAACCGCTCCTGGAGGGTATTAAGGTCCGCGCCGGCGTTCAGCTAGATATTGAATCATCTGGACCGGTGGGCTCAGTGAGCAAGGTCAGCTCCAGCG
>Ga0310123_10003143_pt1 | contig 12898 bp, 10 predicted proteins | sample CB6_AW_1057_MG_FD_203505 | JGI IMG/M metagenome (GOLD analysis project Ga0310123, IMG submission 203505) | Marine microbial communities from Western Arctic Ocean, Canada - CB6_AW_1057 | ecosystem: Environmental > Aquatic > Marine > Oceanic | place: Canada: Western Arctic Ocean | collected... | reverse complement strand
CCCTCCCGCGCATCGGTGACCGGCGCCTTGCGCGAAGCGACGCAATCCAAAAAATGTCTACACTCTTCATTCAATGGTTCATTCGGCTCGATCTCGACGGATTCGCCTTGTGCCTTCACCGCCATCGGCACGCGATTCTTCCACTCCACGCGGTGCGGATAGAGAACAAGCTTATCCTCCGCGGTGTCGTCAAACACCGCCATCTTGTCCGATCCAACAACCACCAGGCGTTGTTCTTTGAAAGGATGCAACCAGCTAACGAAAATATGGGCCTGCACTCCACTCGAGAATTCGAATTGGCTCAGAGTGACGTCGCATACGCTTGGGTTCAGGTGTGCGCCGCCTTGAGAAGAGACGCGACTCGGGAATTCGTCCAGGAGAGATAGGATTACGGAAATGTCATGTGGAGCGAAACTCCAGAGAATGTTCTCCTCCGTCCGAATCTTTCCGATATTCAGGCGGTTTGAGTAGAGATAGCGAATCTGACCCAGGTCGCCACCACGCACAAGCTCCTGCAACTTCTTCACTGCGGGATGATATCGCAGAATATGCCCAACCATAAGAATCCGATGGCCATCCTCCGCCAGGTGGACCAACTCGGCGCCTTCGTCCACGTTCATGGCGAGCGGTTTTTCCACGAACACATCCTTACCCGCCTCAAGTGCAGCCTTCACCATGTCGAAGTGGCGTGCGGCCGGCGTTGAGACGGCGACCGCGGTGATCCTGGGCTCGGAAAGAACTTCACTGAAATTCCTGTGGAAATCGGCATCGCCGTATTTCTCGCGGCAAATCGATTCGGCATCCGGATTCGAATCACATACCGCCGCCAAGGCTCCGAGTTCGTGGAAATTTCTAACCAGGTTTTTGCCCCAATGGCCCATGCCTACCACTGCGACGCGGGGCTCTACTTTAATGACGGATCCTCTTGTCATGATCATATGCGCTACGAAATCGAATCAGCCTTGATGGCTCCCGTCAACCGGCTCCGCCCTGCGTGGACTTCCAGTACGAAGCGACATCTCTGGGTAACGCAGGCCAGTATGCGTCCCGGTAAGCCTCTTTGATGTGCAGGAGTAACTCTTCGTAGAGTTCAACAGGATACTGGTCGTAGGAACAGGCATTCCCATTGAACGCCATGTAATCCGGATGGGTGATGATTAACGCCATGCCTCCCCGCTCCGCGATCCATGTAAGCTTCTTCTTCCAAGTGTCGATCGTTCCTTCCTGCAACAGCACCATCAAAGTCAGGTCTTGCGAAAGGGTATAGGGTAATTCCACGTACCTATTCTCATTCGATTCGGATGTCACGAAATACGGGAATATCGTGCCCGCAGCTTCGGGCTGAGGTTCGAACGGATCGGTGTCGAACGTAGAGCAATCATACTCAATCTCAAGCTCACCAATCCACTGAAGATCACGAATCATGGACGGCGCACGGAATCCTACCGCGTTCCACGTCCGAAGCAAATTGTTGATTTGAGAGGCTCGCTGCTCAAAAATGCTTCGTGTTTTGAACAATTTCCCGTCGTGGACCAGGCCATGAACACCGATTTCCGCACCCCTCTCGATCAGTTGGTCAAGGAGCACCGGAGGAAATTCGTATCGATCGCCCACAAAGTAGAAAGCGGATTGCATGCCATGTTTCTGCTCCAAATCGGCCAGTTCAAGGCAGTGTTCAACCCCTCGATCCGACTCTACATCGTGGGTTAGAACCAGAGCAAAATCCTTGCCTTCCGGCCAACCTTTCCAATTCGCCGGTTCTGCGCCGGCGGATTCATCGATTGGCCACACCGCCCCGAGACCTCGCAGCAATCTCTTGGTATGCCACCGGCGAAGAGCGATCTGTATTCTCCGCGGAATGACAGGCTTCAAATCGTAATAGGTATTCCTCCAATTCATTGCGTTTGACGGTGTTCAGGCTGGTGAAGGACCCTAGTTGAAGCGATGTCTGGGCAGGCTTCGCCCCGGTCAATTCCCGAAGGGAATCTCCATAACTTGCTTATCTTCAACATTTTACACGACAATAATTCCGGCGAATCCGTGGAAATCGACACCAAAACAACGGTCGCCAAACAGGCAGGAATTTCTGACCTGGATTCCTCGTTCGCGCTACCCGGAGCCGTCAAGCCAAGTAGGTACCACGTCTCTCATCTTGTTGAACACCGTGCCGATGACGTTGGCGCTACTCTGCTCAAGCAAGTCTAGTGCCCGACGGCCCTGCTGCAGAGACACCTTCTCCTGCTCCAGGACAACGACAACCCCGTCTAATAGGCTTGCCAGTTGAAGCGTTGGACTTGTCTCCTTGATCGGTGGGAGATCGACAATCACGGTCGTATAGCGGCCTGCCTTCAAATAGCTTACGAGATCGCGAAACCGGCGCCCAAGACTGATTTGCGACATCGGTTGCGATCCGTTGCGCGCCGATAACAGGTATAAACCATCCTGAACCTTATATGGCTCATCGTTTTCATCCCCCTCGAGAACGTCAGAAAGTGTGCATTGCGGTTCCACGCCCAACATATTGTGAGCAGAAATGCCGCTTTCTCCCATTTCGATCAGCAGCACCTTTTCGTTCTCTTGCTTGGACATCGCCATTGCGAGTCCGGTGGCAATCGTCGTTGCCCCGGATCCTTCCGTGCAACTTGCGATGCCGATCATGTGGGGAATATCACCAGACAAAACACCTGTCATCTCGATTCGATAGCTGAGCGCATCGAAATATCCGCCTGCAAACGACGACAAATGGCGATCATGCGGTTCAGAATGTGGAGGATCGGAGGTACCCGCGGTTAACCGTTTCGCTGATCCAGTTCCATTCGCAGAGACCAATTGCCGGATGTTCCCGCTCCTCGGCAAAGAAATAAGCGTCGGAATGTCGAGCATTCGCTCCACATCGAGCGGACGGCGCAGGGAGCGACTTCCAAAAAATTCGAACAAAAATGCCAGCCCGCAGCCAATGCCAAGTCCTCCTGCCATGGCCATAGCCATTCCTTTGATCTTGTCTTTCGGAATCGTAGGCACAGGCATGGTCGCCGGCTGAACCACGTTGATATTGGAGAGAACCTCAGTCTCCAAGGCCACGTCAATCTTCGCTTTTTCCAAGCTCTCGGAGAAATATACATACCTGGATTCCTGCAACGCTTTTTTCCGCTCCAATGCAACGATTCGAGGCGCATCGTCATTCAGTTCTTGAATTTCAATCTCTGTCGACTCGATTTGCGTTTTCAGCACTTCCATCCGAGATTCGGATGAAGCCATATTCGCCCGCTCGGAGAATAGCTCCGGGCCCAATGTATCCGTCTGTGAATCCGGGTTTGTATAATCCACGCCTGGCGACGTGAGTTCTTCCACCCGGCGTTTTGCTTCTTCAATCATCTTTCGAATCGTCATCACAGGCGTGCTCTGTCTCGTATACTGACGCAGCAACCTGCGCTCTTCCGCCATTAGGTCCTGAAGCCCCTCCACTTCAAGGAGGTAATCACGATTCTCCTGCGGTGGGACCGGGGTCGGGAGGTCCTCCGAACCCGCCGGCGAGGCCTGTAATCCAAGCTGTGGCTCGAGGAGTTCAACACGGACTTTAGCGGAAGCATGCTCGATCGACTCCTCCTGCAGTTTCTTCTCCTGCATCTCCAATCTGCCGGAAAGTCTCTGCTTCGCCTCTTCCAAAATGACTACGCCAAGCTTATTCTTCAGCGAGTTGAGTTCTTTCTCGGTCACCGCCAGCGCCGACCGAAGTTGATCTGTTTGCTTGGAAAGGAATTCATAAGAACCTACCGCCATATGAATTCGCCGGTGTTTATCCAAATACCCTTGCACCAACTCGTCCAATACTTCCTTGGCCAGCCCGGGTTCGCCCGTTCGGAATCTGAGCTTAATAATATTCGTGTTCAGGGGGACCGTTACCTCGAGTCCGCTCAAGATGAGTTGCGCAGCGTAGGTGGAATTGGGCGGTTGGCCGGACTCCGAAGGAACGATTCGAGATGCGCCAACCGTCTCGACAACATTCTCAATCAGATCCAGGCTTGTAAGAATTTCGATTTCCGAGTTCAAAATGTTGCCGCCCCGCGCGTCAGGGCTCATCACCCGACCGTCGACCGTAGCGGGATCCATTCGCATGTTGTCGGTAACGTATCTTACCAGCAACTTGACCTCTGACACGTACACCGACGAACTATTCATGTGCACGGCAACTGCCCCGGCAGTCCCCAGCAAGACTCCAAGCAGGAGAAGCCACTTCCGGCGGAACATCATATAGATGAGACCGTCCACCGTCAGGAGGGTCGATTCGTAGGGAGGATGCTCAGCCACTAATTTCGCTCTTGGTTGCAGATTTTTTAACCTTCATTACGTTCATGCCTGGTGCCGATAGAGTACCGCGCCGGTTATCCGGGCAAGGGGCGTCGGCACGTACCGGAATGCGGCGTTCGCCCATCGTGGAACGCGCCATCGCTTTGCCGGAATCGAAGCGGATCCTCTTCCAACGTAAAAATACTCCAGGTTGCGCTCTCGTGCACCCCAATGGCGCTTGAATCTCCTCAAACCGTCCTGGTCCGGATCCGTGCGTCCAAAGGAGAAAACAGAGCATCCCCTGGCCATGCTCCGAGTGATCCCTTCCCACATCACGAAGTTATTTGCCCGAAATGTCTGAAATTTTTGGTCGGACGCGCCAAATTTGTAGAGAGCACGATCCCCGGAACACAGAAATACAGCGCCCGCGATGGAACGATTCTCACGCCGGGCCAAAACAATGAACCCGCCGTCCTTATCCAAGACGTGCACCTGGAGGTTCTCAAAGAACTTCCAAGGCTGAGGCGGAAGCCCGTGCCGGCGACGCGTCAGCAGGTGGAGGCGATAGTACTCTCTCATCGCATCCATCCCTTCCTCAATGGATGCCTTCACCCCCGACTGCTCCGCCTTGCGAACACCGCGCCTCGCGACCGGATCACATCGGTCCCAGAGTTCTGATTCGGTGCGGTCCAAGGGAAGCACGTGTTCAACAAAAGCACATGAGGCCGAACCCTTGACGGGAAGCGTCCGTGCTGAACGAGACTCCAAGTATTTCCATCCGCGCTCCCGAGATATTTCTTCGGCGGCTCGCAGCAGCGCTGAGGTCACGTCTTCCGATACGGCAAGCACATCGCAGGCATCGCTGAATGGAAGACTCACGCCGCGCCGCCCCGTCAATCGGCTATCAACCTCCATGAGCGGCAGGGCTCCGCAAACAAAGTTGTCCGATTCGGCGACAAGATACATCGGCCGGAAATCATACGCCTCGATGAGCGTGTCCGCCCATCCCCCCGAATGGATCGGTCCTCTTCCCGGCAAATGATGGATTGTTCGATTCCACTCCACAGCGGACCACTGTGGGAAGACGCGTACCTGGATGGATGGCACATCAAGTTTTTTTGTCACAATGCCCGGGGCCTCGCTTACCGGAAGCGCAGAGATCGAAGAAGCCGTCGTTACCGACAGCGGCCCGTCGTCTCGCGCATGAAGTTGATTACAATATTCCACAGTTTTTGTCGAGCCCGTCCTGGCTATCGGGCTGTCATCGTTTCATTTTCTTCCGCGTTTATCGCGGCGAGTAATTGCCCCACAACATAGTCAACCTGCTCTTCCCGAAGTTCAGGATACATCGGCAACGACAAAATCTCCTGTGCGCACCGCTCCGCTACGGGAAACGACCCTTCCGGATGTCCCAGTTCGCGATAAGCGGGCTGCAGGTGCACGGGGACCGGATAATGGATCCCGCATCCGACGCCCTGCGACGTCAATGCCTTCTGCGCCCTATCCCGATCCTGCACACGAACGACGTAGAGGTGGTAGACATGCCCAGCATCGCTCGCGTTCATTGGGGCGCCAATTTCAGGTCGCGCCGCAAATGCTTCCGAGTACCTGGAGGCGACAGACCCGCGGGCGCGATTGCCGTCGTCCAACCGGGCAAGCTTTACGCGCAACACGGCACCCTGCATTCCGTCCATCCGCGAGTTCCATCCCACAACATCGTGCAAGGATTTTGTGGGCTGCCCATGATCACGCAATTTTCGAACGGTTTCCGCCAATTTCGAATCATCGGTCACAACCGCGCCCGCTTCACCCCACGCGCCCAGGTTCTTTCCGGGGTAAAAACTGAAACATCCGGCAACGCCCATGGAACCCGCGGGACGACCATCACAGGTGGCGCCGTGGGCCTGGGCGGCATCTTCCACGACCGGAATCTTCCGGGCACTCGCAATCTCAAGGATCGAACTCATGTCGGCCGTCTGTCCGTAGAGATGCACCGGGACGATGGCGCGAGTCCGGGAGGTAATCGCCTCCTCAAGAAACCGGGGATCCATGTTGTAAGTCTCTTCCGACACGTCCACGAACACCGGCTTTGCACCGGTAAAACTGATGGCCTCCGCGGTGGCAATAAACGTGTTGGGAACCGTGATCACTTCGTCTCCCGGTCCGATCCCGAGCGCGAGCAAAGCCAGCCAAATCGCTTCGGTGCCGCTCCCTACGCCTATTGCATCCGCCGTGTGGCAGTATCTGGCGAACTCCTGCTCAAATGCCTCCACGTAGGGACCGCCAGCAAACGCGTTCTGCTCTATCACCTGTTCCAGCGCCGCATGCACTTCATCCCGAATCGGATCGTGCTGCGCTTTGAGATCGAGGAATGGGACGTTCATGGGGGAGAGTGTTTAGTGTTCCGTGCGGCCTCCGGCCGCGGTTTTCGGGATTCGGGGTTCGGGGCCGGAGTTTTCATGGGTGACTGAGTCGTACTCAGAAACAAGTGTTTAGTTCTCGGTTTTCAGTGTTTAGTGTGGGGAAAGTGTTTAGCTTGTGGTTGTCTAGCTCTTAGTCTGAAATATCTGTCTTCGGCATTCGAAACATGTGCCATTCTACATACGGTATGTGTCATGAGGGCATTCTATGCAATCAGTCGTCGCAACACGATTTGGACAGGGTCTGAGACTCCGGTGCCTGATGTGCTGCCGGTTGACTACTTCAAATGGCGGTATCAGCAGAAATCGTACCTAGTGAATCTCTCAATAGATTTTTCTGAACGTCCTTGCCGTTCAGTGCACGGGCCGGATTTCCGGCAACTGTGGTATTTGGCGCGACGTCCCTCGTAACGACGCTGCCGGCGCCCACGATCGCTCCCTCGCCAATCGTGATGCCGCACAAAATAGTTGCGTTGGACCCAATCGAGGCCCCGCTTTTCACCCGTGTCGCCTCGCACGACCAGTCTTCCTCCCCCTGGAGCCTTCCTGACGTCGTGGTCGCACGGGGGTACCGATCATTGATGAACATGACCCCATGTCCAATAAAAACTTCATCTTCGATCTCCACGCCTTCACAAATGAAGGAATGGGACGAAATTTTACATCGGCGCCCGATCGAGGCGTTTTTTTGTATCTCCACGAAAGTTCCGATTCGCGATTCATCGCCCACGCTACAGCCGTACAGGTTCGTGAAGTCGCAAATTTTTACACCCTCGCCAATCCGCACGTCCGGCGCGATGCGTTGCAACACTCGGGAGTCCTGCGTCACGATCCGATTTGCGCCTCTTGCCCTTCTCCAAGAACCGGCTTCCCGGGCTTCATGGTGAGGGTTTCGCTGACCTGCATGATATTCAATCCATGAGCGGCGCCCGCCGCGCGGGGTCCGCCGTTCATTAAAATCTGACCGCCTCCGACTTCGAGAGATTCAGTGCTGGCTTCGAGAATCCCAACGAGGTCCCGTCCGCTTTCCCCTGACGTGAATGGCTGGTCGCCGTTGACAATGCAGTCGATGAAATGCTGGCACTCGACCCGAAGCGGCTCTTCATGCTGAATTCTCGGTACGACCATGTCGCCGTAATGATACGAATATTGAAACTCCGCGAAGTTGTCGTAGTGCGGTGGCCGCTCGACTCGCATGTCGTAGATCTTCACTTTCTGAAGAGGCTCCACGTCGTCATATACGATCATCCGCTTCGTTCCCACGATGGTCATCTCGCGGACTTTGTTGGGTTCAAGCCAGCTGCTATGTACAGAGGCATATCCTCCGCCCTTGAAATGCATGGACAACATGGCAACGTCCTCCACGCCCGGAGTAACGTTCGCGCTGCCCTGGCAATTGACCGACACCGGATCATCACCCATGAGATATAGAATAATGGAGATGTCGTGTGGCGCCAGATCCCAGACAACATTGATGTCTTTCTGGAAAAGGCCCAGGTTCAACCGGCGGCTGCTGATATATTGAATCGCCCCAATCTCCCCATCATCAATGATCTTTTTGATGCGTCGCACAGGCGACGAGTACAGGAACGTGTGGCCAACCATCAGCACCAGGCCCTTGCGGTCTGCGATCTCATTGAGTTCTTCACATTCCGCGCTAGAGACCGCCATCGGTTTTTCAATAAGGGTGTGCTTCCCCGCTTCGAGACTCGCCTTCGCGAGCGGATAGTGATGACGAACCGGCGTGGCAATCGAGATCGCGTCGAGATCCGACCCACAGAGCATCTGCTCAAACTCAGTTACCGCTTCGACACCGGAATACAGGCTGGTCAAGTGACGAAGGCGCTCTTCATCACGGTCGCAGATCAGCTTGAGGTTGCAGTCGGGAAGGGTGTTGAAATTTCGGATCAGGTTCGGGCCCCAGTACCCGCACCCAACTACGCCCATATTCAGTTTCTCTTTCATTCTGCGCTCCGTTCTTTGTAATTGCGCTACGCACTTGTTGCAACATCGTCGCCGGGGTCTTCAGGATGATTTTCAAGTCCATCCACGGCGATTTGGCATACGCATAGCTGATATCCAACGCCACCATTTCGCTGAAAGTTGTCAAGTTCTTGCCACTCACCTGCCACAGCCCAGTAATTCCCGGAATCGCGGTGAAACGCAACTTGTGGGCAGTCTCATACTCGCGGTACTCGTACGGAATCGCAGGACGCGGTCCTACCAGGCTCATTTCACCTTGAATCACGTTGATCAACTGGGGCAATTCGTCCAGCGCCAAGGCGCGAATCAGTTTGCCCGCAGGAATCAGGCGCGGGTCGTCCTGTACGTCCAGTTTGGTCATTGGCTCATCGGACCGTATTAGATTTTTAAGATGTTCCCGGTGGGATTCGATCACCGTGTTGTGGATCATCGTCCGAAACTTAATACAACTGAACAATCTGCCCTGGTACCCAACGCGCTCCTGCGTAAAAAAGACCGGTCCACGGGAGGTCATTTTAACAACAATTGCCAATAACAGCATCACGGGCGAGAAGAGGATGAGGGCCAAAATCGCGCCGGCAAGGTCCATCGCCCGCTTCCAGGGCGGCAGCCCCTCGTGACCGTCGCTCGAAAAAACTGGCTCGTCCTTGGCTAGGCCCCCCTGGCTGGAGTCACTCCGGGTCAAATCATGAGGCGGAAGTAGATCGACGCCGGTCCCCGAGTAGATGCAAGGGCCATACACATACAACTCCGGACGAACTGTGCCATTGAGGTGTCCCGGAAGCTTATCGCGGAATGATGCAGCAAACTGCTTCGCGCCGGACTCCTCAACACCGGGAAGCAGAATGCCCACCCGTGTCTCGTCCAGCCGCCCTACGATCGCTTTTTTCGCCTGCTTCATCATGCTCGCTGCGTCCGATACGCTCCGCAACTGCGGGTCAAATTGATCCAGCAAAGAGCTGGGATACACCAACAAAGAGGCACAATTCCGTCCGCGTGCCACCTTCGCCTGCTCCAAAGCAGAAACGTGACGAAACTTTATTTCACCCACGATCCTGTCGCGTTCCCACGTCCGTAAAAGCCGATCTCTGTCCCCATCGGTCCGCATATACCCCGCCCTGCTTCGTTACGTCCTGACTGGCCGGCGGCCGGTGAATCATCTGCCGGGCCGTGCTCCCTGCCATCTCTTTCGTCGATCCGATTCCGATCTTTCCGCGCGCTACCTAGAAAACAAACTGTGCGTTGCCATCAGCATCGAGAGTGAAAAATCCCAACCGTGGGACCATTTGATTAATATACTGGCTGATAAATTGATTCGCCTTTCTGATCGGGGTCCTCGGCACATAAACCATGTCGTACGGCTGGAGGAAGAACGGGTCCTCCCTCTCACCTTGCATAACTTCTTTGAAATTCAAAAAATAGCTCTTCCATTTGGAATCCTCCAGTCGGATCACCAGTACGTTCTTTATATCTGACTCCAACTCCGTGAATCCGCCGGCTTCCATGATCGCTTCCAGCGCCGTTGTCGGGCGCTGCGTATTAAAGACGCCCGCTGCGCCCACGGCTCCGCTCACGTATATCGGCCCAGGAGATGAGACAGTGACGGATACCTCGCGGATCTGAAGTTGCTTCTCATAGAGTTTAGCCAGGGCGCTCTGAACTTCGGTGGGCGTATACCCCAGAACTTTGATGTCCCCGATCAACTCCATCGTGATCTTGCCATCCCGTCTGACAACCTGGGTCGTGTTCAAATCAGGCGCCCCGAAAAAGCGAAGCGTAAGCTCATCGCCCGCAGCCAAACGAAACGATCCATCTGCTTGAGAATGTTCTTTCGGCGACCAGTTGCGCGGTTTCGCCGACGAACATCCACCGATCAATATCATCGCGAGGCATATCAAAGTCAGTCTCCCGGACAACCTGCTTTGATCCGAAAGGGTCTTCACGTTGCGCATCCTTTCATGCATGTCTCTGTCTAAGCCTCATCGATCTTCCGACTCCTTGCCAATTCAAGGCGGGTATCAATAGTCTCACAATTCGGGCCATCCTGGAAGTACATTTTGCGATAATTAGTCCTGAATTCATAGACGGGCCTCTCGTCCATGATTATTTATTGACTGCTTACCAACAACTCTATCTTCGCTGGCGTAAATGCTCGAACGACGACCTCAACTATGCTTTAATAGCCGATCAACTCAAAATATGTGATGATTGCGTATTGCAATGATGGGGGAAACCGACTATAAAGGGGTTGTAGGTGAGGCCGGGTAAGTTCAAGCAGATTCGCATATGTGAGTGGACTCACAGGCAAATTATTTGGGAATTTTTAAAAAAAACTTCGAGGATAGGGACGATCAGTCAGAAACTCAGCGACTCTACATTGGTTAGAGCAACACAAATCTACTTCATGTTTCTACTTGGTGTCGGAATGGAGCTAGCCCAAGGGTGACCAACGGGGAACTTCTGATGAAACAGCTCGGACCCGCCGAAAGCGGCCTGAGCCTAGCAGTAGCCAGAGTTTCTACTTATTCTGTCTTGGCTAAAGAGCAGGAGTTTATGAAAAAGTCGGTGTCGTACCTAGTTTTGATCGTCGCAAGTGTGGTGTGTCTCGGAGGAATTCCTCTCCATGCCATTACATTCGAACTCCATAATCACCCTGACGAAGAAAACCATTTGGGCCCGCCGGGATTCGGATTCCGGTTGGACGGGCTTGTGGACAGCGATCCTACCCACAAGTACACATTCAACTTTGATTACACCCATGCGGATTTCCAGAGCGATATGCGGCTGGACTACGATGGCTCGTCAATCGATATTCATGGATCCGTGTTTGGGGGTAGAGATAACGGAAGCGACTACCTTCCCAACGATCCGTTCAGTGGAATTTACGAAATCGATTTTTCGTACAGGACCAATGTCCAGGGTGACTTGGACAACGGCCTGTTCGTGAATCCTGAAGACCACCTTCTGAATACGGGAACCATTGCCCAAACTCACGCATACGACTCCAACACCGATTCGTTCATCGCCTTGCTGCAGCCGATTATTTATGACCTCGTTGACGAGGATCGTTACAAGGGATACTCCTTAAAGCTCAACGACAACAACAATTATCGCCTGCAGAACTACCCGGCGTACCCCTATCAATGGGAAGGCTGGGGCTGGGTAAATCACAGCTCTACGCCCGGTTTTCCCGAAACGCATATGAAAGCCAGCGACTGGGTCTTTACCGCAGCGCCGGTAGCAGTGACGGACGATGGTTCAGCCGGCATCCTCCTGGCGTTTAGTTGTATCGGAATGGTTTTGATCCGGCACAGGAAGTGACTTGAGACGATCCCGGTTCATCCATCCCCATTGCGGCATAAATCGCCAGTGCGCTCGTTCCATCGATTCTGTGCGTCAAAGTGGCCTGCCCTTCTTGGTTCCGTGTCCCTGGCGGTAACGTCGGCTGCGAATCCAAATTTTAGGATCTCAGAAATCGCGCCAGGATCAGAACCGGAAAACCTCTCCATTACCGCATGCACATCGCCGGATACACGCTACATCATAGAATTTAAGGATGGTGTAGGCTCATCCCCGTGGCAAAGCTTCGAGAACGTAGCGAACGGGACCGGCACTTGGTTCGAGTCAGGCGGCGCAACCTCCACCTTCGTATTCGTCGATGACTTGACCGCCGGCACCTCCGGAGGCGCCCCATTAAACGACGCTAGAAATTATCGGGTTCGGGTCCCTCAATGTGCTCTGTTCTCTGATCCCGTGTACGTTAACGTCGGACCGGGCTCAGGCTCGGAAGCGTCTAACCTGAAGGCGGTGATGGAGGAGCTCGGATACTCTGTCAACGACTTCACGGGTATCACCCAATCCGCGTTTTCCGCCGCAATAGAGTCTGCTGATATTCTCGTTTTCCCAGAGTTGGAAGAACAGGGATTGCTGCCGTCACTGGATGGAAACGCCCGCTCGACCATTTCGAACTTCGTTACGAACGGCGGAGCGATGATCGTTTTTGGTGAATTCAACGGCAGGGACGTAGACCTGGTTAACGGGCTGTTCGGCTACAGCATTCTGTCCGGGTTTGAAGGTTCGGTGATTATGCCTTCGCAGCAGACCAGTGCCGCGACAGGCACTTTTTTTGAGAATAACGTGGACCCGCTTACCCACAACGTATCCACATTCGCCTGGCGTACCTCCACCTTGCCGGATAATACCACTAC
>Ga0310123_10003142_pt1 | contig 12905 bp, 8 predicted proteins | sample CB6_AW_1057_MG_FD_203505 | JGI IMG/M metagenome (GOLD analysis project Ga0310123, IMG submission 203505) | Marine microbial communities from Western Arctic Ocean, Canada - CB6_AW_1057 | ecosystem: Environmental > Aquatic > Marine > Oceanic | place: Canada: Western Arctic Ocean | collected... | reverse complement strand
CCATGATGCTCTCGATCCCCAGCTCGCGCAACGCGAACGAGGCCTGGCAGCAGCAGTAGTCGAACTCGATCCCCTGCCCGATCCGGTTGGGGCCTCCGCCGAGAATCATGATCCGCCGATGATTGTCCTCGTTCCCCGGCGTCTCGTCCTCATCCTCATACGTCGAATAGTAGTACGGCGTGTAGGCTTCGAATTCGGCGGCACAGGTATCGACCTGCTTGAAGGTGGCGGCGATCCCCAGCCCCAGTCGATGACTGCGGACCTCGCTCTCGCTGGTGTCCCACCACCCCCCCAGTTGCCGGTCCGAAAACCCCGCCCGCTTGCCCTCGCGAATCAACTCGCGTGGCACATCCTCGATCCTCTGGTACTCACGCAGCCGCTGCTCGCATTCCACCAGTTGCCTCAACTGGTGCAGGAACCAGGGATCGATCCCGGTCAAATCCCGGATCTCCTCGACACTCATCCCAAACAGAAACGCGTACCTCACGTAGAAGATCCGCTCTTCGTTGGCGACCGAGAGTTTCTGCTGAATCTGTTCGGCCGTCGGCTGCCGCTCGGTGCCCCACATGTCCTTCTTGCCGCCCCCGAGTCCGAAGTGGCCGATTTCCAGGCCCCGCAGCGCCTTCTGCAACGACTCGCGAAACGTCCGCCCGATCGCCATCGTCTCGCCCACCGACTTCATCTGCACGGTCAGCTCGGGATCCGCTTCGGGGAACTTCTCAAATGTCCACCTCGGGATCTTGGTCACCACGTAGTCGATGGTCGGCTCGAAACAGGCGGACGTTACGCGGGTGATGTCGTTGCGGAGTTCATCGAGCCGGTAGCCGACGGCGAGCTTGGCGGCGATCTTGGCGATCGGGAATCCCGTCGCCTTGCTCGCCAGGGCACTCGAACGACTCACCCGAGGGTTCATCTCGATGATCACCATCCGGTCCGAGGCGGGATCGATTGCGAACTGGACGTTGGACCCGCCGGTCTCGACACCGATCTCCCGGATGCAGGCGATCGTCGCGTCCCGCATCCTCTGGTATTCCTTGTCGGTGAGTGTCTGGGCGGGGGCGACGGTGATCGAGTCGCCGGTGTGGACGCCCATCGGGTCGAAGTTTTCAATCGAGCAGATGATCACCACGTTGTCGGCGATGTCCCGCATCACCTCCATCTCGTACTCTTTCCAACCGATCACCGATTGCTCGAGCAGCACCTCGTGAACCGGCGAGAGTTCCAGGCCGCGGCGGACCTTGGCTTCGAACTCGCCCTTGTTGTACGCGATGCTTCCGCCCGATCCGCCGAGGGTGTAACTGGGCCGGATGACGATCGGCAGCCCGAGTTCTCGGACCGCGTGACGAGCCTCCTCGAGATTGTGCACGATGAAGCTGCTCGGGACATCCAGCCCGATCGACTCCATCGCCTTCTTGAACCTCGCACGCTCCTCGGCCTTGGCAATCACGTGCTCCTTGGCACCGATCAACTCGACTCCGAGCTGATCGAGTACGCCGCGACGGGCGAGGTCCATGGCGACGTTCAGGCCGGTCTGTCCACCGAGTGTCGGCAGCAACGCGTCGGGTCGCTCGACCTCGATGATCTTCTGCACGTACTGCCAGGTGATCGGCTCGATGTAGGTCCGATCCGCCATCTCGGGATCGGTCATGATCGTGGCGGGGTTCGAGTTGACCAGGATCACCTGGTAACCCTCCTCACGCAACGCCTTGCACGCCTGCACACCGGAATAGTCGAACTCGCAGGCCTGACCGATTACGATCGGGCCTGATCCGATGATCAGGATCTTCTGGATGTCGTCGCGGCGCGGCACGGGAGCCTGGTTTTGCAGGGTGTCGCCGGAGGTCCCCGTCGGCTGAGATCGGTCCTCTGGAGACAAATTTCCCCAACGGTAACAATCTGGTTGGCGGATGCAAGAGTGCTCTCTGTCAGGCCCTGCCGGGGAGACCGAACCCGAATTCCACCACTCAGCGGGACCGCTTGACTCGACCTCGTCGGTTCACCGCGGCACAATGACGTCGCCCGGCTTTGTTTGACACCTTGTGAGGACTCAACCGTGAAGACGCTCGTAACCGCGCTGCTCGTTCTGGTCACCTTCATCGCCAGCCAGGCCCGCTCGGCCGACTCCACCGTCGGACTCAAACGGGGCAACGACTCGGTCGAGGTGACAATCGACGGCAAGCCGTTTGCCATCTACAACACCAGCAGCAAGCTGCCCAAGCCGTTCTTCCTGCCGGTGCGAGGCCCCCAGGGCACCGTGCTCACCAGGTCACTGGAACAACAGGAAGATCACCCCCACCACAAGGGGGTCTGGGTGGCCGTCGACGAGATCAACGGAGTCAGGTTCTGGGCCGAGAAGGGGAAGATCGTCAACCGCGAGGTCGCCTTCGCACGCAACCAGGCCAACCCCGCCGTGATGGCCGTCACCAACGATTGGCTCGGTGAAGATGGGAAACCGATCGTCGTCGAAACCACCCGGATCAGCATCTTCGCCAACCGGATGTTCTCATACGACATCACCTTCACCGCACACCGCGACACGGTCACCTTCGGAGACACCAAGGAAGGGCTGTTCGGGATCCGGATGAGGAACGAGCTGCGTGAGAGCGAGGGCGGCAAGGTGGTCAACGCGGCCGGAGCCGCCGGCACCGCAGCCTGCTGGGGACGGGTCAGCAACTGGATCGACTATTACGGCACGGTCGAAGGCAACACGGTGGGGATGACGCTGTTTGATCACCCGCTGAACTTCCGCCGCTCGAGGTACCACGTTCGCAACTACGGACTGTTCACGATCAGCCCGTTCGGCGAACGAGCCTACACCCGCGGCCAGCGACCGGCCAACCCGGCACTGTTGGCCCGCGGAGGCAAGCTGAGGCTCCGCTACGGACTCTATATCCACGCCGGTGATACTCGGCAGGGCAAGGTCGCCACCACCTACCTCGACTACCTCAAGCGATCAGGCGATGGCTACGTGCTGAGGTCGCCCGCAGAGCCCTCCCCGGTCGCGACGACGGGAACCAACTGACACGGCCCTCGGCCCGCAAGAGCCTCCCTTCGCCGCAACGCCGGCAGCCTCTATAATGGTCCCCCTGCGCCCGACGTGGGCGGCCCCGCCCCATCACGCCACCGCCCCATCACCCCATCACCGCGCCAGGCCGACATGCTGCGTACCCACACCTGCGGCGAACTCAGGGCCGAACACATCGGCCAGAGCGCGACACTGGGCGGCTGGGTCCAGAATTATCGTGACCACCGCGGCTTGGTCTTCATCGACCTCCGCGATCGCTATGGCCTCACACAGGTCGTCTTCAACCTCTCGCACGACGAACAGATGCAGGCCGAGGCACGGGCGTTGCGGAGCGAGGACGTGATCCAGGTCGAGGGCGAGGTGATCAGCCGGTCCGAGAACGTCAATCCGAAGCTGGATACCGGCGAGATCGAGATCAAGACGACGCGGCTGCTGGTGTTCAGCAAGAGCAAGACGCCGCCGTTTGAGCCGGCTTCGGCCGAGTTGCCCAACGAGGAGCTGCGGCTGAAATACCGCTTCCTGGATCTCCGACGCGACGAACTGCAAAAAACCCTCGTGCTGCGGCACCAGATGACCAAGGCGGCTCGAGACTATTTCGACCAGCACGACTTCCTGGAAATCGAGACTCCGATGCTCGGGCGGAGCACTCCGGAAGGGGCTCGAGATTACCTGGTCCCCAGCCGGGTCCACCCGGGCAGTTTTTTCGCTTTGCCACAGAGCCCGCAGATCTACAAGCAGATCCTGATGATCGCCGGCTACGACCGCTACGTACAGATGGCCCGCTGCTTCCGGGACGAGGACCTGCGAGCCGATCGGCAGCCCGAGTTCACCCAGGTCGATGTCGAGATGGCCTTTGTCCAACGCGACGACATCCTCGAGATCATCGACGGACTGATGGCTCACCTGGTCCAGGTCATTCGCGGCGAAGTACTCAAGCTGCCCATCCCCCGGTTCAGTCACGCCGAGGTGCTCGAACGCTACGGAAGCGACAAGCCCGACCTGCGGTTCGAGATGGAACTGGTCGATATCGGCGAGATCGCCGGGGCCTGCGGATTCGGGGTGTTCCAGAAGACGATCGAGTCGGGTGGTCGAGTGCGAGGCCTGAACGCGCGGGGTGCTGCCGAGGGCTACAGCCGCAAGAAGATCGACGCGTTGACCGATTTTGTGGGCAACTATGGAGCCCGCGGCCTGGCGTTTTTCCGGGTCGCCGACGGAGCCCTCGATTCGCCCATCGCCAAGTTCCTCGACCAGGAACACCACGTCGCGATCATCGAAGCGATGTCGGCCGAGCCGGGAGACCTGCTGTTCTTCGTCGCCGACTCGGATTCGGTCACCTCCGCAGCACTCGCCGCGCTGAGACACCAGCTGGGGGCCGAGTTGGAACTCTACGACCCCGCCGAACTGAACATCGCCTGGGTGATCGACTTCCCGTTGCTGGGGTGGAACGAGGGCGAGGGTCGATGGGACGCCGAACACCATCCGTTCTGCTACCCCGTCGAAGAAGATCTCGAGTCGCTGACCAGCGACCCGGGATCGGTGCGGGCCCAGTCCTATGACCTGATCTGTAACGGCTACGAAGCCGGCAGCGGCAGTATTCGTATCCACGATCCCGTGGTGCAACAGCAGGTCTTCGACCTGCTGGGGATCGAGTCCCAGGAAGCCGAACAGCGGTTCGGCTTCCTGCTCGAAGCACTCCGCTACGGTGCCCCACCGCACGGTGGCATCGCCCTGGGACTCGATCGCTGGGTGATGCTGTTTGCCGGACACGACAACATTCGCGACGTGATCGCGTTCCCCAAGACCCAGAAAGCCGCCGACCTGCTCAGCGGTGCACCCTCACCGGTCGACGACCGGCAACTGCGTGACCTGTCGATCAAGACCGACTTGCCTGACACGCCGCCCGACAAGACTGACATGGACACGTCGTCCTAGTACGGCCCCTCGACACGCTGGGCAACCCATCGGCATCCGCGACCGGACCAGCCATGCCGGCCGAACCGACCACCATCTATCTCGACAACCACGCCACCACGCGGACCGATCCGCGGGTGGTCGAGTCGATGCTGCCGTTCTTCAGCGAACGCTTCGGGAACGCCGCCAGCACCAGCCACTGCTTCGGCGACGACGCGGCCGACGCCGTGGAGTCTGCTCGAGAAGAAGTCGCCGGGCTGGTGGGGGCAGCGACACAGGAAGTCATCTTCACCAGCGGGGCGACCGAGGCCAACAACCTGGCTCTCAAGGGACTGCTCGAACACGCCCGGGCACCTCGACACCTGGTCGTCTCGAAAACCGAACACCCCTCGGTGCTCGATCCCGTCGGACGACTCGAACGAAACGGTCACCGGGTGACTCGAGTCTCCTGCGACGCCACCGGCCAGGTCGATCCCTCGGACGTCCTCGCCGCGATCGAGCCGGACACGGCGGTGGTCAGCGTGATGTGGGCCAACAACGAGGTGGGCACGATCAACCCGGTCGCCGAGATCGCCGAAGCTTGTGCCGACCGCGAGGTTGTCTTCCACACCGACGCGGTTCAGGCGGTCGGTCGCATCGACGTCGACTGCGGCAGCCTGCCCGTCGGACTGCTCTCGCTGTCGGCTCACAAGATCTACGGACCCAAGGGCATCGGAGCACTCATCGTGCGGCGTGGAGATCGACGGATCCGACTCGCTCCTCAGATCGAAGGAGGCGGCCACGAATCTCATCTCCGTAGCGGCACGCTGCCCGTGCCACTGGTCGTCGGCTTCGGAACCGCCTGCCGACTGGCTGGTGAATTGATCACGAGTGAAGCGGCGCGGTTGAGAGCATTGGCGCGGCGGCTGTCCGAAGGAATTGGCATGCGACTCGAGGGGGTCCATGTCAACGGGCACCCCGAAGATCGGCTGCCGGGCAACCTGCACCTGGGTTTCGAGGGTGTCGACGGCGACGCGCTGCTGGCCGGCTTGAAACGGATCGCCGTCAGCAGCGGCTCGGCCTGCACCACGGCAGATCCCGAGCCCAGTCACGTACTGGCAGCAATGGGCGTCCCCGAAACACTCAGCCACGCCAGCCTCCGCTTCGGACTCGGTCGCTTCAACACCGAGGACGAGATCGAGGTGGCGATCGAGGAGGTGGTGGCGACGGTCCAGAGGTTGCGGGGTGGCAGGGGTTAGCGGTGTTCCACAGCGCCGGTTGACACGGCGGCCAAGCCGGCACTACAGTCCCGCCTCGCTCGACGCTTCCGGGAGCCCCCCCTTGACCAGCTCGGTACCGCGACACCCCTCCTGGTGGCGACCCCTCACCCTGGTCGTCGCACTCGGGATGCCGCTGGCGGTCCTGGCCGTGGGGTGCCTGAACTCGCCTCGCGTCCCCGCCGAGACCGGCAGAGGGCCAATCCGCCAGCCCGTCACCGTGCCGCGAATCGAGCCGGCCAGCATCATCCCCTTGTCCTGGCGACCGTCCAAGACGCCTCGTGAATGGAAATCAATCGTGCTGCATCACACCGCGACCGAGGCGGGCAGCGTCGAGTCGATCCACGCCAATCATCTCCAGCGGACCACCCGAGGGCAGAAGTGGCTGGGTATCGGGTACCACTTCGTGATCGGCAACGGCAAGGGCATGCCCGATGGTGCCGTCCAGCCAACATTTCGCTGGCGCGACCAGCTGCACGGGGCTCACGCCGGTCACCAGGCCCACAACCAGCACGGCATCGGCATCGCGTTGATCGGTCACTTCGACCAGCACCCGCCGACCCCCGCACAACTCGCCTCGCTGAGGCGGCTGATCGCTCACCTCAAGACAACTCACACAATCCCCGCCGCCGGACTGCTGGGACACGGCGACATCAAGTCGACCGCCTGCCCGGGCAAGCTGTTCCCGCTGGCGACATTGAAACGAGAATTCCGAGGCGGCAACGTCACTCCTTAGACGCGGCCTTCTTGGCCTTCTTGGCCTTCGCCTTGCCCTTCGCCTTGGGATCGGGCAGGGAGTCCTGCGGGTACACCAGCACTCGGTCGTGGACCAGCAGCACGAGGTCGGGCCGGTCGTCGCCGGTCACGTCGGCAATGAGTGCCTCGCGAGGCTCGCTGCCGCCGCCGGCCGCGCCCCGAAACGACTTCTGCTCAAAGATACGGAAATCCAGTGCGTGGCGGAGTCCGTGAGCGGGTGAGTAGTCGAGCAGGCTGATCCGGTGCGATAGCCTGTCGATCGCCGCGACGTCGATACGGCCATCGCCGTTGAGATCTCCGCTGACGGTGGTCGAGAGCCGGGCCTGCTTGCGGCGGGGTTCGAACGACGCCAGCTCTTCGACCCGCAGCCCCTTGTGGCCGTTGTACAGAACCGCAAACTTCCCATTGCCCACCAGCAGCAGGTCCTCGCGCTTGTCGCCATTGAGGTCAGCGATGCGATTGGCCCGGTAGCCCAGCGTCCCCAGTTCCACCTCACGCCACGGCTTGAACAACTTGCCCTCGCCCTCGCGGCGCATCACCCTGAGCTGACTCACCCCGGTATCGATCAACACGATCTCCTTGCCGGCTTTGCCGTCGAGTTCGAGTGCGGCGACACCGGCGATCTTGGCGTTGGATTCGATCACGTTGTACTGGTCGATCACCCGCCACGCACCCTCGGGTGTCAGGGCGACGTTGCGAGCGAACTTCTGCTGAGCCACCAGGATCGACTGCTGCTCGAGACGACCCACGAACAGCTGGCCGGGATCGATGTTGCCCAGCTGAATGCCTCCGCTGGTCGCGACCGACTTCAGCGATCCGTCGGCCTGGGTGATCATCAAGACCGGCGGCTGCTCGAGGTCCTGGAACACCAGCAGGTCGGATCGAGAGTCACGGTTGGCGTCGACGGCGACCAGGTAGTGAGGTGTACCCTTGAGTGTCACGGGGACCTGGGCCAGCTTGCCAAAGGGTCGGGGAACCAGCTTGCCATCGCCATCGCGGCCCAACGCGCCCAGCACGTATCCGCTGCCCTGTTCGGGCTTCGCCACATAGACAATCTCGGGGCCCGGCTTGCCGTCCACGTCGACCAGCGCACAGGCCAGGGGATCGCCCGCTACGGCCAGTGGCCTGGGGAATCCCAGCCGGCCGTCGGCCATCCGGCTGACTCCCAGGGTCTTCTCCTTGACACTGACCACCACGACCTCGTTCCCCGCCACTCCGTCGACGTTGCCGATCTTCACCTGTCGAGTGTCCTCGAGACCGGGAAACGCGGTGCCCAGGTCGAGCCCACCGCTTTGCCGCTGCCTGAAGACGATCACCCGTGCACCGGCCGGATCCGAAACCACCACGTCGATGCGGCCGTCGCCGTCGACGTCGCCGGTGGCCACGTCGCGGAGTGACTCGGTCCGAGCCGCTCCCTGGCGACCGAAGCCGTACTGGATCAGCCGCTGCTTCTGTTCGCTGTCGTCGTCGGCTGCGGGACCGCGGACCCTCAACAGCTTGACCCGGTTGGTCGACGATTCGACCAGTACCAGCTCGCGACCGCGACGTCCGTCGAGATCCTGCAGCTGCACATCGCGGTGGGCCGGCAACTTCAGACGCAGCTCCGGACCAAGCCGATTTGTGGCGTCCTGCAGGCGAACGCAGAACGTGCGTTTCTGAGCTTCAACGGTCGTGTAGCACAGGTCCTGGCGACCGTCGCCGTCGAGGTCGCTGACCTGGGCCAGGCCCAGCAGGGCCGACGTGTTCATCAGCTGCTGCGGTGTGCCCAGCTTCCCCTGCTCGGACTGGAAGAAGATCGACGTTTCGAACTTGCCGATCACCACCAGGTCGCTCTTTCCGTTGCCGTCCAGGTCGCCTGTCGCCAGGTTGCCGCGGATCGGGTTCAGATCGGGAATGCGGAACTCGACCGTCTCGGACCACTCGCCCGCCTTGGGCTGAAATCGGACCACCAGGTAATTGGGAGCTCCCAGGTAGGCCAGGTCGGGACGGCCGTCACCGTTGTAGTCGCCGACCACCATCGCGTTGACCTGGCGATTGACGGGAATCTTGCGGTGCTCGAACCGCCAGTCACTCTCAACCGCGTTGACCTCCTCGTCGGGATCCGCGACCGGCTCTCCAGCCGGCTTCTGCTTGCGCTGGTGCAGGTAGTCGATGCGGCTGTGGCTGTTGTCGGCCAGCACGAGGTCGACCAGCCCATCGCGGTCGATATCTCGAGCCACCAGGTTGCTCGATCGCATCTCCAGCTTGAAGATCTCGACCGGCTGGAACCCGAAGTACTGTCCCAGCGGCGAGGGTCCTCGAGGCTCCTGGGCCAGGGCCGGGTCAGCGGCCAGAGACCCGGCCAGCAGCAACACGGCCGCCACGGATCCCACGAGACGGCTGGTGCGTTTCATCCTAGAGTCCATCATCAATTCGAATCTCCGGTGCCAGCAGAAACACGCGGTCGTGCTGCAGACGTTCCAGGTGCCCGACGATCCTGAGGATCGCGGCGGCACGTTGTGGTTCCAGTGTTCCCAATAGCGGGGCCACCCGATCGAGCAATCGGACTCCCGCCTGGCCCCCTCGGCTCGACCCGCCGCCGGCCAGCAGGGAATCGAACAACCCGGTCGACTCGGGGTACTCACGAATCGTGTATGTCTTGATTCCGGCCCGCTTGGCAGCCTCATGGATCGCATCGTGCTGCCCGCCCAGCCGGTCGACGAGTCCGAGTTCAAGGGCCTGCCGTCCGGTGTAGACACGGCCGCCGGCAATTTGCTCGATCGGCTTCTTCAACTTCTTGCCCCGCCCGGCGACGACGTGCCCCTTGAACGTCTCGTAGATCTCGTCCATCAGCCCCTGCACCTGCTTCCGCTGGCGGTTACTGAACACCGTGGCCGATCCGTTGAGCGTGGCGTTGGCGCCCCGGCTCCGCGTCTCCCAGCGGATCCCCAGCTTGTCCCACAACCCGGTGGTGGCGAATTTCCCACCGACCACTCCGATCGACCCGGTGATCGTCGTCGGTTCGGCATAGATCACATCGGCGTGGCTGGCCACGTAATAGCCACCACTGGCAGCCACGTTGCCCATCGAGACAACGAGCGGTTTCCTGGCCTGCACGCGGCGTACCGCGTCCAGGATCACTTCGCTGGCCAACGCCGATCCGCCGGGCGAGTCGACTCGCAGCACGACCGCCTTGATCGCCTTGTCGCGTTCGATCTCGCCCAGGACCTTCCTCAACGTCTCACTCGATGCCGACGCACCTCCGGTGGGGCTAAACGGCATCGACCCGCCGACGATGGTGCCTTCGAGGTAGACCATCGCGATCGTATTGCCGCGGTTGACCTTCCGACCCGAACCCTGCAGCAGTTGCGAGTAGAACTGGAGTAAGCCCAGGGGGCTCGACAGGTCGATCTTCTGTTTCTGAGGCAGCCCGTACCTCGTCAGCAGTCGGCTGGTGGTGCCGTGGGCCTTGCGGAGCCTGGCATAGAATTCGCGTCGGTGCTCGACCGCGTCGATCAACCCGGCGTCCCTGGCGCGCGAGGCGGTGTAGGGACCTCGGTCGATCCAGCGTCGGACCTGCTGGGGACTTGTATCACGACCGCTGGCGATCAAGTCGACGTAGCTGTTGAACTGGCTCTCGAGCAGCCACTCACCCATCTGGGCCGCATTGCGACTGGGCCCCTTCCTCATGAACATCTCGCCGGCACTCTTGAAATCACCGCAGACCAGGAAGTCGGGTTCGACCCCGAGCAGGTCGAGCAGGCCGCGGATGTAGGGCGATTCGGTCGCCAGCCCGATCAATGCCACCTCGCCACCGGGCACGATGCTGATGTGCGAGCAGTGCGAGGCCAGCAGGTAGCCGCCGGTTCCCATCGATTCGGCAAGCAGGTAGACCGGTTTGCCCGCAGCCCGCACCCGGTCCAGGGCCGCCACGAGTTCTTCGATTTGAGCCGACCCGATCTGGGGTCCGTTGTAGAGCACGGCCACGGCGGCAACCTGCTTGTCGGTCCCGGCCCGGTCGATCCGCGAAACCAGTGACCGCAGGCTCGAGGGGGCCTGGCCCGAGAGCATTGCCAACGGTCCGCCTCCCCCGGAAGCCTCCGTCACCGCGCCACCCAGCCCGAAGACCGCGATCGATGTCGGCACCGCCGGTGGCTTGGCCGCCGTCACCTCCGCCGGCTTCTCGGCCTCAGCCCCCCAGACCGGTGCCGGGACGAGCAGGGCCAACAGGATCAACCGCGGAATCACTTTCAGAGACATCAGCGGCTCCTTGTCGAGGGCGTCAACTGCGTGGGATTGCCCCTTCGAGACCCAGGCGGACTGGACACGTGTTGCCTTCGCTGCAACCAGCATAAGCCGACCGATTCGGCTGCCGCAAGCAGGGGACAGTGGGTCGACCCGATCGATGCAACCCCACCTCACTCGCACCGGCACCGCTGAAACCACCTTGCCCGCCCCCGGGTGTTGTGGCAGACTTCAGTCAGAGGCGGTCTGAGGGCAAAGTGCCCGCAAGGCACAGTGCCGGGCAGGCCGTCCACGTTGCGGATCCTCTGAGGACCATGACCGATGACCACATCCCCGACGACTCTGCGAACCTGGCTCCTGGCCCTGGCCGGGCTGCTGATCGCCCCCGCCGTGCTGCCGGCCCAGGGATTGATCTGGTCCCTGCCCGAGGAAGAGGGAACGTGGGTGCGGTTCGAGGGTGAGTACAAACAGACCGAGTTTCGTCCCGGAGTTGCCACCGGCGACCAGGTCTTCAACTGGCGTCGCAACGTCACGATCAAGTCGCTGGCGACCCCCCCGGAGCACAAGACGGCGATGTACCGCGGCAAGCCGGTGACCTGCCGCTGGATCGAGATCAAGGTTGAGACGGGCAAGCCGGGTGAGCAGGGACTGGATACCGGCCCCGGTGGCGCGAGACTCTACAAGGTGCTGATTCCCGAGTCGCGAGTCTTTGGCACTCTGGTGCAGAACAAGAGCGTCGACGCCGACGGGATCCCCGTTTCCTTCCTGCCGATCATCCGCGGCTATCGCAAGCTGGGGAATCGCAAGGAAGAAGCGATCAAGACCAAGGTGCTGCGGATCTACCCGGCCATCTCGCTGCTGAAACACTACAAGGTGCTGCGTCCCGAGACCGGCGAGCCGGAAGATCCGGCGCTGGAAGCCCTGGGTGCAGTCAACGCGATCAAGTGGGTCGGGGCCGAGACCCTGCAGAGCCGCGTGAGTCAATCCGAGCATTCCTCGGAACTCTGGCTCAGCCGCGAGGTGCCGTTTGGGTTGGCGCGTTGGAGCGTCAAGGTCACGCGTTCGCGGAAGCGCGAAACCGATCCGCGAGACGATTTCGCGAAGCGGACCGAGACGACCGTCGAGATGAAGGCGGTGGCTGTGGGGACCGACGCCAAGAGCGAACTGGCCGTGCAGTAGCCAGGGCTAGCGGTTCACTCGCGAACGGCGGTCCGTCCACGGATCCTTCAGGTCGCCGACGTACTTCTTCAAGAACGCCACCACCACGTCCTCGATGCCGATCCGCTTGCCCAGCAGGTCGGTGCCCTGCAGCTGCACGGGGAACGTGTTGATCCAGTTGATCCGCTTCTCCGGATCCTCGGAGATCGGCTTCAGGAAGCTGTAGACCCGGTTGGCATCCGCCAGCGGGATTCTCGACTTCCGATCCCCCACGCAGACCAGGAACGCGGTCTTTCCTCTGAGGTACTTCATCGGGCGGTTGATGGTCATCCCCGGCAGGCTGCCCTGGGGACTCAGCAACACCAGCGCCCGCACATCCTGTCCGCGAGGCGTCTTGGCGGCGAACGTGGGGGCATCATTGTGACGCTTCTTGGCCCAGTCGTTGGCCGAAAACACCACCGCCACCGGGCTGCTCATCCCCGCCCCAACCACTGCCAGCTTTCGCATGTTCAATCGCTTCTTCTGATGCTCGGCACTGACGAACTTCTTGATCGCCTCCATGTCGCTGGTGACCA
>Ga0310123_10003141_pt1 | contig 12905 bp, 8 predicted proteins | sample CB6_AW_1057_MG_FD_203505 | JGI IMG/M metagenome (GOLD analysis project Ga0310123, IMG submission 203505) | Marine microbial communities from Western Arctic Ocean, Canada - CB6_AW_1057 | ecosystem: Environmental > Aquatic > Marine > Oceanic | place: Canada: Western Arctic Ocean | collected... | reverse complement strand
CCAGGTCCAGCGGCTGACCGACGGAAAATCTCGCAACGTGCTGGGCCCGATCCGCAGCGACGGCCTGTTCGCGATCGTGCACAGCACTCGCAGGAACGGTCGCGACACCGATCTGTACATCGCCGATCCGCACCGGCCCGGCGAGATGTCTCTGCTGCTGAAGACGAGCGGTGAGTACTGGCGGGCTCTGGACTGGACCCGGGACGGATCGAGCCTGTTGATCAATCACTACGTGTCGATCAACGAGACCTATCCCGCTGTGCTTGACGTGGCCACCGGCAAGAAGACGAGGATCCCGATCCCTGGTGCTCGACCCGCCGCCCACGGTGCGATGGCCTTCTCAGCCGATGGCCAATCGGCCTACATCACCAGCGACACCAACGGCGAGTTCCGGCAGTTGGCTCGAGTCGACCTGAAGACGATGACCTACGACTTCCTGACCAGCAAGCTGCCGTGGAACGTGACCGACGTGGTGGTCGAGCCGGGGCTGGGGCTGGTCGCGTTCACGACGAACGAGGATGGTGCGAGCGGGCTGTACCTGCTGGTGGGCCGGACAATTCGCCGCTACGCCTTGCCGTTGGGCCTGGTCGGTGGTCTAGAGTTTTCCCCCGACGGCACCCAGCTGGGCTTCACACTCTCGAGACCCGACGCACCCTCGGACGCCTGGTCGATGCGGCTGCCCGACGGCAAGCTGACCCGTTGGACTCGAAGCGAGGTGGGAGGCCTGGACGAGGATGCGTTCGTGGTGCCACAACGGATCCGCTACAAGACGTTCGACGGACGGCAGATCCCCGCCTACGTATTCCGTCCGCCGGGTGCCTCGAAACAGGCTCCCGCGCCGGTGCTGATCCACATTCACGGCGGTCCCGAGAGCCAGTACCGGCCCCGTTTTTCGTCGGTGGACCAGTTCTATCTGAAGGAACTGGGCCTGGCGGTGATCCGTCCCAACGTGCGTGGCTCGGCGGGCTACGGCAAGAGCTACGTGCGGCTGGACAATGGTCTGAAGCGGGAAGACAGCGTCAGGGACATTGGGGCCCTGCTGGATTGGATTGCGACTCAGCCCGAGCTGGATGCGTCGCGGGTGGCCGTCTACGGCGGGTCCTATGGTGGGTACATGGTGCTCGGTTCGCTGGTGCATTTCAGCGATCGATTGAAGTGCGGAGTCGACATCGTGGGGATTGCCAGTTTCGAGTCGTTCCTGAAGAACACCAAGGCGTACCGTCGCGACCTGCGTCGTGCCGAGTACGGCGACGAGCGGAAGCCGGAGCTGTTGAAGTTCTTCCGGCGGATCGACCCGGTTCACAATGCCGGGAAGATCCGAACCAGCCTGCTGGTGGCTCACGGGGTCAACGACCCGCGGGTCCCGTTTTCCGAGGCGGAGGCGATCGTGCCCAAGGTACGAGCCAACGGCCAGAGTGTCTGGACGGTGTACGCGTCCAACGAGGGTCACGGGTTCCGCAAGAAGGCCAACCGTGACTACGTCTCTGCGGTGGTCGTGATGTTCCTGAAGCGGAACCTGGTTCTGAGCAAGTAGGCGGACTGCGAAAACGCCGCGTGGTCGCCTAGATCAGTTCCGGCAGCGGCCGGTGGCGGTTGTGGTCGACCAGGTAGTGCGGTCGTCCGCTGAAGTCCTTGATCGTGGCGATCGAGGTATCGATCCCGATATTGCGGTACAGGGTGGCGAAGACTTCCTGGAAGTGGACCGGTCGATCGACGGCGTGTTCTCCCAGCCGGTTGGTGGACCCGATCATCTGTCCGGTGTCGATGCCTCCCCCGGCGAGCAGTGCACAGGAGACTCTGGGCCAGTGGTCTCGTCCGCCGTTCTTGTTGATGCGGGGCGTCCGTCCGAACTCGCCCCAGACGATCACGGTGGTGTCCTCGTCCATGCCTCGGGACCGCAGGTCCTGGATCAGTGCGGTGACGCCCTGGTCGAGTCGCGGCAGGTGGTCTCGAGCGTTCTCGAAGTTGGTCCCATGGGGCCGACCGTGCCAGTCCCAGCGGCCGTAGGCGAGGGTCACGATGCGGACGCCGGCTTCGACGAGTCGTCTTGCGGCGAGCAGGTAGTGGTTGTGCAGCGGCCCGGCGTCGCCGTAACCGGCCGGTTCGTAGGAACCGCCGCCGTATCGTGCGAGTGTTTCGGGGTCTTCGCCTGAGACATCGAGTGCTTCGGCGAGTCGGCTGGAGGTGAGGATTCCGAAGGCCTGTTGTTGAAAGGCATCGAGGCTTTCGACTGATCCGCCGGCATCGGCGGCGGCCTTGAAGCGGTCGAGTCCCTCGAGCAGGCTCTGGCGGTTCTTGAACTTGTCGAGCGTCATGCCGTTGAGCACCAGGTTGTCGGCTCCATCGGCATTGGGCAGGAAGGGTGCGTGGGCGGGTCCGGCGAATCCGGCCTGGCCGGGATCCGACCACGTGCTGCTTTTCATCCTTGGCGAGAGTCCCACGAAGGCGGGGGTACCCGGTGCCGAGGTGCCCAGCAGTCGCGAGACGACCGAGCCGAACGAGGGCCAACCGCCCGGCGGCTGGTTGTTGACTCGCTGGCCGGTCATGCACTGGAACGCCGCGTGGCGGCCTTCGGAGCCGACGACCGAGCGGATCACGGCGAGGCGGTCCATCATCGCAGCCATCCGCGGCAGGTGCTCGCAGATCCCGATTCCGGGTACCGAGGTCGAGATCGGCTGGAATTCGCCTCGTATCTCAGAGGGTGCCTGCATCTTCAGGTCGAACATGTCCTGGTGCGGGGGTCCTCCGGAGAGGAACACCATGATCACCGACTTCTGCGACCCGGTACCTGTGGCGGCTTCGGCGGCGAGCAGTTGGGGGAGCGTGAGTCCTCCGACGGCTCCGACCATCGGCAGGCTGCCGATCTTCAGCACCTCGCGTCGGGTCAGCTTGTCACAAAACGACGCGGCACCGGGGGATCCCAGGATCGAGAGCATGGGCAAGGCATCCAATCTGCTTGAGGCAGGTGTGACGTGCAGGCAGTCTATCACATCGACCGAAGCGATACGAGTTCTTGTGCCTGCTGGGGTGGGCTCTGTGGAAAGGAGACGTCACGGGGCCGGCTGAGTGCCCAAAAAAACCGGCCGGTTCCCGAAGGAACCGGCCGGTGTCGCTCATCCGAGGATGATCTCTGGCAGTTCGGAGATCGGCTTAGAATTCGCCGATGACCTCACTCCCGTACATCGTTCCCAGTGCACCCCAGATGCCATAAGGGCTGGGACCACCGAGGTTGGTGTTGGTCGCGTCCTCACCCAAGCCGGCCGTACCCGGAGTCTGGGTATTGATCGACTCGTTGATGAACTTGACGCTTCCATCAGCCATCTGCACGTGCGAACCGCCGGGGTGGCGGCTGGTGACGGTAATCATCGAGTAGTCATCGGGGGCGCCACAGGACGGGCCGTTGGGCGGCACGCAGATGGCGACCGAGTTGAAGTACACAGCTCCGTCGGCCCAGTACTGGGCGGGACGGTCGAACTGCGAACCACTGACGTAGTAGCCGTTGAGTGCCGTAGCCATGCAGTCGGCCGGAATGGTCGTCTGCGTCGTGGCAACGTGCCCGATGATGTCCCTGAGGTTACCCGGGTTGCCCAGGTCACGCTCGGCCATCGAGATCGTGTTACTCGTGCCGTCCTTGAAGTCACGCATTCGCGAGCAGAGACGGTACGTGAACGGACCACGGTGACGCATGATCGTATTGGTGCTCGGGTTGATCGAAGTGTAGTTGTTCATGATCGTATCGCCGACGCTGAACACGTAACTTCGCTGAGCACTGCCTGAGGCGACGTGCCGGATGGGCACCGTCGATGAGGGACAGAGGAAGACCTCAATCTCGGCCGGCGGGTGCGGGAAGGTGTTGTTGCGGGGGTATCCACCCTGGTCGCCACCAACGGTCACGCCACCACCGAAGTTCTTGATCCGGTCCCACAGCGGGCCCTGATCGATGAACGGCATCATCATCGCGGCGCCGCTGAGGAATTCGTTCTGTGACCCGCCAATCGTGCCACCACGCAGAGGCGGCCAGTAATTGTGCGTGTCGTGGTAGTTGTGCAAGCCGAGGCCCCACTGCTTGAGGTTGTTCTTGCAGGCCGAGCGGCGAGCCGCTTCGCGAGCCTGTTGAACAGCGGGGAGGAGCAGCGCGACGAGAATCGCGATAATCGCGATCACGACGAGCAACTCAATGAGCGTAAAACCTCTCTTCCGACGAGCCATGAATCCACCTCCGATGAAGAGTAAAAAGATGAGTCGAAAACTAGCAGCCTACATCCGATACGTATTATTCCCGGAGCGACTCCAGAATTGCAATCAAAAACGTCCCTTTTTTTTCGATGGGTGGTTTTCGCGGCCCGGAGCGTCGCGCGTCGCACGGCTTGGGAAGACGAGGGAGAGGCTGGGGGGAAGCTGGGGGGGGGGGGAGCAGGGGGGAAGCTTGACGCCCTTGGTGGCCACTCTCTACGATCACCGCTTCCCATCAAACAGATCACCCCCCTGCTTTCCTCCGCCATCCAACACCCCTGACCACGGGTTACCGGTTACGGCCGAGTCTGCCGTGTTTGCGGTCCGACGTGGGTGTTGGCGACTGGGGTTTTTGGGGAGTGAGGCGTTACGAGGCGACGATGGCAGTCCCCAAGCGTAAGATTTCGAAGGCGCGAGGTCGCAAGCGTCGGACTCACATCCGTGCCCGCTCGATCCAGGTGGTCCTCTGCAAGGAGTGCCATCTCAGCATTCTGCCGCATGCGGTCTGCCCCCGTTGCGGGCATTATGCTCGATTCAGCAGCCCGCTCATATCGGCCGACGACTGAGGGTCCTGGGGCATTGAGCCGGAGCGCAGGAGGAGGAAGCGGGGCGATGCGGATCGCATTGGACGCGATGGGAGGCGACGAGGCTCCGGCGGTGACCGTTGAGGGTGCGATGACCGCACTCTCGGTGGACTCGAGCCTGGCCATCGACCTGGTCGGCGACCCCGCCCGGCTGGATCCTCTGTTGTCTCGAGCCGAATACGATGCCTCCCGGCTTGCGGTGGTCGCGGCGGCCGACGTGGTGGGGATGGATGAGAAGCCGACGGAGGCTTTGCGTCAGAAGCCGGACAGTTCGATCGCCGTCGCCTGGCGTCTGATGGCCTCACGTGAGGTCGACGCGGTGGTCAGTGCGGGCAACACCGGTGCGGTGGTAGCCGCGGGGCTGCGGACCCGTCTGTTTCTTCCGGGAGTCCGTCGTCCGGGGATCGCGGTGACGCTGCCGACGATGCGAGGCCGCAGCGTGCTGATCGACGTGGGAGCCAATCCCGCCGCGCGTCCCGAGCACCTGCTGCAGTACGCGGTGATGGGAGTGATTTACGCTCGGGAGGTGCTGGGTGTCGAGTCCCCGACGGTGGGGTTGATGAACATCGGCAGCGAGGACAGCAAGGGGAACGAGCTGTACCGCGAGACTCACGCGTTGCTGCAGGGGTCGACGCTGGCCGATCGCTACGTGGGCAACATCGAGGGCCGTGGCCTGTACCAGGGCGAGGCCGACGTGTTGGTCTGCGAGGGTTTTGTGGGCAACGTGGTGTTGAAGGTCAGCGAGGGGATGGCCGAGTTCCTGATCGGGGCCCTGGCCCACGACGTGATCGGTCAACTTGACGTCGAGCGTGACGTGGCCCTGGCCGCCCTGGAAACCGCTTCGAGGCAGTACCACTACCGCGAGCACGGCGGCGCCCCGCTGTTGGGCATCGACGGTGTCTGCATGATCTGCCACGGTTCCAGCGACGGCCGCGCGATCGCCAACGCCTTGCGGGCTGCCGCCACGCTGCAGTCGCGGCAGGTCAACGCACAGATCGTGGATGAGTTGGGCGCGGCCACTTCGGGGGGACCTGCCGGAGACTCACCCGGCCCAACACCGCAGCAAGCCCCGCAGCAAGCCCCGCAGCAAGTGACCCAGCCGCACCTGGCCCGCGAGGCGGAAGAGGCCGAAGGGGCCCGGCCCTCATGAGCGGGATCGGGTTCCTGTTTCCCGGCCAGGGGGCTCAGCATCCGGGCATGGGCCGCAGGATCTCCCAGGAGTCTCCGGCGGCGGCTCGACTGTATGTTCGTGCCGCAAACGTGCTCGGCTACGATCTGCGGGCCAAGTGCCACGACGGTCCCGCCGACTCACTCGATTCGACGGTGATCAGCCAGCCGGCGATCTTCGTCACCAGCCTCGCGTCGCTCGAATGGCTGCGGGGTGACCGCCCCGAGTTGATCGATTCGTGCGTCGGGGCGGCGGGATTGAGCCTGGGCGAGTACACGGCTCTGGTGTTTGCCGGGGTGATGGAATTCGAGGATGCGTTGGCAGTGGTTCAGAAGCGGGGCGAGGCGATGCAGGCCGCGTCGGACCGCACGCCCTCGGGCATGGTCAGCCTGTTGCTGCTCGAGCCCGAGCGGGTGCAGGAGATTTGTCTCCAGGCGGCCGAGCCGGGCGAGGTGCTGGTGATCGCCAACCGGCTGGGGCCCGGCAACCTGGTTGTCTCGGGGCACACAGCCGCCTGCGAGCGGGCGGTGGAGTTGGCCGAGGCGGCTGGAGGTCGGGCGGTCAGGCTGTCGGTGGCCGGTGCCTTTCATACTTCGTTGATGGAACCGGCCGACCAGCAGGTGGCTTCCGCACTCGAGGACTGCCCGATGGCGGCTCCCAGGATCCCGGTCATCAGCAACGTCGACGCACAGGCTCACGATGACCCCGATGAGATCCGGGACCTGCTGGTGCGTCAGGTCAAGAGCCCCGTGCTGTGGGCCGACTCGATGGGAAAACTGATCGAATCGGGGATCGAGGAGTTCTACGAGATCGGGCCCGGCCGAGTGCTCACCGGACTGCTCAAGCGAATCGACCGCAAGATCCGCTGCCAGCCGGTCAACGATTCCTAGCGGCCCTGGCAGGATGGCCCGGGCGGATCGTGGTCGGTGGTCTCAGCGAGCCGTCGGTGGGCGTGTCGTTTACGGTTTACAGTTGCCGGGTCGAGTGGTATATCATCGCCGGGGAGACAGGGCCTTGGGGGCGATTGGCCGGAGGCGAGTGTTCCTGAGACTGCGGCGGTCCTGAGACGGCCGCAGAGGTGACGCGGGTGAGCCCGAGTGACAGCGGTTGCGATTGGATGGAACATTTCACCGGGAAGCGAGAGACCCAAAGATGATCTTCGACGACGACAGTCCCGAAACTTCCGATCCGATCCAGGATCCGGTTTCCCAAGAGCCCTCCGGTGAGAATGCTGCAGCGGCCCCTGGTGATAACACCGCGTCGGAACCGGCAGCGGCTGCCGCGGGTGCCGATGAAGAACCGATCTCGGAATTGGGCCAGCAGGTGATCGAACTGGTTGCCGATCAACTCAGCGAAGACGTCAGCAACATCCGGCCTTCGAGTCGTTTTCAGGATGACCTCAAGGCCGATTCGCTCGATTTGGTCGAGTTGGTGATGACGTTTGAAGACAAGTTCGGTATCAGCGTACCGGACGAGGACTACGAGAAGATCCTAAGTGTGGGTGAGGCGATCGCCTACATCGAGGGCAAGATGGGTGAGTGATGCGACGGGTCGTGGTCACCGGAATCGCGGTCGTTTCCCCGCTCGGCTGCGAGATCTCCGAGTTCTGGGACCGGTTGTGCACGGGCAAGAGCGGCATCGTGCCTCTGACCCGTTTCGACGTCGACGAGTTCAAGGTCCGTTTCGGCGGCGAGATCCGCGATTTCGATCCCGCTGATCATCTCGATCTGCCTCCAAAGGAACTGAGGCGGCTGGACCGCTTCACCCAGTTCGCGTTGTCCGCGGCCGTCAAGGCGGTGGCCCAGTCGGGGATCGATCTGGACAGCGGAAATCCGTATCGTCACGGCGTGCTGATCGGCAGTGGGATCGGTGGCCTGGAGGAGATCGAGCAGCAGCACTCGCTGCTCTACGACCGAGGTCCCTCGCGGGTCTCGCCGTTGATGATCCCCAAGCTGATGGTCAACGCCGCCAGCGGGAACATCTCGGTCCACTTCGGTCTCTGCGGCCCGAACAGTGCCGTCGCCACGGCGTGTGCTTCGGCCACCAATGCCATCGGCGACGCCTTCCGCCTGATCCAGCACGGAGCCTCCGACGTGATGATCACCGGGGGCAGCGAGGCGGCGATCACTCCGATGGGGCTTTCGGGCTTCGCCCGCATGAATGCTCTCTCGACACGCAACGACGACCCCGAGGGGGCCAGTCGACCGTGGGACAGGGACCGCGACGGATTCGTACTCTCCGAGGGTGCCGGCATGCTGGTACTCGAAGAGCTGTCTCATGCCGAGTCCCGCGGGGCCGAAGTGTTGGCCGAGATCATCGGCTACGGCATGTCGGCCGACGGGTCGCACATGACGGCTCCCAATCCCCAGGGTGAGGGTGCGGCGTGGGCGATGTCGGCGGCGATCCAAGATGCGGGTCTGCCGCCGGAGAAGATCGACTACATCAACGCTCACGGTACCAGCACTCCGCTGGGCGACGTGGCCGAGACCCGCGCGATCAAGACGGTCTTCGGTGATCACGCCCGGACGCTGTGCGTCTCGAGCAGCAAGAGTCAACTGGGACACCTGCTGGGTGCCTCGGGCGGTGTCGAAGCCTGTGCCTGCGTGATGGCACTCAGGCAGCAGGTCGTCCCCCCCACCATCAATCTCGACAGCCCTGACCCCGAGTGCGACCTGGACTACGTCCCCGGCGAGGCGCGTCCCTGGTCCGTGACGCACATCCTCAAGAACAGTTTCGGTTTCGGTGGCCACAACGCCTGCCTGGTGATCAAGAAGGCCGCGTGAGCCCGAAGCGGCATTCGCAGACCTCCACGACCACCGCCGGTGCCAACAGTCTCAACCTGCCACAGACCCCCCCCCTCCCTGCCCCTGCCCCTGCCCATGACAACTTCCCAGCCAGCTCGACCCCGAGTCGTGGTCACCGGTGTGGGGCTCTTCAGCCCGATCGGGATCGGTCGCGAGGCATTTGCCGAGGGTGTCTTGGCGGGCAGCAGCGGGATCGGCGCGATCGACCTGCCCGATCTCTCGAGAATCCCCGGGCATGCCGGCAGTGAGATCTCCGGCTTCACCCCCTCGGCAGCCCGCAAGGACTACCTCAAGCCGCAGCGCAAGAGCATCAAGGTGATGTGCCGCGACATCCAGCTCGGGGTCGCCTCGGCCATCGGCGCCCTGGACGATTCGGGGATCGACAGCGACTCGATCGACCGCACGCGGCTGGGAGTCGACTACGGCGCCGACCAGATGTTCTCTCACCCCGAAGCCCTCTTCGCGGCCGCCTCGAGATCGACGGAGTTGACCGAGCCGGGTGGAGAGGCCAAGTTCCAGATTTCGCGTTGGGGCGCGAGTGGCATGGGGCAGATGGAGCCGTTGTGGTTGTTGAAGTACCTGCCCAACATGCCGGCCTGCCACATCGCGATCGCCGTCGACGCCCGCGGCCCGAACAACTCGCTGACCCTCGCCGAAGCCTCGGGGAACCTCGCGGTCGGCGAGGCCTTCCGGCTGCTGGTCCGCGGCAGTGCCGACGTGATGATCGCCGGATCGACCGGGTCGAAACTGCATCCGATCAAGTGCCTGCACGCCTCGATGTGGGACGAACTGGCCGACGGTCAGGGCGATCCGGCGAGTTGGTGTCGGCCGTTTGATGCCACGAGGACCGGGCAGGTGATCGGCGAAGGATCCTGCTCGTTGATCCTGGAAACCGAGTCTCACGCGCGGGCGCGGGGTGCGAACATCCTCGGCACGATCCTGGGGTCCGGCTCGAGTTGCGTGGTGGATCGAGCGGGGCGGGTCGACCCGCAGCAGGCACTGGTCATCGCATCCCAGGCGGCGTTGGCCGAAGCGGGGCTGGGGCCCGGCGACGTCGGCCACATCCACGCTCACGGACTGGCCAGCCGCCAGGCCGACATCATCGAGGCGGCGGCGATCGGGGAGGTGTTTGGTGAGCGGGCCTCGACGGTCCCGGTCACGGCCCTCAAGAGCGCACTGGGAAACTCCGGAGCCGGCAGCGGGACGCTGGAACTGGCCGCCTCGTTGCTGGCCCTGGGCCAGGGCGTGGTCCCCCGTACGCTCAACTACTCCCAACCCGATCCCGACTGCCCGCTCGACGTGGTCCACGACGAACTCCGCCCCGTCTCCAACACCGTCGTGCTCAACCTCAGTGCCACCTCCAATGGCCAGGCCAGTGCCATCGTCGCGGCCGTCTAGAGCGGTTTCAGGCCGAATCGTCCCGACCCAACCACGCCTCGACCACCTCGAGATCCGATGCGTCGGTGATCGATGACCGAGCCGACTGGACCTGGGCCCGATGCGAGGCTGCCAGGGGAGGCTGTTCGGCCAGGAGATAGGCTCGTGCGGCCGCGTCGTGAGTGAACACGCGATCGAAGGCCTCGATTGAGTCTCCCGCCTCGGTCATCAACTCCAGGGCTCGCCGGGCATGGTGGACCGCCGCGGAGGCCTCACCCAACGCAGCATGCACGTGCGCCAGCAGGCATTCGGCCCGCTGGTGGTTGATCGACTGGCCCACCTCCGACCAGTGACGTGCTGCGGCATAGGCGGTGCTGCGCATCAGCTCATCCTGCTGCGAGGTCCGGGCCTCGGACTCGAGCAATTCCCACGCCTGGTTGTTCATGCGAGCGGCGAACCAGCGGTGGGCTGTTTCCAGGTCAAACGTCGGATCGTCCATATACGGTTTCGTTGGCCAGTTCTCGTCTGATTCGCAACCTGTTCACGGTCTGTAACAGGCGATCTGTCAACAACTTCGGACGCGCGAGCCCGTCTCTCGGTCGCTTGACACTCCCCAGACCATCCAGTATCGTTCCCGCTGTATTGGAAGACAATCTTCCGGCAAGAATGGACTCAGTCCGTGTCCGGCAATGGGTGCCTCGCGGGTCTCGTCGGGGGGTGGTTTGTTTTGAGGTTCCCTCCGGGAGCGTCCGCATGTAATTCGGACCTGTTTCCAAGGACCTTGTTGGGCGAGTGCCCTTCGTGCCGTGGCGGTACGGAAGGTGCTGGTCGGTTGTGTGGGGCGAATTGCGCCCGCCGCAACGCGAAGTGTGGGTGACTGGCCCGCACTTTTTTGTTCCCCTCGGGAAATTTGAGTCCACAAACTGGCTCTCAGGCTAACACCTCGACAGATCACACGCGAACAGACAGACAACCGGGCTCACCCGGCCTGGTCCGCTCCGGCCACCGACTCACGCCGGATCTCACCAGGCTACTCGGACGCCCGCACAGCGGATACCCGGCAGGGAAGGAACAGCAATGAACGGATCCGAACTCCTCCGGCTGATCGACACGATCCACCGAGACAAGAACATCGACAAGGAGATCGTCTTCGAGGGCATCGAGCAGGCGATTCTCTCGGGCGCACGCCGGCACTACGGCGAGGAATCGGAGGTCGAGGTACATGTCGACCGGGTGACCGGCGAACCGACTGTGACCTGTCCCGGAGTCGAGATCGCCCCTGATGACCTCGGTACCATCCTCGGCCGCATCTCCACCCAGACCGCCAAGCAGGTGATGATCCAGAAGTTCCGCGAGGCCGAGCGGGACTCGTTGTACATCGAGTACGAGGAGTTGCGGGGGACGATGGTCACCGGGACGGTGACGCGATTCGACGGAGGCGCTGCCACGGTCAATCTCGGCAAGGTCGAGGCCTTTCTGCCCCGCAGCGAGCAGATCCCCGGCGAATCGCACCGCGTCAACGAGCGGGTACGGGCGGTGATCATCGAAGTCCGCAAGGCGGGCAGCCGGGTCAAGATTATCCTTTCTCGCAAACACCCCGACCTGGTGCAGAGACTGTTTGAACGCGAAATCCCCGAGGTGGCCGAAGCGATCATCGAGATCCAGTCGTTGGCCCGCGAGGCGGGGTACCGCTCCAAGGTCGCCGTCTCCTGCTACGACAACAACATCGATTGCGTCGGAGCCTGCGTCGGGGTCCGAGGGTCCCGGATCAAGAACATTGTCGAGGAACTGGCCGGCGAGCGGATCGACATCGTTCGCTGGAACGAATCGCTGCCGGTGCTGGTCCCCAACGCCATGCAGCCGGCCGCCGTCGACGACGTGATCGTCTGCGCCTCACCCTCGATCGGAAAAGTCCTCGTCCTGGTCGACGAAGATCAACTCTCGCTGGCCATCGGCAAACGGGGCCAGAATGTCCGGCTGGCCTCGAAACTCGTTGGCTGGGACATCGAGGTGATGACCCAGGAAGAGTTGCACGACCAGCTCGAACAATCGACCGAGGCCTTCTCGATGATCCCGGGGATTACCGCGGACCTGGCCGAGGAACTCGTCGGGCAGGGCTTCTTCAGCTTCTACGACCTCTCGGTCATCGAGCCCGAAGAACTCGCCGAAATGGGCGGGCTCGGTGAGGAAGAGTGCAACGCGATCATCGCGGTGGCCGAGGCGGAGGCCGAGCGGCTGGAAGCCGAAGAAACGAAACGACGCGCCGAAGTCCGGGCGGCTCGGGAACGCGAGCGACAATTCCGGGCGGCCGCTGAAGAGTACATCGAGCGGGGAGAGGAGCCGCCGGCGGAACTCCTCGAAGCCCTCAGCGAAGAAACTCGGAATGAACTGCTCGGGATCAAACCCGAAGAAGAAGTAGTAGAAGAAGAAACCGAAACCGGCGAGGACGGCGAGGACGGCGAAACGGTTGACGCAGACGCTGTCGAATCAGCAGATGGCGACGAGACCGTAGCCGAGGAAGCCGAAACCAACGAGGACGGCGAAACGGTTGACGCAGACGCTGTCGAATCAGCAGATGGCGACGAGACCGTAGCCGAGGAAGCCGAAACCAACGAGGACGGCGAAACGGTTGACGCAGACGCTGTCGAATCAGCAGATGGCGACGAGACCGTAGCCGAGGAAGCCGAAACCAACGAGGACGGCGAAACGGTTGACGCAGACGCTGTCGAATCAGCAGAT
>Ga0310123_10003140_pt1 | contig 12907 bp, 7 predicted proteins | sample CB6_AW_1057_MG_FD_203505 | JGI IMG/M metagenome (GOLD analysis project Ga0310123, IMG submission 203505) | Marine microbial communities from Western Arctic Ocean, Canada - CB6_AW_1057 | ecosystem: Environmental > Aquatic > Marine > Oceanic | place: Canada: Western Arctic Ocean | collected... | reverse complement strand
GCCTTGACACCGGCACCGGCAAGCCAGCAGGTGAAGCCGTGAGGATTGTGGTCGCGACCGCTGGCCGTCTGCTGCAGCGTCGGCATGCGACCGAACTCGGTGCAGAACACCAGCAAAGTGTCCTCCAGCAATCCACGCTGCTTCAGGTCGCGGATCAGCGCTGCCGCCGGCTGGTCGAATGTCACACCATGCCGGTCGTACTGTTCTTTCAACTTTGTGTGACCGTCCCAGTCGTTCACTCCCTCGCCAGCGGTGTTCGCTCCGTTGAAAAGCTGTACGAAACGGACTCCGTGCTCGATCAGGCGGCGTGCCAACAGGCAGTTGCGGGCGAAATCGCGCTTGATCTGCGGCTTGGTCGCTGCGTCGGCCCCGTACATTTTGAGGATATGCTCGGGCTCGGTGGAAAGGTCCGCAATCTGCGGAACGCTCAGTTGCATTTGCGCCGCCAGCTGGTAACTGGCGATTCGCGCTTCCAGATCGCTATCGCCCGGATGACGTTCGCTATGTCGTCGATTGAGCAACTCGAGCAGCTCACGCGACGCGACATCGGTGTGCTGGCTGACCGAATCGGGACGGACCAGATTGCGAATTGGCCGTGTCGCGCCCAGCGGAGTACCTTGGAACACAGCCGGCAGAAACCCCGCCCCCCAGTTGTTTCCTGTTGATTGCGGCAGGCCGCGCGGGTCGGGGATCGCAACAAAGGCGGGCAGGTTTTCGTTATCGCTGCCCAACGCGTAGTTCACCCATGCTCCCATGCTGGGAAATCCGGCACGCGTGAAACCGGTCGACAGAAAGTTCTCCGCCGGCGCATGGTTGTTGGTCTTTGCTTTCAGCGAGTGGATGAAACAGAAGTCGTCGACCAGGTCACCCAAATCGGGCAACAGGTCGCTCGTCATTTTGCCCACACGACCCCGCGGACGGAACGCGTAGTACGGTTTCGCAAGCACCCCGGGAGGACCAAAGAAGTTCGTGATTTTATCGGCGCCCGGCAAGGCTTGCCCGTCCCGTTTCACAAGTTCGGGCTTGTAGTCGAATGTGTCGATCTGGCTGATCGCCCCACTGCAAAAAATCATCAACACGCGCTGTGCCTGCGGCGGATGGTGGGAGGGGCGCGGTGTGTGGGGCCGACGCGGATCGATGGAAGGGTGCAGCGAGTTCTGATGAGCTGCCGCGGTCGCCAGCAGGCCGGCGTCGCTGAGCAGGCTGGTTAAGGCAACGCCGGCCAGTCCGGTGCTCATGTGCGCCAGGAAACCACGGCGATCGAAGAAATCACGTTCGAGTTTCCACAGGTCAGACATGGGACAACTACTTCTACATCGCCGATCGGTATTCCCTCACCTAGAATATCGAAAACGACAGCAAGAAACAAGAACGCTAACTTGTCCTCAAACGGCTCTTAGGGGATGAACAAAAACTCGTTGCTGTTGAAAAGTACGCGGCACAGTGCGTCGAGCCCATGCGTTTCAATGTGTTTGACGCAGGCCTCCGATTCCACCCGATCCGGCAGCCGGCCGTAGGCCAGCTGAAAAGTGCGGTTCACTTGATCGGACGGTGTGGTGCCAGCATTCCGCGTTAGTCGATCGGCCAGTATTTGGGCTTGCTCCAGGACGAATTCGTCGTTGAACAGGTTCAACGCTTGAATCGGCGTTGTCGATCGGCTCCGTATCGGCGCAGACCGGGTGCCGTCTGGACAATCGAATGCTCCGAACAAGGGAACCTGCTCCTCGCGAACCTTGCGCATGTAGATCATGCGGCGCCACGTCTCCTGGCCGAGTTTGCTTTTGGGCTCATATCCCGTGAAAACAACGTACGGCTCGAACACCTCGAAGCCGGCGCCGTACATCTCGAGATCAAGCACTCCGCTGACGGCCAACACCGAGTCGCGAATTGCTTCTCCCTCCATCCTTCGCATCGGGTACCGCCAAAGCAGGCGGCAGGAAGCGTCCACGGACATCGCCTTGTCGGCCGGCGCATTGGATTGGCAATAGGTGCTGGACAAAAGGATCTGGCGATGCAAGTTCTTGATCGACCAGCCGCCCTGGGTCAGCTCGCTGGCCAGCCAGTCGAGGAGCTCTGGGTGCGAAGGAGGCTCGGCGCTGATGCCAAAGTTGCTGAGAGTGGTGACAATCCCTTTCCCAAAGTGGTAGTGCCAGAGTCGGTTCACGATGACGCGCGTGGTGAGGGGATTGTTTTTGTCGATGATCGATTTGGCAAATTCCACCCGCCTTTTTTTCTCGGGCGCGAGGCCGTCGAGTCCGAGCGATCCGAATACAGAGAGCGTATTGGGTGAAACGACTTCGCGTTTGGAGGACGGATCGCCACGGTCGAGTACGTGGACGTCGCCGGGCTGATGAAAGGCGCCGACGTACACGAAGGTATCTTGCAATTCACGAAGACGCTGCTCGAGCGACCGCCACCTGGCGAGAATCTCCGAGATCTTGTCGCCCCGATCTCCAGTTGTCGGCTGGCGAGTCTTCAGCGACGTGGTGGACACCGGAGTCACGCGACGATCGCCGCGTTCCGATTTGGCGCCGCGTTCGGAGTTAGCGCTACGCTCGAATTCGGCCTCTTTTTCGCCGTGGTGTTCCGCCTCAGCGTCCCGCTTTCCCTCAAAAGCCAGGCGAGTGCTCGAATCGGTGGCGATGCGCCAATCGCCCGGTTCCAGCGCCGTTTCGATGCGGCAATTTGTCGCCAGGCTGTCCTTGCTCTGCTGGGATCGGTCGCGACTCCAGACGATGCGGTCGATTTCCACCATCTTGGGCAATTCCAACGTGAGAATGCAATTCTCTTCTTTCGATTGCCAGTCGTTCAGGTCGCCATAGGCACCGTTGTTGACGAAGCCCACGTGTTTCGTCACTGTTTTCTCACTCGTTGCCGTCGCCTTGGCGCCGAACGAGGCCAGCGCAACGTTGCGATCTGTTCCCGCCTGGTAAATCTCGAATTCGTCAATGGCGGGCCCTATCCCGTCGCTGATCGCATTGATGACCATTCGAACAAACCTGGCGCGGACGGGCGGGAACTTTTCGACGTTCCGTACAAAGTTGACCGGCGGGCGCCATCCCAAGTCCCACATCTCCCGCTCCAGCTTGGCCAACTCGTTCTCGAACTCTTCGATTTGCTGCGCGAGATCTGGATCGTGCTGTGGGTCGACAAGCGGGCGAACTCCATGTTGTACACCTGCGAAAACCGCTTGGACGGAGTAATAGTCCTTTTGAGAGATCGGAGCGAACTTGTGGTCATGGCAGCGGGCGCACCCGATCGTCATTCCCAGGAACACCGAGCCCGTGGTGTTGATCATGTCAGACAAATCGAGCTGGCGCTTCGCCAATCGCTCTGCCTCCGTGGCACCCAGGACAAGGTCGTGCGGGCCAGCCACCAGGAAACCGGTGGCAGCGTTTGCGCCCACCGAATCCCCAGCCAGCTGCTCGAATACAAACTCGTCGTACGGCTTGTCATCGTTGAACGCCTGAATAACGTAGTCGCGGTAATGAAACGTCGGGGGTCGCGCTGAGTTGTTCTCGAATCCATGCGTCTCGGCAAACCGGACAAGATCCAACCAATGCGTCCCCCACCGCTCGCCATAGTGCGGGCTTGCCAGCACACGATCAACCAACCGCTCATAAGCATCGGCCCTCGGATCGTCGACGAAGTCTCGCACCTCGTCAGGCGCCGGGGGGAGCCCCAGCATGTCGAGGTAGAGCCGTCGGATTAATGTGACACGGTCGGCCCGGTCCGACGGAGTAAGATCATTATCGTGAAGACCGCGCAGCACAAAGGCGTCAATCGGTGTGCAAATCCACCTCGCTACGTCGACGGGAAGTTCCGGCGGTTGAGGACGCTTGATCGGCTGAAGCGACCACAATTTGGAGGCGTCCATCTGCGGTGGTACCAGAACCAAACCGCTGGGCCACTCGGCCCCGGCCGCTATCCACGCCCGCATCGCGGCGACCTCGGCGTCCGAAAGCGGATCAGCATCCTTGGGCATTTCGGGCTTTTCGCCGTCCTGCGAAGTAATCATATCCAGCAGCGAACTCGAGTCCGGGTCGCCGGACTCGACCACACCGCTATCCTCGATAGCCTCACGTGTCACCAGCGAAAGATCGCCTTCCCGGGTGCTGTCGTTATGACAATCGAGGCACCGGCTCGCGAAGATCGGCGCGACCGTCTCGCGAAACGACACCTGTTGCGCGTCGGCCGACCCCACGTACGTTGTCGCCAGCAGGACAATGCCAAGATTGCAACGGACCAAGGAAGCGAATTTCTTCATGGTGTTATCGTTAGTGGGCGGGCTGAGTGACGAGGCCTTTATTATGATGCATCGGAGTTTCCGCCGAAAGTCAGCTTCACCCCTCAGCTCAACAATAGGCTGAAATACTAGTCTCGCCTGGATGGGCTTGTAAAAGGTTCCCCCGGCGACCGATGTCGGACTGGCGGCAACACAACATTTGAGGTCCGCTTCGCCCGAAACCCGGCTACTTGAGTTAGACACGACCGGCACCGCGATTTGCGGAGATGTTTGTCGAGCCCATTACGATTGCGATAACCTCGCTCGTCGAAATTCGGACCGAATACGTCGGCTTGAGGTGGTTCGATACTACTTGTAGTCCCGATCCCTCGGGGAAGGGCACTACCGCCATCTGGCCACGACATTCGCACGCACGACAATGGGTCGACTTCATAAACTCGTTTGATCAACATCGCCCATGTCTGACTACTGCGCGTACTACTACGCGTCGCTGTCGCAGCGGTATCCTCGCTCGATGCTTCAACTTCCGCTTTCTTGCGCATGCCGCGCGACTTGTTCGAGTACCATCCGTAGTAGCGAATCAGATGCGATTACTGTCGATCGAGGGGGCCGCGCATGCATGTAACACGTTGGCCCGACAGTGGTGAGGTCGCGCGTTTCTCTACGATGGGCCGCATCGCAACGTGGAAAACTTGTCAGCAGTGGCTTGCCACGGATTGCGGTACGGTCTCGTAGTGCTCGGAGGAACAGTCACACAACCGACGCGGATGCTCTCAACGTGATCAAAGCAGCGAATCCAATCCAAACTGCACATGAGGGCGTGACCTGAGCACGCGCGCGAAGCTGCTGAGGTCTAAGGGACCGCCGTAATCTTGGTAACTTGTCAAGTTGCGGAGGTTGGACAAACCTCGGTCGCAAAGCAAGAGCTCGAACCTGCGGAGGTGGCTCACACCTGTGCGAGTTAGCAGCATGCGTCATAGTGTTGCAAACTGCGTTCCGCAGCGTGTAGCTACGTAGCTAATGACTGTCGGCCAGAGGCAAAAAATCGCTTGTATTTCAGCCTCAAACGGACAGCGTTGAACGGGAATTCGGACAGGAGAAATGGGCGCGTGATAAACTTCAAAGCTAAGCGGGCAAAGGAGTTGCGCTAATTTGCTCGCGAAAAACCAATCGTGATTACTACTCAATCTCCAGTGCCCGATGCGGCGGGCAGAGCCAGTTCGGCACCTGCAACAGGTCCGGCGAACGTTGGCTGCGTCGAATTCTGGAGCGCGCAGTTTCTCGCTTTGGAGGGGGCTTCCAAAGCGCGCAAGCAAATTCCCGTTCCCGGCTTCGGTGGGGGCATCCTGTGCGCGAAAACATCTTGCCGTTTCGTGCTAGGTGGTGTTCACCGAGGTGACCGAGCGCGTGCTACTGCATACAGGCGGTATGATTCACCGATACACCAAGGCTGGAGAACCAGACCGAGCCACTTTCCTCCCCGGGCCCTTGGCGGTATGAAAATCATTCGTCCTTGTGCCGCGGCAGGGCGGATGCGAATTCGTGCTTCCCAACCGTGTCGGCAAACAGCGGACCGGCGCAGCCTTCCAGGTCGTAGTTGAACATGGCCCGCGTCGCCTGGTCGATGTCGATGTCGGCCACGATCAGTACTTCGCATTTGAGCTCCGACTGGGCGTGGATGCGGCCGTCGGGGGCGACGATCATCGAGCGGCAGTTCTGATGATTGAGACACGCGTTGCAGGAGGCAAACCAGATCGTGTTTTCCGCCGCGCGGGTGACTAGCATCGCGTGATGAATGGGTATCTTCCAATAATTGGGGCGCGTCGTATTGTTTTGTGGATGCAGGACCAACTGGGCGCCGCGGCGAACGCATTCCCGCGTGGTTTCAGGAAAACGAAAGCCTTCAAAGCAGATCACGACGCCGACAGTCACTCCAAGCAACTCGTATGTGTCGGCAGTTGAACCGGCAGAGTAGGCAATTGCGTCGAGTGGAGTAAGTTTGGTTTTGTGATGCGTGCCGAGGATGTCGCCTGACTCGGAAATCACGAGAGCCGAATTGTAGGGCTTGCCATGGTCTGGGTCGGTCTCCAACGGAATCTCCGTGCCCAGCACGCACGCCATTCCCAGGTGACCGCACCTCTCGGCGACGCGGCCGTGCAGGTCTTCTAACCTGGCTACGGGAACCGGCGCGTCGGTCGGACTTACGTCGACGCGATAACCCACGGTCTGTGTTTCTGGAAAACAGACCAGTTGTACGCCTTCGGCGGCGGCCTGTTCGAGAAGCCTAAAGATGTTTGACGCGTTGGCGTCCAAGTCCGCTGTCTGTCGGGTTTGAGCGAGGCCGAGTCTGATCTTCATCGATGTACGGGTTGGGGCAAAACGGTGTGTCTGTGAGTTTCCGACCAGTGTAGTTTACTGTCACGCTGGTGTCCATTAGCGACCTGGCGACGTACACTTGCCACCGGCAACAAGGTCCAATTAAGACCGAGTGACGCAGACAAAGAGCACTTGTCCCCTACGTCGGAAGCTCCAAGGATTTGGCGGTTCTTTGATCTCGGCGCGAACTTAACGATAGACGGAGTTGAAGAACTATGGGTACACCGAGCCCAGCATCTTCCGGCGGCGTGACGGCGCGATCGTGGTGACGCTCCGGAACTACAGCGGTTACCTTCATGCTTGTTCCAACACTGATCGCGGGCAGACTTGGAGCCCGCCGCAGCAAACGAACTTTCCTGATTCGACGGCCCGCACGTCAGCCGGCAATCTGCCTGATGGGACGGCCTACCTGATCAACAATCCGATGCCGAAGCGATTGGATCGTAGTCTGCTGACAATCGCATTGAGTCGCGACGGCCGGACATTTGATCGTGCGTACCTCGTCCGCGGCGAACCGACTCGAAGACGGTATGATGGCGAGCACAAACTCGACGGCTGGCAATATCCTCACGCCGTGGCCTGGAAGGGCACGCTTTATGTCGCCTATTCAATCAACAAGGAGGATGTCGGCCTGACGCGGATCGCCTTGAAGACACTTGTCAAGTAGGCACACCAGTAGCGCCATGCCAAGGAGCACGACCGAATCTGGCTCCGGCACAGCGGTGATCGACAACCTCTGGGGTTCGGACAAGAACCCAGAGGCAAGTTCTGCATGGATAAGTTCGAGCTCCGGCTCGCCGAGGAATTACGCCTCGTATCCGCAATCGCTGGCATGTCTCGCGCCGTTAACGATCCTGCTCTCCAACGGCCGTCGACATCTCATTTGTACTGGACGACGAGCTTTAATCCTGTGACCTGTGAATCCAAATGCCCTGGTGAGTCGATCCCCGGCGCAAAGGACACGTCGTTGACACCACGACGCACGAGCGCCGCGGCCGGGAAGGCTTTGAACTCCGTCTCGCCCGCGCGCGTAATGCTTTTGGGTGGGACGGCCACGCCGTTTAGTTTGATCGCTATTTGCTCTCCCGGCGCAACACCCGCGACGCTGACTTCCAACCGCAGCTCCTTCAGCGATCCGTCTTTTTCCGCCTCACCCACGTCGTCACCGACGAACAATTCCGCAGCGCGCCCACCAAGAATGGACACCGGGAATTGACTCTCCAGGTTGCTATACCCGATGTAGAACCGACGTTCGCCCGTATCAGCGAGGAACGTCTTCTCTTTGCCGTGAAGTGTTTCCGCCGAACCGATTTCGTGCAGGCTGATCATGTCCGCAATCCCCCACTCGGGAACGACAGCCCGGCCGGTTACGCGAGTAAAATTGAACAGGTAGAACCCGTCGCCGCCGAGTGCCTGAAAATTACTGGCCAGACCTCGCATCTTCACTGGACCGCGGCAGTGGTTCACACACGGATAGGCGTCCACCTTGTGTTCGTGAGCCAGATCGACAAACTCCTTCAACCGTCCGCTGTACGGCATATAACCCCCACCGACGATCAGCAGATCGATCAGCCCCTCTCTGAGCCAGGTCTCCACGTCGAGTCCACTGCGGCGAGCGATCGCCGGCGTGTCGGGAACACGAATGGCCAGCAAGTAAGGTCGGCTGCGCTGCCTGCCGATCTCACTCAGAGTTTCTCTTACCTGCCGCACAAACTCCGTCATCGCGGGCGTGTGTTGTTCTTCCTCTCCCAGTCTGAAAAACAGAGGGTGGCGGTAGTAATCGAGTTCAAGTCCATCGAAGTCCTGACGGGAACAAAACCAGCGGATGAAGTCAAGAAAGTGTTGTCGCACTTCCGCCTGGCCCCAATTGAGGCCGGGCCAGAACCAATGCATCACTGAATCCTGCGGGTAAGCAGCCGCCCCGCGCTCCATCGAGTCGGCGTTGCCGAGCAGCAAATCCGGACGTTTGTTCTTCAGTGGATAAGTCAGCGCCTCGACGTTGGCCTTTCCGCGGTCGTGCGTATCGTTCAGGCGAACCGAGGCGAAGACTTCCAAACCGGTCTGTCGAGCGGCATCGATCAATCGCCGCGTCGCCTCGTCATAAATTGCCGGAGTCTTCTTGTTGGCAGCCCAATGCGACATGGTGCTCACCAGCCCCGGCAAGTATTCCGGCTCGTGACTGGTCGCTGCAACGCACTGGAAATAGCTGTCTGCCTGCGTCCCCGCAGCAAGGCGCAGGCGTTCACCCAGATAGCGATCCCAATCCTTCCCGTCCTCCGGCAAGCGGACTCCGCCGTCGTCGTTTATAATGATCCGCCGCGTCCGATGATCGGTGATCAGCTCCTCCGCAACCGCCGTCATCGAACCCATCTGGAACCCACTCAAGACGGCGAACAAACATACCATTCTCATACGGTTTTCTTCTTTCAATTAGAAGCCAATATTTCTACGGGTAAAGGCCGCGAGGCCGAGTAGCCCGATGCCAAAGTACACCACCAAATCGGGCTCTGGTGCGGCGGTGATCGACAGCGTACCGGCCGTCAAAAGGGCCGATGTGTCCCAAGCCAGACCCTCGGCCAGCGCGGGTAAACTCAGGGAGTCAAACCCGACTCCGCCGATCGAGCTAGAATTGAGGATATCGAAGACATCGCCTTCGGAAGGGTCGAATTCATCGAGCAACTGAACAAGAAGCTCTCCGCCCTCGAAAGTTATGTCGCCGCCGACCGTCAGCAAGTCGTAATCAGTACCTTGGGTAAGGCCAGCAATTTCAATCGCTAGCGTTGCACCGGCTCCATGAGTATAGTCGCCTAGGATCGTGAACTGGCCCGGGCTATTGCCTGGGGCGAGCGTAGCCCCAGTGTTTTGCAGATTGCCCAGGAGTGTTCCGCTGCCCGAGACGACGCCTGCCGCGGCGCTGACAACTCCGCCGCCGGTGTTTAGAGCGTTATTGATATCGAGTGTTCCCGAGCCCGTCTTGGTCAGATTGTTGCCGTTTAGATTCAGTGCGTTATTAAAAGCCAAGGCTGCGCCAGTCGAAACGTCCACGTCGGTAGCGCTGTTGAGGTTCACGACCGTTTGGAACTGGTGTCCTCCCTGTACAACCGTTATGCTGGCGTTTCCCGCATCGGCCTCTAGGTTCACGCTACCGGCTCCAACAATTGCGTACGAATTGGCGTTGTCAAACGTGACTCCCTTCGCCGTGACCGCCGAATTAGCGAACACGGCCTGCGACGAGGTAATCGCGGCCCCAAAAATCGCTGTTTTATCACTGCTATTGGGGATCGCACCGGATGGCCAATTGTTAGACACATTCCAGTCGCCCGAGGCGTCCGCAGCCCACCGGTAGGTCGGCAGTGAGACAAACGTTCCGCCGTTGTCGAACTTGAACAAGTCGCCCGTTCCGCCGTCGAGCGTCAAATCGAGGTGATAGACCGATCCACCGTCGGAGATGAGCGCAACATCTTCCACCAGGCCCGTATCCCGGCTAAGGCGCTGTAGACTGTTGATTCCGCTTGCGGCGAAATCAAAGTCGAGTCGGATTTGCTGCGCGGTCTCCGCGCCCGACGCGTCACCGAAAGTCAGGCCGTTGACGGGCATGAAGTAAATGTCATCTTCGAAGCCGGGATTGGTGAAGGATGCGTCGAGCGGCTTGAAGTAGCCGACTATAACATCGCCTTCGAGACCGGCGTTCTTGCTGCCGAGATTCGTGGCAGTGATGTTCGTAACGTAGGGGTCCGCAGCGGAATCCCAGGCCGATACGCCCGAGGGCAGATCATTGTCCACGGGAACGCTTGTCTTGTGCCGGCCCATATCCATGCGCAAGTCCGTGCTAACCAGCCTAACCAAGGCTGAGCCGAGGTTGCGGCTCTGCCGGTTCGTCTCGGCGATATGAGAGAACTGTGGCGTAGGGTTGTCGGTGCCGGATCCGCTAAACATGATCGGCACCTCCAAGACGGGATCTCGTCCAGTTTCGTAAATGTAGTCGATCGTGAACTTCATGCCGAATGCCCCTGCCGCGAAGCGGTTCAACTGGATCTCAGATTCCGAAACGGTATATCCGAACCAAACAAAACTCTGGAGGTAAGCTCCGATGGGAATCGGTTGGGTTCCGGTGCCGTCGTTACCTGCTACGCCGAGCTTTCGATATTGCTCCCAACTCTCATAGAGGTCCGTCGGACTCCCGCCCGGCGGGCTATTGATGCCACGAAAGGGAAAGCCGCCGGTATGGATCATGTCCGGTTGGACGAACTGCATGTAGTGTTGAAGCTCCGCCGTGGTCTGTGGCTGATTGTTCGTAAATACGATTGTCTTAGGATTGAGATTGTGAATGACTTCGACCGCAGTCTTCAGGCGGTCCAACTCGATCTGCACATCCGGATTGCTCGCCGGGCCAACGAGCTGCTCGTCACTGAGTTGCATACTTATCACGCTGGACTGATAGGGGTAGGCGGACGACGGCAAGTACGGATAGATGTAGGGACGCTGATTGTTAGAATGGCTCCACGGTATGCCCGGTGCTGGGGGCATCAACGCGGCAGGATACTCGCCACCAGCTAGTTTGACCGTCGTGAAATTCGACTCAGCCCAACGGTCCGTGTCAAAATATCCCGTCAGCTCAGGAAATGCCAACGCCTGCAGCTGCAAACCATTGTCGAGCAGGATCTTGTGGCCGCGACTTAGACCCTGGGCGCGAACAACGGAAATTAGAGCCGACAACCACACGCCCGTCAAGATCGCGTAGGCAAACTTTCCACCCCGCCTGTTTCCTGTTTCCCTGTTTCGGTGAGGGCAACAAGAAGTCTTGGGAAGACTTCCACGGCGGGCGAGCAAAGCCATCACGGCCAACGCCACGGCCAGTATGCGGGGCGAAGCCGGTTCCGGCACATCGTGGGTTGGTCCCACATCGTAGTCGCCAGCGATCGTGGCCGATAAAGAACTGGAGCCCGGAGCCAAGATACCCCAGTTGTTCGTTAGATCACCTCCGACCGTGCCCGAGCCACCCAATGCTCCCGAAGACACGAGGATCGATCCGCTACCCATGTGCAGGGCATTGTTGATGTTCAACGTTCCATCGCCGTTTTTTGTCAGCGTCATGCCGTTCAAATTCAATGCGTTGTTAAAATCGAGTTGCGTGCCAGGTAGCAGGGTTACAAGCACGTCGTTGGCCAGATTGACGACGGTCTGGAGCTGGTGCGAACCTTCTAGAACGCTGATGGTCGAGAGACCGGTAATCGAGTCGAGTGTCACGCTACCATGTCCAGCAACCGCGTACGATGGCTGGACCGTGCCGGCATTGGCATCGCCAAATGTAACACCTTTCACTGTAACTGCTTAAGCGGTAAGCACCGTCTGTGGAGTCGTGATCGCATCGGCGAAGATGACTGTGGCAGTATCAGACTTAGGGTCCGGTCCAGGAGACCAATTGCTGTTAATACTCCAATCACCCGAACCATCGGCCGCCCACTCCTGCGTCGTAGGATCGGGCGGGAAAGTTCCGATCTCATCAAAGGTCACCTCGCCCAAGACCAGAAATCCGGTACTCGATGTTGGGTGTGCGCTCGGGATAAACTCAATGTTCACATACTGGAAATCCGTTGCGTTATAGTTAACCGGTTCGGTCGCGGTGTGGTAGGCGAAATTGAGATTGTTGGGGTATCCTTGCGGCGCGCTGTTGTATAGCACCGGAGAAGTATAAGTGACGTTGTCCAGGCTGAAACTGATGTTCATGCCCTGCGGCCCTTGCAGGTCAACAAATCCGCCGTAGTACAGTTCCACGCTGCCGAGTTCATCATGGACGCCGCCCAGGTTGAAGGTGACGTTAGGAAAAGGGCCGTTCCATACAGAGTTGCCGTCAGGGTTCGGGTCCTCCTGCCAATACACCATGCCCGGATCGATATGAACACAACCTCCGCAAACCGTTTTATTCCCGTCGGTCAATTCGACGCCCGTACTATCCGAACGTGCGATGACAACAGGATTCTCGACAACAGCGCCCGGCGATGTAGGCTGGTTTAGACCAACATTATAGATGTAGCTGGTCGAGCTATGGTCAATCACAGCCCCTGCGGGACCCGAGGCCAAACAGAGCGTCACCGCGACCAAGCCATTCACGACAATCGATTTATTTAGATTCATGATTGTCCTCCGCTCTTAAGATAACTGCACTTTAGGGTATCACGCGGCGAGGGCAATCAGGTCCTGGAAGAGCGTCGACAATTTGCGGTGCTTGGGGCCGTGAGGCAGAGCGGCGAGGAATTGTTTTCCCAGCATTTCTCGGGAAATAGA
>Ga0310123_10003138_pt1 | contig 12911 bp, 15 predicted proteins | sample CB6_AW_1057_MG_FD_203505 | JGI IMG/M metagenome (GOLD analysis project Ga0310123, IMG submission 203505) | Marine microbial communities from Western Arctic Ocean, Canada - CB6_AW_1057 | ecosystem: Environmental > Aquatic > Marine > Oceanic | place: Canada: Western Arctic Ocean | collected... | reverse complement strand
TCCTTCATTACTATTTATACAACTTATCTCCAATACCAATACATAACTGCAAGAAAGGGAAGAATGTAGGTAGCTTTTCTAGCCCAATCCCACATTGCTACATAAACACGCAAAACATCTAAACAACCACGATCAACGTGTATATCTATAGCCCTAAGAATTTCTGATCGCACAGCTGTAGGCAACTGTGTCTCTACCCTTTCCCAATCTTCAAAGTCAAGCTTAGCGGCTTTCATCTGTTTGGGTGGAAATACCTGTGCAAATGCCGTATCATATACCTTTCCAATTGGCCATTTTTCACACCAACTTAAAAGATATAGAAGTTCTGAACTACTCAATTTATGTAGTAGTGGCTTCTTCGGCTTCACAAATTTAGCTATAGTTCTTACAATCATATCTATCATTATACATTATTTAGAATACATTGTCAAGCGTTTTGTATTCTTCGTTTTCTACGTTCTGATTGGGTTCTTACTTTTCTAGCTTTTTGAAGATCATTCCATCTAGCTCGATGATCGAAAGTAACACCATCCAAATGATCTACTTCATGTTGAAGTATTCTTCCTAAAATACCTCCAAACTTTTCGACATTCTTTTCCTCTTGTTCATTTTCCCAGCTAATAACAATATTTTCTGGTCTCTTTATTTTGATATAAAGATTAGGAAAACTTAAACAACCTTCAGTAAACCATACTTGGTCTTCCGAATACTCAGTAATTTCAGGATTGAAAAAAACATAATCATAATCTCTTACTCCTTCTGTTTCAAAATTTCCTATCCCTGTAACTAATACCCGTGTATTAATGCCACCTTGAGGTGCGGCCAGACCGACACCCCCATCTTCTCGTCGTAAACGATGGAGTTCTTCAGTTAAAGTTTGTGCATCCATAATTGGATCTTCCCAATTATATGGTTCACATTTTTGCGACAATATACTATTACCAGCAGTAACTAATTTTAATTGCATCTTCTTATCTTCTTTACGTTGTCATTCGTGTAAAATTCTGTACCTTCTCAAATCTAATCAGACTATCAAACTTATCTACATTCAAGTCTGATTTATGCGATATGATAAACACATTCTCATTACTTAATGTACTAAGTATTTTTAAAAACTCATCTGTACCATTGGAATCTAAACTACTATCGAATATCTCATCTAGTATCAAGAGATTTGTATTAGTACTATTCTTCATCTTAGCAATCTGTCTCCATGTAAAGAGAAGCGCCAAATCTATTCGCATCTTTTCACCTTCACTAAAATTAGAATAACCAAATACATCACGGTAACGAGACTTAATGGTTTCATTAAACTGTTCATCTAATTCAAACTTAACTTGAAACTCTAACGCTGACAGGTAACTATTAACCAACTTATTCATTATAGGTAAATATCTTTTAATAACTTTTGTCTTAATACCAGAATCTTGGAGTAATTGTTTAGCTATAACAAGATAATTATTATTGTTAGTTAATTTGTTTTTCTCCGCTTCAACAGTTTTTAAATTTTCCCTATATAATTTAAGTTTAGTTTTATCTTCTATTAACTCAGCATCTATATTGCGTAGCTCCTCTATGTCCTTGAGTAAATCTTTATTATGTTTCTCTATAGCTTCCATAGATGTCTTGTGTTTAGCAACTTCAACATATGACTCATCTCTTACAGGCAACCTCTTGTCGAGTACTTTAAGGTGACTTTCGTTTCTGTTCAATTCTTCTGTTAATTTAGTAAGACCACACACTGTAGATATCAATTGGTTCTGTAACCCTTCAATATGTTCTTCTTTATATTCTGTAGACAACGGTTGGTGACAAGTATGACATTCATCGTTCTCTTGTAAAAACTTAATATCTCTTTCAAAACCATTGGATTTCATTTGTATCTTGGTTTCCATATTCATTAAGTCACTCTTGGTCTGTCTTAATTTATCCCTCTGCGGTGCACTGTTGTTATCATAATAATCAACCAACCCTTGTAGACGGGTTATCTCATTGTCTAATTTTTCCATTGCTTGCTGATTTTTTTCTATTTTTGTAATTAAAGCTTCACCTGATATCTTACTCTTTTCCTTTATCTGGCTAATATGAGCATCAGTCATAGATATCTTAGTGTCTAACATATCAAATTGATGGGCTATCTCTATCTGTCGTTCTTTAGCATCTTTAATTCGTTGTTTAAGTATAACATTCATCAAAGAGAATATCTTGATGTCTAAAATTTCTTCAACAACTTCCCTACGATGTGCTGGTGTCAATTGCATAAAGGGAATAAAAGACGATGACCCAAGAATAACTACCTGTGTAAATGATCTATAATTTAACTTGAGTATATTATTCTCTAGATGTTTTTGATAATCACGAACATTTGCATCCTGATTTAACATCTTTCCATCAACATAAATCTCAAACCGATTAGGCTTGATACTTCGTATAATATGAAACTTCCTCTTACCAATATCAAAACGTACTTCTACTTTACAACCCCGCTCATTTACAGAATTAACAAGTTGATCCTTTTTAATATTGCGGAATGGTTTACCAAACAGACCAAAAGTCAATGCATCTAATACAGTAGATTTACCGGAACCATTTTCACCTATAATCAATGTTGTACTATGTTTATCTAAATTTACTTCTAGTGGTGTATTGCCTGTAGATAAAAAATTCTGCCATATCACCTGTCTAAATGTTATCATTAATTACCAAAACTCCATGTTACTCCTGCTCCTACCACACCCGTGCTAGAAACATTTACATTAAATGTTACACCTCTATGACGTTTTACTATTCCCATAGCAATAGAACTTTGACCATTATAATACCCCGTACCTACTCCAAAGTAAGTACCCGTCTTCTCCGGAAACCTCATACTCTGAAACGCAGAGATGCCTGCGATGCCTCTGGTGTTGGCAGTAATCGCCTTACCATACTGGCCGTGTTTATGTTTATTAAACCTATATTCTAAATCAGTAAGTCTCTTGGCTCCATTAAAGTCATCACCTTTACTCCCTTTGGCACCATCAGAGCCATCGGCGCCATCGGCGCCATTGGTCCCATTGGACCCATCTGCACCCGAAGACCCAGTTGACCCTGTTGCCCCCGAAGACCCTGTTGCCCCTGTTGCCCCCGTGGCACCAGTTGCGCCTGTTGCCCCCGGCGTCAACTCTATAGCATCTAACTCTGCCTGTGTTGCCATATCAAAATAGATAATGTTGCCAGAGTATGTAGAATAATGTCCCATCTCATTTATGTTTAGACTACCACTATTCGCACCACTATTAATCTCATACACCGTACCGTCTAAATCTATACCTATATAATTATTAGGTCCAGTTCTACCTATACTTGAAAACATTAATAATATAACGCCAATAATAACTTTTACGACTATCATCTACCTCATTCTTCACTCTTTATTTGAACGGGGGTCCTAAAAACCACACGACCACAGAATATCTAATACCCTTCGTTACGGGGGTAACTCTATGAACCATACTGGAGGGAAATATAACTATACTACCTTTACTTTTAATGGAAGGATTTTTAACGACGGGTTTACCTTTATCAAAACTTCGGAATTGGAATTGTCCTCCCTTATAATCATCATTAAGCACTATAGTCATACTCAATTTTCTCACATTACCTACCATCAATTCATTATTACCAACTTGTTCTTTTGTATACATCGATAATCTATCACTGGTACCATCTTGATGCCAATTATAAAATTGTCCTTTTTTATACTCTGTGATTTGTGGTACTTCGCAACTTACAACGTCAAAACCCCACCCCGCCTCTTGATTGGCATGCATCATAAATGGAAAAACTAAATCATACAAATCTTGGTTATCCGCAAAGGCTATATTACTATTTCTATTTGGCGATTTACCGTGGATATCTTTTCTTCCAATTTTTCTTTCTTCGGTTGTAAATTCACCTTGTTCAATACCAGCTATACCTTCTGTAAATTTTAATTGGTGTCCTAATTCTATAATCTCATCACACTTCTCTGGAGTAATAGCGTCTATAAAATAAAACCATTCATTTGTTAATTTCATTCAACTTCGTTCGCCTCAACATATAATGACTTAAACAACCTATTCAATTTATTTTTATTTAAAGCTTCACTCTCAATATCATTCACATATTTTTCTAACAAGGTCATCGTATCCTCTATGTCCTCTAACTCTTCATCAGCTATGGCATCAGGAGAAAGATCACTAAAATCTTCTACAATTTTTAAATCTAAGAAATTACCTTCCGCATAACAGCGTTCAACAAATCTATCAAAAGTATAAAAATCATTTTTCTGTATGACAAATATTTTCACATAAGTATTTTCATATTCTGATAAGTCATAATTTATCATCTCATCACAACTATGACCATCATCATAAAATATTTTTTTAAATAATCTATGTGGGTTTTGATAAAATTCTAATTCACGGGTAGTAGTATCAAATATATGAAACCCCTTCTTGGTCATATAATCGGACCAATTTATTTCATACGGTGCACCTAGGTATCGAATGTGTCCATCATCCTGTTGTAAATGATAATGACCAGAATATACTCTTTCATATCGCTTAAATATCTCTCTATCAAGACCATTCTCACAATAAAGATTAGGCATCATCTCACTACCATTAATCTCTAGGTGACCCATAACAATATCCGCCTTGGCTGTTTCAATTTGACGTAAGGCGTCAGCATAATGTGCTGGAGCAATCCACGGGATGAATAATATATCAGTACCTCCTACATTAACAACTTCAGGTATATCTTGATACATAGTGATATTTTTATATTCACCACAAGTAAGAGAGATACTATTTACTTCATTAGAATTTTTAAAATAACAATCGTGGTTCCCAACAAGCATATGCACCTTATAATTAGATGCAGGCTCAAAGAACATTTCCTTTGCTAATTTAAGAGTGTGAAAATTACTATACTTCCTGCGATCAAACACATCGCCCAAATGCAATATTTCTGTAACTCCTTCCCTTTCACATATTGGGAAAAAAGTGCTGTCGTAGAATCTTCGTTGGAACTCTGCAAAGGAAAGATTATCATTTTTCCCTCCATAATGGGTGTCTGTAATTATAGCTACTTTCATATTTATTCTTCATCGTCTGAAAAAGAATATTTCTCCAATAGTTCTACATAACGACTTTGATAAGCAGCTGCATCGTCGTGCGCTTGTGTAGCTATTAAATCTGATATATTAGATGTTTTCAATAATTTGTCTTTAATCTTTTGTTGTTTCTTTTCTTTAGTTATTCTGCGAACAAATGCAAAGTAAATAATCTGTGTGAAATAAGCAAAAGGATTTCTCGACTTCTCTGGATCAAAATTATCTATATACATAAGACTATTTTCTATACCATCAGAAATCATTTCATCTCTATAAGTATAGTTAATGAAATTTGGACGGTAAGAGAGATGATTAGCTATCTTTAGAATACACTCTCCTAGATAATTAGTAATCTGAGGTTTGGATTCACCTAATTCCTCAGCTTCTCTTACAGATTGTTTTCGTTCAATGATAGCTTCTAAAAATTTTTTGTTATCTACATAGTGAATTGTTTTTTTCTTAGCCATTGGGGTTCCCTTAAAGAGAACCTATCAATGCAATACTGGTCCTACATAATCTCCAAACAACCCAACGATTACTTCCACAGCATCCTCTAAATTATCTAAACGCCATGATGCGTTGTGTTTAATGAGTGGATGTTCCATCAAATAGTCATCATCGGAAACAACGATAAGAGGCTTGCGTAATCCAATTGCCCACCCAATTTCAATAGTAGTACCATACGATGGTCGTTTATTATTTAATTTTTTAGGTAGGTAAGCTAATATCAAATCACATGATTCGGTATCTAGCCAATTTTTTGTTGCAATAGCTCTAGGATCAGACCACATTTTCGGTGTAGCACCTTCATCGGTATATGTCAACCCTTTCTTTAAAGGTTCACATCGTAAAGGTGAAATACCTATGATGCCATGAGGTAAGTAACTACAAACATAATCACGCCATGTTGTTGCTTCTTCCTCTGTGCATCCTGCAATAGGTCCTGCCAAATATATATACTTCTTCATAATTAAATGCCTTTTTTGTTAAGACATTTATTATTATATACTAATTCGAGTACTTTGTCAAGTAAAAAATTAAATATAAAAAATATGGTATACTATAAATCCAATTACTATACCTTCAGCCCATCCAAGATAACAGCAAGTAACTGGATACTTCCGGATTAAATTTATCTTCCAATTCCATAATTTTTTCATTTAATTTTTTACTTGACAAAATCTTAATTCTGTGTTATACTATACAGCGTTACTCCGAAAGAGAGATAAGTATGCTCCTAATGTAGTACTTTTCTGTTAGCTGGAAATACATTATCATGTTGTTCATCATCGTCACCATCGTCATCAAGCATACTTCCACTCATAAGCTTTGTTAATCGTTCTACGTTTTCTCTCATCTTTAACATAGCTTCTTCTTCCGTCTTAGGATTATGTTGTTCTTCTAAAGCTACCCGATGTAAAATATGTTTATAATAGAGTACCACCTCTGGAGCTAGATTAGCCAGAGAGATAATTTTCTCTTTAGGAATGACAAATGATTTATCTTGTGTAAAATTCATCCAGCGTTGCAAACCGGTATGTTCAACAATTTGATGCTCATGCTCTGTCGTACTTTGCTTTACTATTGACATTGGATATTCAATCACAAAAGCATCTGAATATTCTTCTGCAATCTTACAGATAACATCCTCTCCATTTACCATCTTGAGAACTTTAAAAGGATTGTCTGATGTTGTGCCTGTTTCTTCCATTGTATTATTTATGCTTTTAAGATTATCGGTACAATATGATAATCAAATTCCTGTTCGTTATATATTTTAATTCGTTCTTTTAAGTGTTGTAATGTATAGTTTTCTCTATTATTATAACTCATATCGTCAGCAATGTCAAACAAATTACATTCTGTTTTATCTTCAGCTAAGCGTAACCCCCGACCTATGGACTGAAGTACTTTTATTTGTGATTTATATGGGCTTGCAAAGATAATATTATGCAATCGCTTGATGTTGATACCCATAGAGAATACTCCATACGAGGCTACAATGATAGCATCCTTTTCTTTCTCTACTAGTTCTCTTACCTTTTCTCTATCTTCAGTTGGTGTGGCACCATAGATAAGATGTACAGTTCTATCTTCACATAATTCTTTAATGATAAGACATAAAGGTACTAATTGTTTTTCTATATACTGAGCTAGTATAAGAGTATTACCGTCTAGTGTAGCAGCCAATTTAGAAATGAATAAATTTCTTTTTCTATTAATGGCCAAATATTCCATTTCTTCTTGATATGTTTTTCTACCTCTATTCTCTTTAGAATGTTGTAGTACTAAACATTTGATATGCAAATTAGATAGATGTTTATCTTTAACTAATTGTGATGTTGTAGTGATTTCTTTATGTTGAGCAAATAATCCCTCAAGAACTAACTGGTGAATTTCTGAACCATCTAGTGTACCTGTAGTACCAATACGATATTTGCAGTCGTGAAGCTTAGTCATTATACCTGTAAGAGATTTGGCTTTCGCAAGATGACATTCATCTACAAAGACAGCACCAAACTGACTGAAATATTTTTTATCTAATTTATAGATAGACTGCCAGGTGGAGATAACCACTTCTTTAGATGTGTTCTTGTCTGACCCTGCATAGAGTTTATGACAGTGTTCGTCTGGGAACCATCCATAATCAGCGAAATCACTATACATCTGCTCAACTAGATTGGTAGTAGGAACCACTAAAAGAATTTTTTGATCTAATTCTTGTAGATAATATCTGATTAAAGCATATATAATAAATGACTTACCGGAACCAGTAGGAGAAAGAATAAGACCTCTATTAGATTCCAAAATGTGATGTATCGCATCTATCTGATAATCTCTAGCTTTAAAGTTTTTTTCTATAGACTTTATAAAACGTCGAGTAATACGTTTATCTATTTCGTGTGGTCGGAAATCTTCTTCAAGTCGGATTTTATATCCCTGACCCTGTAGAAACTTCGTGACATACGGTAATAGTCCATAATAGATTTTACCAGTACTAGAACTGAACAATCGGATTTTCCCATCCCATATCCGTTTTCGGTACGTGGGCATAAATTTTGCACCCGGAACTTCAAAGGTAAAAAATTCTGAAAGTTCACGAGCAACTGCGGCCTCGCATTTAATTTTAAGATAGACTTCATTAAACTTTTCAATTGTTACTTCATTCACCGTGCAAAAACTGTTTCCAGGCAATTGCATTCCTGATATTCCAGTTCCTATTGTTTATCTCTTTTAACACTCGTTCTAAATATTCTACTACGGCCTTAGTATATTCTATTTTCTTTCCAATCTCCTGCATCTCAGTATCAGATTCTAAATAGATACCTACATCCGCCCTAAGTATTTTAAAGTCAAAAGGCTTTTCTATATACACTTCTGCGGGAGCTTTACCAGTATAATATTCCCATCGGCTTCGATACAGAATTTTTTTATCATCCTGTAATTTTTTAAGTTGTAAAGAATATTTCGTATAATGCTTAAGATATTTGTTGTGTAATTGGGGAGTACGAATGGACTCAAGATCCAATTCAGTATCGTCTATTTTTAAATCATTATCTGCTTCATTTTGTAACTCAATTAAATCCATAATATAATCTCAATTAAAGGTGAGAAAGTAGCCAGTGCTTAATCTAACCCTTGCGTCTAAATCTAAATATACTTCTACTACATCCTTGTGAGAAGATTTATTGTATACCTAACCAATTGTCTTAACTACTTTCTCAATTTTATTTATGTCTAAAGAACATTAACTACCAAAAGCTACAAATTTATAAATCATATATTGAAAAGTTGCTGTAGCCGTTAAATAATCTGTATCAGAATTATCAACTGAATATTCTAAAGAGCTTAATGAGACTGGATAACATTCTAAAAATTCAAGTCGTAAAACTGGATTATTCTTACTGCTCAATATATTCAAAGCAATGCGACTATATAAATCTCTATCGGGTGTTATACCTACCCCATCATTTCTAACAGCAGCCAATTCATTAATCGACGCACTACCTTGTTTTCCTATTACATTTCGTGTAGGTGATGTTGACGGTCGATCTGTACCCATAAATTGACTATGTGAATACGGGAAGCCTATGTTAAGCATCCACTGATGTATCTCCTGATAGTTAACCAACTGTTCGTCTACAATAAAACTCACTTCTAAATTATCATAAACTAATTTCTCACCTACCATAGGAACATCTATCAACGGTGTAGGTACAGTAGCTGACCCTAATGTGATACCGGGTACATTTGCTCTCGTAACAAAAAATTGTGTAGTTGGAAATATCTCAAAATATATAGAAAACTGATTACCTTGAGCGTAATCGAAAACGGTAGGTTGACCCGATAACGGATCAACCGTACCCGTAATAGTTTCACTATCTGTTTTAGACAGATTTGATCCTGTATATGGTGCTGCCATTTAGATTAGGACCATACCTGTGCCATACCAGTTCCAAATTCAAGTATGATTGAGTAAATAGATGCAGTAGTTTTAACAATACTTACATCACCAGTAGGTGTAGTAGCATTGTTAGCGATCACTGGTGGATTGTGCTGTAAATTCCAACTGCCGTTACCGCTTAATCGAAGAGCGACCGCATCGGTGGTACCTTTCCATGTTACAGTAATATCACCACTTGCCATTGTCCAAGAAGCTCGACGCAATGTTGCCGTTCCATCTGCGGGCATATTTGTACTACTATCAGATGCATCAATAAGTACTGTATCTGCACCATTTCCTTCAATCTTTAGAACATAACTACTTTGTAATTTATTTCTTAATACTTGTGCTGAACTTGCCATTATCTTTCTCCTTTAGATACCCGTAGAGCTCATCATACGGAACTATATCTTTTTAACTATTTATAATAATGCAGATAAAAAAAGACCCCGCCTTAGCGGGGTCTCCAAAGTTCATCGTCTATTATTATTATAATGGGGACGATTCTACTTTGTAATTACATCAGGTTGTTCACCTGTACTCGACGGTAGTACACGTTTGCATTGTCCGAACCAATCTCTGTTGCAGAAGGAACTGTTGCAGCTGTTTCCGCAAATGGGTTACGAATCAAACCATACCGTGTCTTAAAGCCGATTTTCGGCTGAAAGTTGTTCTCACCAACTGCACGTACCATCTGAAGAGGCACATACGGGCAATAAAACAAACCAGCATCATAAGGTGAAGTACCACGATAACCAACCACATAATATTGCGCTGAGGAAGCTCCCGAAGGATCTGCAGCATAAGGTAGGCTCATGTTGGCATATGGATCGACATACACTTTAAGGCGACCGTTAAGTACGCCGGCGAATGTATTACCTGTTGAATCCACATTTAAGTTATCTTGTAGTGCTGACTGATAATCTAAAAGACCAGCCATTGTCATAGCAGACGCAACATCAGCAGAACAAATCATGATGTTACCTTTACCACGGCGTGTGTCACGAGCGATTACGTTTGCATCACGTTCCATACAGAACATAAGGCCTTTAAATCTCTCAACTGACCAGCGTCCGTTGGAATCTGTATCTAGATCAAATACTCCGCGAGTGGTTGTGTTTATCTGTGCCCCATGACGGGAAACACGATAAATTGTACGCACTACTTCTCGGTTGATTTCAGCAAGAATCTCGGCAGACAAGATATTGGCGAGTTCGGTTTCAGCATCGAGACCGTGAATCGCTTTCAAATCTTGGGCGAGTTCCATTGTGTACTCAGCTTTGAGCGCACGGGATTTTGCTGTTACTGTGGACTTCTCAATACTGAATGCCATCTGTGCGAAAGCATTAGTAGTTGTGTCACCCAGAGCTTCAGCAGCAGACGTGGTCATGCCACGGCCTACGCCGTATACTGTAGAGCTAAGTAAGTTTAGTACATCTATACCTGTTTGTTTACCGGTACCTGCAAAATCAGTATCGGCTTCATTAAACAGAGCTTCTGTACCAGACTGTGATGTATAACGAGCTTTCATCGCAAATATAAGACCAGTAGGTCCTGTCATTGGCTGCACACCGCAAATATCATATGCAATGAGACTAGGCATTGCACGGCGGACTAGCGAAATTAGGATTGGATCCCAATTGGCTACGCCCGCTGTTTGGTTTGCGGGAGCTGCTTCTGACAAGAAAGCGTGATCTTCTTGCATTGCTCGTTCCTGGTTCTCCAGGATAATTGTGGTGACGGCCCGACGATAAGGATCCTTAATCTCCGGGAGATCAGGGTGCTCTAGCACCGGCTTCCACTTTTCCTGTAGTAGTTCTGATTGGAACATTGTTATTTTCTCCCTATTATTATACTATTTATAAAATTTTTTATTCTACAACTATTTAATTAATTTTCTTAATTGTAGAAACATAAGCAGCCATAGTATCGTTAGCCACCTCTACATAATCATCATCTGTCGGCGCTGCCTCTTCCTCTATTACTTGAGCTTTCGGGAAATAAGAATCTTTAAGAGTATTCAATTTTATACGATAATCTTCAGCTCCTTCAAATTCCACTGTCTCTGCCAGCTCTGCAAATTTTTCTACTTCGGTATCTGCAAGATCGGAAGCAACATCTAGAAGAATCTCATTACCTTCTAGTTGACGGACTCTCTGTGTGAGTTCAACATTCTCTGCAATCTTTTCATTCAAAGTGGTTTCTAGCTCGCCTACCTGCTCTGCAGCGGCATCAAGCATATCAAACGACTCCTCAGGAATTGCAATGTTGTTCTCAATAAAGAGATTACGCAACCCAGTAATAAACGACTCTGTAATTTCTGTCTTGATCTTGTGCTCAATAGCAACTTCATTTTTTGTCATCCATTCTTCAACTACATAAGTAAGATAATTGTCAACCTTCTCGGACATCTCTTCCTTAGCCTCAGCAATGGAGTGTTCGTGTAACTCTGCATACTCTTCCTCTAAACGCTCTAGCTCTGTACGAATTTTTGCTTTTAGAGCAGCCTCAAAAATTGTGGCAGCTTTTTGCTTAAATTCTTCTGATAGTCCTTCACCACCAGTTAAAGCTTTAACATCATCGGAGAGATCAATAGCAGCAACACGTTCATCAATTGTAATTTCTTCTGCTTCTTCTTCATCATCATCTCCACCACTGGCTTCAATGATAACATCTTCATCATCTAGGTCAACATCTTCACCTTTCATTTTGTCACCAACTTCCCCATCCATAGAGGTGGGATCGACAATTTTACCAGAAGCGGCAGAAGGCTCACCTTTACCATCACGACCAGGTTTCTTTGCTTTCTTAGCTTTCTTTTCAGCAGCTATACCAGGATCAGTTTTGGCGTCGGGCGAAACAACTGCGGGGCCCATGTCTTGTACTTCACCTTGGCCTTTAGCATCAATTTTCTCTTGCTTTTGGCCAGGTGCGGCACCTTTCTTGGGAGCTGCAGCATTTTTATCTTCTCCCAGAGTAGCTTCGTCACCGAGTTCTTCGGCAGCAATTCGCTCTAGTTCTGCATTGATATCTGTCATTTGGAGTACTCCCTGTTTCTGTACATATATAAGTTATTTATAATATTCAAAGTCTTGACATAAAATCTTGAAAAATTTCCGCAGCCTTTTCTTGTCTGGCCTGCGCCATTTTATATTTTACGTCCAATTCCTTCTTGTATGCAGCTATATTCATCTCTTTAACTGCACCGTTGTTCCACACCCACTCTTTACCTTCCATAATGCCTTCTACAAAAGCATTAGGTGCAGAAGGATCTGCGACTATATCTGCCGCGGTAGCCAGATAAAAGTCATCTTTAACAACCTGTGAACC
>Ga0310123_10003136_pt1 | contig 12914 bp, 8 predicted proteins | sample CB6_AW_1057_MG_FD_203505 | JGI IMG/M metagenome (GOLD analysis project Ga0310123, IMG submission 203505) | Marine microbial communities from Western Arctic Ocean, Canada - CB6_AW_1057 | ecosystem: Environmental > Aquatic > Marine > Oceanic | place: Canada: Western Arctic Ocean | collected... | reverse complement strand
TCCCTGTTCTTCACCTCCCGGCCCGGAAACCCCGATCCCAACAAGGGCAACCCCAACGCCGTCTACCTGCTCGACCTCGCCGCCAAGCAGCCCGCAGGCCGTAACCTGCAGCGGGTGCTCGAGTGGAAATCGGTCCACATGCCCAACGGCATCGTCTCCTCGCCCGATGACAAGGTGCTGTACCTGATCGAGGCTCACCCCGACGAGGGTCACAACCGGCTGATCTTCGCCTACCATCTCGACCGGGACGACTGCTGGAAGTCTCCCAAGACCCTGGTCAACTTTTCGCCGGGCCGCAGCGGAGACGGGATGTGCATCGATGCCCAGGGCAACCTCTATGTCGCTGCCGGGCTGCACAAGACCCGCAAGACCAGCGAAACGCTGGATACCCGGCCCGGCATCCACGTGATCTCACCCGCCGGCAAGCTGCTCGACTTCGCCGAGACCCCCGTCGACACGATCACCAACTGCGCCTTCGGCGGCAAGGACCTCCGCACGCTCTACGTCACCTGCGGCCCCTACCTGCTGAGCATCCGCACGCGGATCCCCGGCAAGGCGGCGTACCGGCCGCAAAGCTGAACCCCGGGTCGGTTCGAGGGACCCGCAGACCAGGCCGCGATCCGCTCAGGCTTCGCGGCGATAAAACGGCAACTTGACCACCTCGGCCGCTACCCGCCTGCCTCGAACATCGACCTCCACAACCGTCCCCACCTCGGCAGCGGCCGGATCGACGTAGCCCATCGCGATCGCCTCCTGCAGCGTCGGCGAAAACGTCCCGCTGGTCACCTCGCCCACGCGAGTGTCTCCGCTGAAGACCTCGGCACCCTCGCGACCGATCCGCCGACCTTCCAGTTTCAGGCCCACCCGCCTGCTGCGCCCGGTCCGCTCGCGGGCCTCCATCACCGCCCCGTGACCAATGAACTTTGCGGCGTCCCCCTTCACGGCAAACCCCAACCCCGCGGTGTAGGGATCGGTCTGCTCATCCAGCTCGTGACCGTACAACGGCATCGCCGCCTCCAACCTCAGCGTGTCGCGACACCCCAACCCGCAGGCCATCACGCCACCACTCTCCAGCAGCCGCTCCCACAACGCCGCGGCGGACTCCCCGGGCACGATCAACTCGAAACCGTCCTCACCGGTGTACCCGGTGCGGCTGACCCGGCCGGGGTGCCCCAGTACCTCACCAGCCGCACAGCGGTAGTAGCCCATCGTGGACACGTCGACATCGGTGACCGCCGAGACCTCCTCGAGTGAGCCGGGCCCCTGTACCGCCACCATCGCCCACTCCAGGGTCCGGTCCACTACCTCCACGTCGTAACCACCTCGATGACTCTCGATCCACTCGACAATCTTCAACCGGTTCGACGCGTTGACGACCAGCAGGTAATCGTCGTCGAACCGATACACCAGCACGTCGTCCAGGATCCCCCCATCCTCGCGGCAGACCAGCGCATAGCGGACCTGTCCGCATTCGATCGAGGCCACGTCGTTGGTGACCAGGCGATCCAGCAGCCCGCAGGCGTCCGGGCCGCGGAATACCAGCCGGCCCATGTGAGCAATATCGAAGAGTCCCACGGAGGTCCTGACCGCGGTGTGCTCTTCGGTGATCGTCGTGTACTGCACCGGCATCTCCCAGCCGGCGAAGTCGACCAGCCGGCCCCCGTGTTCCCTGTGCCAGGCATGAAATGCAGTCTGCAACAGCGGCTCTGTCATCGGGTCGCCTCGGTCGCCTCGGTCATTGATAGGACACCTCCGCGGGTGCGTCCCGAAGCACGGTGGCCCTCGTCGAATCCACTGTCAAGTGTCACCGGCCACGCCGCCGTCCTTTGCCACTCTTGCCCCCGCGACGGCCGCGTTTTGCGGCACCACCGGATCGTCGCCGGCCCTCGAGGTTCGAAGACCGCTTCGGGCCAGAACCAGAGCCTTTGCTCGTGGTGCCCCCACCCCCTTTGCGACCCCCTTTGCGACCCTCTGTCCGACCCGACTTGCCGCTCTGGGGGTCCATCTCGAATCGAATGCTCCGCTCATCAAGATCCACCGCCACGATCTTGACCCGCACCGGGTCGCCCAGCCGGAAACTCCGCCCGCTCCGCCGACCCGTCAGGGTCATCTCACCCCGATCAAAATCGAAATACTCGTTGTCACCCAGTTCGCTGACGTGGACCAGGGCCTCGACCGGAATCCCAAAACCCCGGCAGATGACTCCAAACTTCTCAATCCCCACCACCACCGCATCGATCGTCTCGCCCTGCCGGCTGCTGAGGTGGTGCAGCAGTTTCAGCTGCACCAGGGCCCGCTCGGCACCCTCGGCACGCCGCTCGGTCCGCGAACACGATCGACCCAGCCTGGTGGCCACCGCGTCGCTGAGTCCCTTGGGTCGAGCTCCGGTGGCGATCGCCGTGATCATGCGGTGCACCACCAGGTCGGGATACCGACGGATCGGGCTGGTGAAATGGCAGTAGTTCTCCGCCGACAGTGCGTAGTGACCCTCCTCACGCCCGCTGTACTCCGCCTGCTTGAAACTCCGCAACAACGCATAGTTGACCGCGTGGCTCAGCGGACCGCCCGAGACCGAATCGATCAGCTTCTGCAGCTCGTGGCGAGACTGGGGCCGATCGAGCCTGAAGCCCAGGCCGGCGACGAAGGTGGCAAATTGTCTGAGCTTGGCCGGGCTCGGCGATGGATGCACTCGACGCAGAAACACCAGGCCGCGGCCGGTGAGTTCCTCGGCCACGGCCACGTTGGCCGCCAGCATGAACTCCTCGATCATCTGGTGACTCTCGTCGTGAACCGTCTCGCGGACCCCCTCGACTCGACCCTCCCGATCCAACTCGATCCGAACCTCCGGCAGGTGCAACTCCAAGGCACCCGCCTCGAAGCGACTCCGGCGGAGCACTCGGCTGAGCTTGTGCAATTCGACCAGCAGAGTGCGCACCGGCAACGCCACCCGGCCGTGGGACCGGTCCGGATCCGACAGCAACTCGCTGACCTCCTCGTAACTGAACCGCCGCGTGACCCGGATCGCCGCCTGGGCGAATTCGACCCGACGCACGACCCCCTCGTCGCTGTACTCGATCAGCGCCGAGAGCACATAGCGGAGCCGTTTCTGCTGCAGGCTGGCCAGGCCGTTTGAAAGCAACTCCGGCAGCATCGGGATCACTCGACCCGGCAGGTAGACACTGGTCCCTCGCAACCTGGCCTCCCGGTCGAGTGCTCCTCGAGGCCTGACAAAGTGCGACACGTCGGCGATGTGCACCCCCAGCCGCCAGCCACCCTCGGGGAGAACTTCCAGCGAGATCGCGTCGTCGAAGTCGCGGGCGTCGGCCGGGTCGATCGTGACGACCGTCAGCGAGGTCAGGTCCTGCCGGTCCCCGAGCAGCTCGTCGTCGAAACCCGCCACGACGTCTCGAGCCGCCTCGAGCACCTCCTCGGGGAACTCCTCGGGCAAACCGTACTCGTGGATGATCGTCTGCTGGTCAACACCCGGCGCGTCGCGCTGCCCGAGCACCTCGACAACCACCCCCTCACCAGCCCGATCCGACTCGGGAAACTGCAACATCTCCAGCACAACCTGGTCCCCGGGCCGGGCACCCGCTGCGCCCCGATCTCCCACCTCGATCGGATCATCAAACAGCCGGCGGTCGACCCGCACCCAGCCCCCTGCGTCCCGCTCGAAGTAACGCCCCACGAAGCGGGTCGTTAACCTCTCGAGCACCGCCTCCACCTCGCCGCAGCGACCGCCTCCCCCACGTCGACGCCCCGTCATGCGGACCCGAACAATGTCCCCGTCGATCGCACCTCGCATGTCCGAGGCCGCGATGAACAACTCAGGCGGTGGCTCCCCGCCGCCGCCGCCGCCAACAGGAGGCAGACGGAAGAAACCGGCTCCCCGGGCCGTCCGCTGCACCGGACCCTCGAAGACCGACGGTCCACCAGAATCCCGCCCAGAATCCCGCCCAGAATCCCGGCCAGGACCCCGCCCAGAACCACGTCCTGATCCCCGTCGTCCCACCGCCGACTAGGCCTCGCTGTTGCCAGGTAAGGGGTCCACCGATGTCTCGTCCCGGCCCTTGTAGAACTTGCGGCCCAGCCGCGGCACGTAGGCCGTCCAGGCCGAATGCCGGTTCGGATCGCTGTTGATCACGTCCATCGCCTCGTTCACTTTCGCATCGAGGTTGTCCAGGTGATGCAAGGCGATCGCCTCGGGAGTCATCGGCACACGCGGGCTGCCCGTCTCGAGCGAACCGTGGTGACTGACGACCAGGTGCTTGAGCTGCATCAACAGCTCGCGGTCAAACTCGCGACCGGTCCGCTCGGCAAACTCGCTGACCTTCTTCTCCAGGTCCTCCAGCACCAGCACGATGTGCCCCAGCAACTGGCCCTCGTCGGTGTAGGTCAACGTGCCCTCCACCGAGATCTCACGAACCTTCCCCAAGTCGTGCAGGAAGACCCCGGCCAGCAGCAGGTCGCGGTTCAGGAAGGGATACAGCGCCGCGATCCCCTCGGCAGCCTCCAGCAGCGTGGTGACATGCTCCAGCAGCCCGCCCCGGAAGGCGTGGTGGATCTTGACGCCGGCCACGGCCCGGGAAAACGCAGCCACAAGAGGCTCGTCGTCGAGGAAACAGGACATCAGGTCCCGCAGGTCTTCGTTCCGCAGACCCCGCAACAGCTCGTTGATCAATGACAGCTGCCGCTCGGCTGCCTCGCTACGGTCCTCCTCGAAGTCCGACGTCTCGATCGAGTTCGAGCCGACCTGGTTGACCCGGGTCAGGATGGTCTGCAAGGCACCCTGGTACATCTGCACCTTGCCCTCGACCCGCACGTAGTCGCCCGTGTCGAAGCCCGCAGCCAGCTCCTCGGTCACGTTCCACATCAGCCCGTGAACCACTCCGGTGCGGTCCTTCAAATGGACCAGCAGAAACAGATCGCCGTTGCGGTTGGCACGGAGCTGCTTCTCGGAGAGCAGGTAGATCTCGTCGACCGATTGGCCGTTGCGGAGGTGTTCGACGAATTGGCGGGGCATGGGTGTCGGTAGAAACCAGGAGACGTCCGGGCCGCAGCCGATTCTAGGCCGCCGCTGACTCCAACGACAGGCCCAGACCCGCCCCAACCGGCCAGCCACTCGGCCGTGTCCCGCTTCGCGTCTCTTTGCTAGAATCCCGACGTCCCGGGACAACTCGCCCTCTCACGCGAGTGCCCGACACCAGAGTGACCCCGCGGGGTCCGGGAGACTGAGAGTGCGCTGGAGCCAGACGCTGATTCCGACGATGAAAGAGATCCCCTCCGATGCCGAGATCCCCAGCCACCAGCTGATGCTCAGGGCAGGGCTGATCCGACAGGTGATGGCCGGTGCCTACACCTACCTGCCCCTGGGCTACAGGGCCGTTCGCAAGGTCGAAGCGATCGTCCGCGACGAGATGGAACGCTGTGGGGCCATCGAACTGTTCATGCCGGCCCTGTGCCCGGCGGAACTGTGGGAACAGTCCGGGCGGATCGACGACTACGGCAACGCACTGATCCAATTCCCGATCGTCCGCGGAGATCGCCAGGTGCACGTGGTGCTCGGGCCGACTCACGAGGAGGTCGTGACCGACCTGATCGCACGGCAGATCAAGAGCTACCGGCAACTGCCGATCACCGTCTTCCAGATCCAGACCAAGTTCCGCAACGAAGAGCGGCCCCGGTTCGGAGTGATGCGGACCAGCGAATTCCAGATGAAAGACGCCTACAGCTTCGGCACCGACCTCGAACAACTCAACCACGCCTACGATCAGATGTACCACGCCTACCGCCGTGTCTTCTCCCGCTGTGGACTCGACTACCGGCCTGTCGAGGCCGAGAGTGGTCCGATCGGCGGAGATGCCTCGCACGAGTTCATGGTTCCGGCCGAGAACGGTGAGGACGAAATCGTACACTGCAACTCCTGTGACTACGCGGCCAACACCGAGCGAGCCGAAACCGGGCGGCCGGCCCCGCAGATCGCCGCCCCGGCTCAAATGGCCCAGCAGGACTCCGTCCACACACCCAAAGCCGGCAGCATCGAACAGGTCTGTAACCTGATCGGCTGCGAACCCAACCGGATGATCAAGACGCTGATCTACCGCGTCGACGACCAACCCGTCGCCGTACTCGTCCGCGGCGACCACCAAGCCAACGAGGCGAAAATCCGACGAGCACTCGACGCCGACTCCGTCCAACTGGCCGATCCCAAGACGATCATCGAAGTCACCGGAGCACCACCCGGATTCGCCGGACCCGTGGGACTCAGTTGCCCCCTGCTGGCCGATCACGACGTGGTCGGGATCGTCGACGCGGTGACCGGAGCCAACCAAAAGGACACGCATCTCAGCGGAGTCAACATCGGACGAGACTACTCACTGGAAAACTCCCACGACCTCCGCATGGCCACCAGGGAGGACCCCTGCCCGCGATGTGATGGCTCGCTGGAACTGGCACGAGGCATCGAGGTCGGACACGTATTCAAGCTCGGAACCAAGTACTCCACCGCACTCTCGGCACTCTACCTCGACGAAAACGAGGACAAGCACCCGATGCTGATGGGCTGCTACGGCATCGGGATCAACCGCATCGTCGCCGCCACCGCCGAAACCTCACACGACGAACACGGCCTGATCTGGCCGCTCTCGATCGCCCCCTACCAGGTACTGCTGATCCCGCTGAATATCGACGACGAAGAAGTCATGGCCGCCGCCGAGTCGATCTACCGGGATATCGGCGAACAGCTCGGCTCACAAGGAGTCGATGTGCTGATGGACGACCGCAAGGCTCGACCCGGCTTCAAATTCAAGGACGCCGACCTCGTCGGGATCCCCCTGAAAATCATCGTCGGCGGCAAGGGACTCGCAGACGGTGTCGTCGAACTCAAGTGGCGGACCGACGACGACGCACGACGTATCCCGCTGCCAGACGTCGTTGCCACCATCGGTGAAGAAATCGCGGCGCGGGTTGCGATCGAGGCCGAAGCGGTTCCTTTATAACCGTCCTGGCCGGCACGACCGACACAACTGATTACTATCACTCAACTTGCGCCGCCGGATTCTTTGCCGCGCCCTGTCGCGGGTCTAGAATTCACCAGGTCACGACTCAGCACCTGGTTGGATTCCCCCAAGAGACCCGCGATGTCGCCTCAGACAACCCGCACAGATCAGGCCGAAACACCCCTCGCGGCCAAAACCGTCGGCACCGATCTGCTCGATCGACAACTCGAACACCTGGCCACCGGCTCCGAACGGCTGGCGATGGCGCCGATTTCAGAGCGAATCCGGCTGCTGGAGGCGATCCGTCAGAACGTGATGAGGGTCTCCCGCGAGTGGGTCGACTGTTCGTCTCGGATCAAGCAGCACGAGCCAACTCACCATCTCCGCAGCGAGGAGATCCTCTCGGGACCGGTCGTGACCTCTCGCTACCTGCGTCTGCTGAAGAGGACACTCGAGGAAATCGGCCTCTGGGGACGTCCTCGCCTGGCGGGCCGACTGCGTCGCGGTGCCGACGGTCGTCTGCTGGTACCGGTGGCCCCGGTCCGCGGTCTGTTTGACCGCCTGGCCTTCATGGGCTTTGGTGCCCTGGCCCGCATGCGACCGGGCATCACCCCCGCCACGCTCCCGCTGTTTACGGCTCGTGGTTATCAGCAGTCGCCCGGCGACCACCATCCGTGCGTGACGCTGGTCCTGGGCGCCGGCAACATCAGCAGCGTGCCCGTGCTGGATGCCTGCGACCACATTTTCGCCCGCGGCGAAGCGGTGCTGCTGAAGCTGCACCCGCTGCACGAGCCGCTGCAGGCCCTCTTCGAGAAGCTGCTCGGGCCGCTGATCGAGTTTGGCTGCCTGCGAATCATCAGCGGCGATGCCGAAACCGGACGCAGCGCCGTGGCTCACCCCACCGTCGATTCGATCCACATCACCGGCGGAGTCGACACCTACGACGCGATCGTCTGGGGACCGCCGGGTCCCGAGCAGGACGAACGGCGACGGCTGGATCGGCCCCTGCTCAAGAAGCCGATCTCCGCCGAACTCGGCAACGTCAGCCCCTGGATCGTGCTCCCCGGCCGGTACTCACGCCGCGAACTCGACTACCAGGCCGAAAACGTCGCCGCATCGGTGATCAACAACGCCGGCTGCAACTGCGTGGCCACCCGCGTGCTGGTGACCTGGCAGGGCTGGAGTGAGCGAGAACGGTTTGTCGATCGCGTGGGCGAGGTCCTGGCCAGCAGCCCGCCGCGGGATGCCTGGTATCCGGGAGCCCGCCAGCGATATCGAGAATTCACCGGGCGGGCCGCCGACGATCCGCAGCTCGAGGCAACACTCGTGCGAGACGTCGATCCCGCTTCCGATTCTCCGTTCTTTGACCGCGAACCGTTTACCTGTGTGCTGGCCGAGGTGGGCCTGGAAGCTGCGACGGCCGAGGAGTTCAGCCGCAAGGCGGTCGAATTCTGCAACAGCACCCTCTGGGGAACACTCAGTGCCACGCTGAGTGTCCCGTCGAGTCACCGCAGGGGCCAAGCCGCCCGCAACCGACTCGATCAACTGGTCGCCTCGCTCCGATACGGCATGGTCGGCATCAACCAGTGGGTCGGGCTCAACTACGCACTGGCCAGTCCCCCCTGGGGCGGTCACCCCGACAGCACTCCGGCCGACGTCCAGAGCGGCAACGCGCGGGTTCATAACACGTTTCTGCTCGATGGAGTCGACCAGGTGGTCTTGAATGGCCCGTTGACGTCGTTCCCGAAACCGGCCTGGTTCCCCAGTCACCACAACCCCGAGCCCCTCTCGTGGGCCCTGCTCGATCTCTACGATCGGCCCGGCTGGAAATCGCTCTGGCGGCTGATCCGCTGCAACTGAACACGCCCCCGGCCGGAATCGTCGGGATGAAAAGGGCCAGGAGCACGACATCATGAGACACAACAAGACACGACTCGCGGGCCGCTGGGTGCTGATTACCGGAGCCGGCCACGGCCTGGGCCGTGCCCTGGCCGGGGCACTGGCCGACGCCGGATCCCGGATCATCGTCACCGACCAGGATCCCGATCGAGTCGACTCGACCACGCGGTGGCTGAGCCGTCGCGGGAACCCGGCGGTGGGGATCGAGATGGACGTGACAAGTGAGCAGAGTGTTGCCGAGGCGCGGCGGCTTGTGATCTCGCGGATCGGCAGCATCGACGTGCTGGTCAACAACGCCGGCATCGTCCGAGGCGGCTCGTTCACCGATGTCCCGCTCGAAGATCACCTCACCACACTCGATGTCAATACGCACGGCCCCATCCGCGTCACCCACGCCTTCCTCCCCGATCTGCTCGCCTCGCCCATCGCCCACCTCGTCAACATCATCAGCGCCTCGGCACTGATCGGGCTGCCCGGGGCCTCGACCTACGCCGCCAGCAAGTGGGCGCTGATGGGGTTCAGCGAGTCGCTGCGAGAGGAACTGAGGCGGGCCGGGCACGCTCACGCCTGTGTCACCGCCGTCTGCCCCAGCTACATCTCCACCGGGCTCTTTGCCGGAGTCCGCACGCCACGATTTACCCGGATGCTGACCCCCGCCGCGGTTGCCCGCCAGGTGGTCAAAGCCGTACTCAACCGTCGCCCGAAACTGATGCTGCCACGCAGCGTCTCCCTGATCCCACTCTCCAGGGCCCTGCTGCCCGAGAGCTGGTCGCAACGACTGGGTGACTGGACCGGGATCCACGCCGGCATGGCCGATTGGCACGGTCACCAGCACTCGCAACCCGGTCCGCTCACCAGGGACCCGGCGACCCCAGCGGAAGTGGCGGCCGATGCGACCCAGACGGCTCCGCTGGCCGGGTCTTGAAGTTCCTCGGCAAAGCGCTAAAGATGACCCAATCCGATCGCCCCTGACCTCGGGGGCGATTCCGGTTCCTCTTCGCCGTCCGAGGCCCGCAATGCTCGCCACCCGCTTTGGCCGCCCTGCTACGCTGTGCCTGCTGATTTCGGCCCTGTTGGCCGCCGACCTCTCAGCCGCCGCACCCCGACCCAACATCATCCTGATCTTCACCGACGACCACGCCTCGCATGCGCTCTCGTGCTACGGGTCGAAGATCAACAAGACCCCCCAGTTGGATCGGCTGGCCAGCGAGGGCCTGCTGTTCCGCAACTGCTTCTGCACCAACTCGATCTGTGCACCCAGCCGGGCCGTGATCCTGACCGGAAAACACAGCCATCTCAACGGCGTCATCGACAATCGAGTTCGCTTCGACGGCCGGCAGCAGACCTTTCCCAAGCTGCTGCAGAAGGCGGGCTACCAGACCGCGATGATCGGCAAGTGGCACCTCAAGAGCCGACCCACCGGGTTTGACCACTACGAGGTGCTGATCGGACAAGGCCCCTACTACAACCCACCGATGATCCGAAACGGCAGCCGGGTCAAGCACACCGGCTACACCACCGACATCATCACCAACATCGCCCTGAAATTTCTCAAGGGCCGCGACACCGCGAAGCCCTTCATGCTGATGTTCCAGCACAAGGCACCGCACCGGAACTGGCAACCCGGCCCGAAGCACCTGACGCTCTACGACGATGTCACCATCCCCGAACCCGACAACCTCTTCGACAACTACCTCGGCCGCGGGACCGCCGCACAGACCCAGGACATGTCGATCGCCCGCACGATGACCCCCAACGACCTCAAGCTCGTCCCGCCCCGCAACTTCACCCCCGCTCAACTCAAGACCTGGAACGCCGCCTACGGGCCCAAGAACGAGGCCTTCCGCAAGGCCAACCTCAAGGGCAAGCCGCTCATCCGCTGGAAGTACCAGCGCTACATCAAGGACTACCTCCGCTGCATCGCCAGCGTCGACGACAACGTCGGTCGCGTGCTCGACTACCTCGATACCAGCGGCCTCGCCAAGAACACCATCGTCATCTACTCCTCCGACCAGGGCTTTTACCTGGGCGACCACGGCTGGTTCGACAAGAGATTCATGTACGAGGAGAGTCTGCGGATGCCGTTGATGGCCCGCTGGCCCGGCCACATCAAGCCCGGCAGCGTCAACTCCGACCTGGTCAGCAACCTCGACTTCGCCCAGACCTTCCTGGAACTCGCCGGCGTCGACAGCCCGCCGGACATGCAGGGACTCAGCCTCGTGCCACTCCTGGCCGGCCAGACGCCCGCCGACTGGCGCACGTCGCTGTTCTACCAGTACTACGAGTTCCCCGGAGCCCACAGCGTGCGACGGCACATGGGGGTCCGAGACTCCCGCTACAAGCTGATCCACTTCTACAACCTCGACGAATGGGAACTCTACGACCTGAAACGAGACCCGCGTGAGATGCACTCCGTCTACGGGTCTCCCGAATACACGGCGATCACCGCCCGGCTGAAGGACGAACTCACACAACTCCGCCGGAGATACCGCGTTCCTGATGACCGCGGCAGCATCACGAAGGACGGAAAGCGAAAAAAGGCCCTCAAGCGGAACAAGCCCAAGGCCCGTAAGAACAAGAAGAAGAGCTCCACTACGCGGAGTGGAGCATCCAGGGGGCAGGCGGTCACCGGGAGCTAGACCGAGCATGCTGGCATTCGTACTGGGGTGCGTGGTCCCGGCGTTCCTGCTGTCGGTCGTCTGCACCGCCCTGCTCCGCCGTTGGGCTCCGGCCTGGGGACTGGTCGATCATCCCGGTCCGCGGAAGGTGCACGAGCAAGCGACCCCGATGGGCGGCGGCGTGGCCCTGTGGGTCTCGGTCGTCACGCCACTGGCGATCGCGTCGCTGTTGGCAGCCGACATGCTGCCCGGCCTCTCGCTCGAGACTCTCCTGCCCAGCCAGATCGCCGCCGAACTCGACCTCTCGCAGCTCGCCCCCCGGCTGTCACTGCTGTGGAGGATCCTCGCAGGAGCCACGCTGCTGGCGGTGGTCGGCCTGATCGACGACTTCCGCAACCTGTCCTGGAAACCCCGGCTGGCGGTGCAGGTCCTGGTCGCGGTGGGGCTGGTGCTGGGAGGCGTACGTGGGACTCTGTTCGTGCCCGGGCCGCTGGTCGGAGCCGCGGTGACGGTGCTGTGGATCCTGGTCCTGGTCAACGCCTTCAACTTCCTCGACAACATGGACGGACTCTCCGGCGGCATCGCCCTGATCGCCGCCTCGCTGTTTGCACTGGTCCTGCTCGTGGGAACCCCCAGGCCTCACTGGCTGGTCGCCGGCGTGCTGCTGGTCCTCGCCGGTGCACTCGCCGGATTCCTCTGCCACAACCGCCCACCAGCCCGGATCTTCCTGGGAGATGCCGGCAGCTACTTCATCGGCTGCCTGCTGGCCACACTGACCGTGGTCGGGACCTTCTACGAAGCCGATCCCACCGCAGCCACCGCAGCCACCGCAGCCACCGCAGCCACCGACGGACGACACGTGATGCTGGCACCGCTGTTCATACTCGCCATCCCGCTGTATGACTTCACCAGCGTGATGTTGATCCGGCTCTGGCGAGGACACAGCCCGTTTCAAGCCGACAAGAATCACTTCTCGCACCGACTCGTCGACCTCGGACTCTCGCGACGAAATGCCGTGCTGACGGTCCACTTGGCCACGCTGATGACCGGGCTGGGTGGAGTGCTGCTGTACCACGTCGCAGACTGGTCGGCGGCACTCCTGATCGTGGCACTGATCGCCTGCATCCTGGCGGTCATCGCGATCCTGGAAACCGTCGCACGAACCGCTCAGACCACTTCATCCCCTGCCCCCACACCGGAACCCACACCGGAACCCACACCGGAACCCACACCGGAACCCACACCGGAACCCACACCGGAACCCACACCGGAACCCACACCGGCACCCACACCGGCACCCTCCCCCACCTCGGCAGACGACGCATCCGAAGTCGGCGGGGGAGGACCTCATGCCTGAGGTCTCTCGTGCCGCCAGCGGCACGGCAGCCGAATCCGAGCC
>Ga0310123_10003132_pt1 | contig 12919 bp, 12 predicted proteins | sample CB6_AW_1057_MG_FD_203505 | JGI IMG/M metagenome (GOLD analysis project Ga0310123, IMG submission 203505) | Marine microbial communities from Western Arctic Ocean, Canada - CB6_AW_1057 | ecosystem: Environmental > Aquatic > Marine > Oceanic | place: Canada: Western Arctic Ocean | collected... | reverse complement strand
GTCGCGTTCCAGGCGGAGGCGCTCGGCAGGTTGGAGAAGCTGTTCTCCTGAGCTAGCGCGCGAAGTCGACGGCGCGGGTCTCGCGCACCACCACCACCTTGATCTGCCCGGGATACTGGAGCTCGCTCTCGATCTTGCGGGCGACCGCCTCGGAGATCTGGACCATCTCGGTGTCGGAGACCTTCTCGGGCATCACCAGCACGCGCAGCTCGCGCCCGGCCTGGATCGCGAAGCAGCGCTCCACCCCCGGATGCTCCAGCGCGATCTCCTCGAGCTTCTCGAGCCGCTTGACGTACCCCTCGAACATCTCGCGGCGTGCGCCCGGGCGTGAGCTGCTGATCGCGTCCGCCGCGGTGACCAGGAACGTCTCGGGGAAATGGTGCGGCTCCTCGTCGTGGTGCGCCTTGATCGCATTCAGCACGATCTCGGATTCGTCGTGCTTCTTGCAGAGCCGCCAACCGAGCTCGACGTGCGTCCCCTCCTGCTCGTGGGTGAGCCCCTTCCCCACGTCGTGCAGCAGCGCGGCGCGCTTGGTCGCCTGTACGTCGAGCTTCATCTCGGCCGCCATGCTCCCGGCCAGCAGCGCCACCTCCTTGGCGTGGTGCAGTTGGTTCTGCCCGTAGGAGGTCCGGAACTTGAGCCGGCCCAGCACCTTGACGATCTCGGGGTGCACGTTGTGGATCCCCAGCTCGTACAGCACCTCCTCGGCCGCCTCGGCCATCCCCTCGTCCACGTCCTTGGCGGCCTTCTCCACGACTTCTTCGATCCGGCCCGGGTGGATGCGCCCGTTCTCGATCAGGCGCTCGAGCGCGATCCGTGCCACCTCGCGGCGCACGGGATCGAAGCCGGAGAGCACGACCGCCTCGGGTGTGTCGTCGATGATGACGTCGATGCCGGTGGCCTGCTCGAAGGAACGGATGTTCCTCCCCTCGCGGCCGATGATCCGGCCCTTCATCTCGTCCGAGGGGAGCTGGACTACGGAGACGGTGGTGGCGGCGGTCTGTTCCGCCGCCATGCGTTGGATCGCGAGCGAGATGATCTTCCTGGCCTCGCGCTCGGCCGTCCGCTGCGCCTCCTCCTTGATCTCCCGGATGCTGTTGGCGGCGACCGCGCGGGCCTCGTCCTGCAGGTCCTCGATCAGCTTCTTCTTGGCGTCCTGGGCGGTCATCCCGGCGAGCGCCTCGAAGCGGCGGCGGACTTCCTGGGCCATCCGCTCAACCTCGGCGGTCCGGGCTGCCACGGCGCCCTCGCCCTGGTCCAGCTCCTGGGCGCGCCGCTCCTGGAGCTGCTCGCGCTCGTTCAGGGCGTCGAACTTGTGGTCCAGCGACTCGGTGCGCTCGACCAGCCGGCGCTCGAGCCGCTCCACTTCCTCCCGCCGGCGCGTCTCCTGCTGCTCGAAGGCATCGCGGAGGCGCATCGCCTCCTCCTTGCCTTCGAGCTCGTTCGAGCGCCTGAGGTTCTCCGCCTCACCCTTGGCGCGTTGGAGGATGATGGAGGCTTCGTCCTTGGCGGCGACCTTCTCGCGCTCGCGCCGCGTCCGCTCCCGGTTCTGGGCCAAGAGGAAGACGGAGAGAGCGCCGATGGCCAGACCCACGACCGCCGCTAGCATGAGGCCTAGCGGGTCCATGTATCACTCCGTAAACGGACGCAGGGGAAGAGGCGTCCGAGGTGGGCTTCTGTGGGCGACCCAGCGAGGATGGGTACGGGGTCATCTGACCGGGAGCCCCTGAAAACGGCGAGACAATAGGCTTCGGGGAACGCCAAGTGCAAGCCTTCCCCCGGTTTCCGAACCGTCAGTCGGGCGGGCTCGCCTGCGTTCCCTCCGCCAGCCGCCGGGCCAGCCCGGCGGCGCGCGCGGCAACCTCCTGGCGGAACCGCTCGAGCTCCTCCCGGGCCTGGAACAGCTCGTCGGAGATCGAGAGCGCGGCGAGGATCGTGGCCCGGTGGGTCTCGAGCAGTCCGGCCTTGCCGCGGATCTCGGCGACGCGCTGGTCCACGTAGCGGGCGCACGCGCGCGTGTACTCGGGATCCGCGTTCGCGCGGATCGTGTGCTCCTCGCCGGCGATCCGCACTGAAACGGCCTTCCGGTCGTTCATGGCTTCTGATTCTCCAGGAAGCGGATGCGCCCGAGTAGCCGCTCGACCGCTTCGCGCCCGCGGCCGATGCGCTCGTGCAGGTCGTGGTTCTCGGCCTCGAGCCGCGTGAGGCGCTCCTTCATCGCCACCGGGTTCTCGTCCCCGACCTGGAAGCGGGTGAGAAGCTCCTCCAGATCGGCGCACCGGCGCTCGACCTCGCCCGCGCGCGCCCGCAACCGCGCGAGCTCCGCGAGCGCCCGCTCCACCGCGCCCTCCAGCTCTCGAAGGTCGTCCTGGTTGCTGGCCGTCATCCGCGGCGCTCGACGCCGAGGGCACGCGCGAGGTGCTCGACCACCCGCTCGACCACCCGGTCCACCTCCTCGTCGGTCAGAGTGCGCTCCGGGCTCACGAAGCGCAGCCGGTACGCGAGCGAGCGATGTCCCTCGGGCACGCCGCGGCCCCGGTAGAGGTCGAAGAGGCTCACCTCGCGGAGCAGTGGACCCGCCTCGTCGCGGACCCTTGCCTCGACGTCCGCGGCAGGGGTCCGGTCGGCCACGATCAGCGCCAGATCCCGCTCGACCGCCGGGAAGGTCGGGATCGGCCGGTACGTGGGGGGCGCGGGCGCGCCCGGCTCATCCGGGAGCCGGAGCTCGAAGCCCCAGACCGGATCCGCCCAAGGCGGCGCGTCGAGCACGGCGGGGTCCACCCGGCCGCCCCAGCCGACCACGGTGCTGCCAGCGGTGTCGCCCATGGCGCTGCCCATGGAGCCGACCGCGGTCACGGTCAACCCTTCCGCAGGGGTGATGCCGCGACCCGACGGAGCGCCCGGCGTTACCTGACCCTCCGGCCACGCCGCGCGCGTGGCGTCCTCGAGGAGCCCGCGCAGGTCCCACAGGGCGAACGGCTCTCCCGGGTCGGCGAAGTGCACGGGAGCGCGGCGGCCAGTCAGGACCGCGGCCAGGCGCGGCTCCTCGTGCACACGCGCTGCTACATCCGCATTCGCGTCCGCGCGCGCGAACGCGGTGGCGAGCTCGAACAGCCGCACGTCCCGCGTGCCTCGGCTCCAGTTGTACTCGACCCGGCGGACGAGCGAGGGGAGTACGGCGGCGCGCAGCGTGTCCTCCTCGGCCGAGACGGGATTCCTGAGCCGCACCTCCCCCTGCTCCGCGCTGACGAAGGTGGGCGTGTGCGCCTCGAAGAGGCCGCGGGCCACCAGCCGGTCGCGCAGCCCGTCCTCGAGCCGGAAGAGCGGGTGGTCGGGAACAATGCCCGGGCGGTACGCCCCCAGCGTCGCGGGAAAAGCGTCGTAGCCGTGCGTACGCGCGATCTCCTCGATCAGGTCGATCTCCCGCGTGACGTCGTAGCTGCGAAAGCCGGGGACCGCAACGCGCAGCGCCGCACCGCCCCTGCGGCGCCCTCCCCCCCTCACGTGGAACCCGAGCGGCTCGAGCAGCGCGCGCAGCGCCGGCGGCTCGAAGTCCACGCCGAGCACGCGGGCCACGCGTTCGGGGCGCAGCTCGATGGTCCTGCGCTCGAAGGGGCGCGGATGGCAGTCGGCCACCTGCCGCTCGATCTGGCTCCCCGCCGTCGCGCGGATCAGCTCCAGCGCGCGGCGGAGCGCGGTCTCGAGCGCCTCGGGGTCCACGCCGCGCTCGAAGCGGTAGCTCGCGTCGGTGGACATCCCGAGCGCGCGCCGGGTCGCCCTGATCGAGCGGGGCTCGAAGAGCGCGCACTCGAGCAGCACCTCTCGGGTCGCGTCGGTCACCTCGGAGGCGAGCCCGCCCATGACCCCCGCGACCGCGACCGGACGAGCCGCGTCGCAGATCAGCAGCATGTCGGGACCGAGCGCCCGCTCCACGCCGTCGAGCGTGCGGAACGTCCGCTCGCTCGGGCGCGGGCGCCGCACGACGATCGTGCTCTCTTCCAGGCGCGCCAGGTCGAATGCGTGGAGCGGCTGGCCCAACTCGAGCAGCACGTAGTTGGTGGCGTCTACCACGTTGTTGATCGGCCGCGCGCCAGCCGCGCGCAGCCGCGCCTGGAGCCAGCCCGGCGAGGGGCCGATCTTCACGCCGCGAATCACCGCGCCCAGGTAGCGGAAGCAGAGCTCAGGCGCCTCGATGCGCACGGTGGCACCCGACACGGACGCCTGCTCCGGATCGCTCACCAGCGCGAGCCGCGGGCGGCTCCCGCCCGGGATCGGGGGCAGCGCGAGCCCGCGCGCGCCGCCGGGCGCCGCCTCGCGCGCGATCCCGACGTGCGACAGCAGGTCGCACCGGTTGGCGGTGACCTCGACGTCGAGCCGCCAGTCGGCCAGCCCGAGCGCGTCGATCACGCGCGCGCCGGGCTCGGCGCCCGCCGGCAGCTCCAGCAGCCCCGACGCATCGGCGCCGAGCCCGAGCTCGCGCACCGAGCAGAGCATCCCCTCCGAGGCCTCCCCGCGAATCGTCGCGCGCTCGATCCGCCGCTCGCCCGGGAGCGTCGTGCCCACCGGCGCGAAGGGATAGAGCCCACCCGCCGCCACGTTCGCCGCGCCGCACACGACGCGCAGGTGGCGCCCGTCGCCGGCGTCCACCGTGCAGAGGGTGAGCCGGTCCGCGTTCGGGTGCCTCTCTGTCGCCTTCACGCGCGCCACCAGCACCCCGTCGATCCCCTCGACGACCGGGGTGAGCGACTCGACCGGGACGCCTCTCAGCGCGAGCCGCTGCGCGAGCGCCTCCGGCCCCTTTCCGATGCCGTCGCCGATCGAGGGCGCGATCGCGCGCAGCCAGGCGTAGGACACCTCCACGGTCAGTCCACTATCTGCGACAGGAAGCGCATGTCGCTCTCGAAGAACATGCGCAGGTCGGGCACCTCGTAGCGCAGCATCGCGATCCGGCCGGGGCCCATCCCGAACGCCCAGCCCGTGTAGCGCTCCGGGTCGTAGCCCACGTTCGAGAGCACCGCTGGATCCACCATCCCGGCGCCCATGATCTCGAGCCAGTCGCTCTCCACGCGCACCCCGTCCGGCCGGGTCACCATGCGCTTAACGTCCACCTCCGCGCTCGGCTCGGTGAAGGGGAAGAAGGAGGGCCGGAAGCGGACCTTGGTCCCCTCCCCGAAGAAGCGGCGTGCGAACTCCCCGAGGGTGGCCTTGAAGTCGACGAAGGTGATCCCCTCGTCGACCGCGAGGCCCTCCACCTGGAGGAAGACGGGCGTGTGCGTGGGGTCGTAGGTGTCGCGCCGGTACACCCATCCGGGCGCGACCACGCGGATCGGTGGACCGTGCCGCTCCATCGTGCGGATCTGCACCGGAGAGGTGTGGCTGCGGAGCAGGAGCTGCACGCCGTGCGCGCCGTGGCGCGCCGAGGAGTCACCCGCGTCGCTCTCCAGGTAGAGCGTGTCCTGCTCGTCCGCGGCTGGGTGGTCCAGGGGTGTGTTCAGCGCGACGAAGTTGTACCACTCGGTCTCGACCTCGGGGCCGCGCACCCGCGTGAAGCCGAGCTCGTGGAAAATCCCGCAGATCTCGTCCACCACGCGCGTCACCGGGTGGCGCGCCCCGATCCAGGGCCGCCGCCCGGGAAGGGTGAGATCCACCGCGGGGCCCCGGGACGCGCCCGCGGCTACCTCGCTTCCCCGCCGCTCGAGCGCCGCGCCGACCACTTGCTTCACCCGGTTCGCCTCGGCGCCGACGGCCGGGCGCGCCTCGGGCGCGAGGGTGCCGAGCTGGCGCAGGACGCGGGAGAGCTTCCCGTCCTGGCGGCCGAGGTATCCCACCCGCACCGCCTCGAGCGCGACCGGGCCGTCGGCGGCCGCCACCGCGTTCAGCGCCTCGCTCTCGAGTCGCTTCAGTTCGTCTACCAGCGAAATGGTGTCCGTCATCGGTCTCCGCGTGAGCGCGCCGGGTACGAGACCCTGACATAGCGCCGCGCAAAGCTACGGGGTTGGCGCAATCGGGATAGGGGGCAGCCGGTGATCCCGGCTACTCCCCTCCCACACCACCGGACATGCAGGTCCGTATCCGGCGGTTCAGTGAGTTGAGGTAGGTGTAGCGAGCCGAGGAACACGAACCGGATAGAAGGCGCTGTCGGGTAGGGCGAGCAAGCCGATAACCGCGAAGCTCTCACGACCAAGGCCCAGGCGGCGTAGATCTGGCGGTTGTGCGTGGAAGGTCATCGTTCTTACCTGGGGAGTCAGAAAGGCCCCGCGGAGCGTCTCCGCGAGGCCCTTCGATTTCAGGGGCATCCTTCTGCCCCCTCCTTCAGCCCGCCTTGGCGAGCCCCGCCTTCGCCTGCTCGGCGATCGCCGCGAAAGCCTCCGGGTTGTGCACCGCCAGCTCGGACAGCGCCCTCCGGTCCAGCTCCACCCCCGAGCGGGCGAGCCCGTTCATGAAGCGGGAATACGAGAGGTCGTGCTGGCGGGCCGCCGCGTTGATGCGCGTGATCCAGAGCCGCCGGAAGTTGCGCTTCTTCTTCTTGCGATCGGTGTAGGCGTACTCCCAGCCCTTCTCGACAGCGTCCTTGGCGATCCGCCAGAGGTTCTTGCGACCCCCGAAGTAGCCCTTGGCCTCCTTGAAGATCTTCTTGTGACGGTCGTGGCGCGGCACCGCACCCCTGGAGCGTGGCATGATGCGCCTCCTCTTACAGACCGTACGGGAGCAGCCGCTTGGTCGGCTTCTCGTTGGACTTGTCGACCAGGTCGGAGGAGCGAAGGCGGCGCTTCCGCTTCCGGTCCTTCTTGGTCAGGATGTGGCTGTGGTTCGCCTTGTGGCGCTTCAGGCGGCCCGACGCGGTCATCTTGAGCCGCTTCGAGGCGCCCTTGTGTGTCTTCATCTTCGGCATCTTCGCCCTTCCTCAATGGGCCTCGAGGGCCCGCTCCGGGGGCCGAGGCCCCTACCTAGCCTGCCTGCGCTCCTACTTCGCCTTGAGCGGCGCGACGATCATGGACATCTGCCGCCCCTCAAAGCTCGGGTTCTGCTCGACCTTGGCGAGATCCTGCAGATCGCCGGTCACCCGCTTGAGCACCTCGAGCCCGATTTCCGGGTGGGTCACCTGCCGACCCCGGAACATCATGGTCAGCTTGACCTTGTTGCCCTCCTCGAGGAAGCGGCGTGCGTGGCGGAGCTTGAAATCGTAGTCGTGCTCCTCGATCCCCGGCCGGAACTTCACCTCCTTGACCTGCATCGTGTGCTGCTTGCGCCGCGCCTCCCGGCCCGCCCGGGCCTCCTCGTACTTGAACTTCCCGTAGTCCATCAACCGGACCACGGGGGGCCGTGCGTCCGGCGCCACCTCCACCATGTCCAGCCCCTTCGTCGTGGCACGCTCCCGGGCGTCCTCCAGGGAAACGATGCCCACCTGCTCGCCTTCCTCGTCGATCAAGCGGATCGGGCTGATCCGGATCTGCTCGTTGACGCGGATCCGCTTCTCGGTGATAGCCGTGACCTCCGTTGGCGTGGCGGCCGGGGGCCCGTCCCCTGGCGCAAAAAAAACGGCCCGGAAAATCCGGACCAGCGGACGGCGGCCACGTGCGCGCACGCGACCGGCGCCGAGCGACCCGACGATCACAGCGGGCCAGAAGCCCGGTGGATCGCAAAGGTGGAGCCGCGGCGGGCGGCTCACTTCGATAGTTGTCGTCGTTCCATCCCCCCGGGAGGGCGCCCCGAGGCAGATGGAAAGCTCGCGCGCGGAGGAAGACGCGTCAACTCACTTGGTGGCGCTCTCTCCGGGCTGGAGGACGAGCCGTTGGGCGGCGTCGGCCGGAGAGCCCCCGTCCCCCATCCGCTCCCTCTCGGAAAGGTCGAAGACGCTCGCCATCGGGTGGCGGGACCGAATCGCGTTCGCCCGCCCCCAGCGCCACTGCGCCCAGTCCTCCCCCTGCTCCTCCCGGACCACCGCGATCACGGCCTGGAGCCCTTCCTCGATCCGCGCGTTGCGCTCGGCCGCAGGCAGACCCCCGTCGCGGATCAGGTCCTCGTCCGTGAACGCGTCCCAGATCGCCGCCGCATCCGCTCATAGGGATTCTACCCGCTTGAACATGAGGGGCGGCGTGTAGTCCGGAGGCTGGACATTGTTGCTCGCCGTAGCGATGAAGCCCCGCTCCGGGTTGAATTCCCGGGGCAGATCCGTGTCCGACAGGCGGCCGGTCCACCGCCCGCACCGCCTCCTCCGTGATGCCCGAGACGTCGAGCTCGGTGGGCACCTCGAGCTCGTCCCACGGATCGGGGCGGGCGCGGCGGTTAGCCTCCTCGACCCCGAGCCTCGCCACGTCGAGGGCGAGCCCCATCTCGTTGGACGCGTTTCCGATGGTAGGATCTGGGGGAGCGACTCGCGCGCGAGCGCCTGGAGGGGATTGCGGGAGGATGGACCCGCATCCGCGAGCGAGCAGGCCGCGAGCAGCAGGAGCGCGGGAGCGGAGGGCAGGCACAGGGCGGAGGCATGGGGCCTCCGCGAGCGAGGGAGCGGAAGGACTCAAGGACTTCCAGCGTGAGAGGGCCGCGGCCGGGGTGTCAACACCGAGCCGGAGACCGGAGGGTCCTGTTGCGGAGCCGTCCCGAAAGCGCTGACTATGGTCGGATGCCGCGACGCACCGCCCACAAGGTGCCGCCCGACTGGGCCGACCTGCCGGACGAGGAGCTGCTCAAGCTCCGCATGTCGGATCTTCCGGTCCGCATCGAGGGGAGCGTGCTGGACGGGCGCATCGAGCAGCTCTCGGCCGAGCTGGAGGCACGCGAGCTCCGCGTGCCCATCCACTTCTACATTTCGGACGAGTGGTTCACGCCGGACGGCTCCGCCTCGCTTGCGGTGCCGTTCTATCTCACCCACCCCCGGCTCGAGCGGCTCGAGAAGGCGCAGATGCTCGAGGTCGAAGGCGGCGACCACGCGTGGTGCATGCGTCTCCTGCGTCACGAGCTGGGGCACGTGGTCGACAACCTCTTCCGGCTCAGGCGCAGGCGGAAGCGGCGTGCGCTGTTCGGCCCCTCGTCCCGACCCTACCCGAAGTTCTACGATCCCAAGCCCTACAGCAAAAGCTATGTCCTGCACATCGACCACTGGTACGCGCAGAGCCACCCGGACGAGGACTTCGCCGAGACCTTCGCGGTTTGGCTCACACCCGACTCCGATTGGCGCCCGCGCTACGCCGGATGGCCCGCGCTGGAAAAGCTGGAGTATGTGGACTCGGTCATGCGGCGCCTGCGCGGTAGGAACCCGCCCGTCACCAGCATCGAGGAGCTCGATCCGCTGCGGCGCTTGCGCCACACCCTCGGACACCATTATCGGCGCAAGCGCCGCATATACGGCATCGACCACCCCGAGTTCAACGACCGTGACCTCCGGCGTCTCTTCTCGGACGCCCCCGAGTACGAAAGCAACATCACGGCAGCGGAGTTCATCCGCCGCATCCGCCAGCCGGCCCGGCGCTTGGTCGCTGGCTGGACGGGGATCTATCAGTACACGATCGACCGGGTGCTACAGGACATGACCGAACGGTGCCAGGAGCTGAAGCTGCGGCTGGCCGTACCGGAGGAGCAGGCGCGCTACGAGTTCACGGTTCTGGTCACCGTGCAGACCATGAACTACCTGCACAGCGGGCAGCACCGGGTGGCCATGTGACAGTCGCCCCGGCCCCCGCAGCCCGGTGAAGAAGCACCGCGTCCTGGTACTGGTGGACGAGGACCTGGTCCCACCGAACGTCCCGGCCTCCGAGGTCGAGGACGAGTGGCGCATGGAGTGGGACGTGGTCACCACCCTGCGCCGCCGGGGCCACACCCTGCTCACGATCGGCGTGCATGACGACCTCACCCCCATTCGCCGATCGATCGAGGAGTTCCAGCCCACGGTCGTGTTCAACCTCCTGGAGGCGTTCCACGGGGTCGGCATCTTCGACCAGAACGTGGTCAGCTACCTCGAGCTGCTGAAGGTCCCTTCCACGGGGTGCAATCCGCGCGGCCTCACGCTCGCGCGCGACAAGGCACTCGCCCGCAAGCTGCTCGCCTATCACCGCATCCCGTTCCCGGATTTCGTCGTGGTGCCGATGGGCCGAGGGCCGGTGCTGCCCAAGCGGCTTCGCTACCCGCTGATCGTGAAGTCCCTCACCTTCGACGCCTCGATTGGTATTTCGCAGGCATCCGTGGTGGAGAACGAGGAGCAGCTCGACAAGCGGGTCCAGTTCATTCACGACGTGCTGCTCACGCCGGCCATCGTGGAGCAGTTCGTGGCCGGCCGCGAGCTCTACGTCGGTGTGCTCGGGAATCATCGGCTGCGCGTGTTCCCCGTTTGGGAGCTGGACTTCAGCAAGATGCCGGAGGACAGCTGGCGGATCGCGACCGCACACGTGAAGGGGAACGCCGAGTACCAGCACCGCCACGGCATCGACACGGGTGAGGCGAACCTCGACGAGAACGTCGCGCTCCGGATCCAGCACCTCGCCAAGCGGACGTACCGCGCCCTGGAGCTTTCGGGATACGGGCGCGTCGACTTCCGCATGGACGCCGAGGGAAGGCCCTACGTGATCGAGGCGAACCCGAACCCGCAGCTCGCCAAGCACGAGGACTTCGCACAGTCCGCGATCCGGGGGAACCTTTCCTACTCGCGGCTGCTAGAGCGCATCCTCGCGCTCGGCGTCCGGTGGCTGCCGCACCGCATGGGCGGGACCTAGTAGCGCGCTTCAGTCGAGCTGGCGGCTCGCGATCTCCTCGACCAGCCGTGCGAGGAACTCCTCGCGCGGCATCACCTGCTGCTTCTTTTCGGCGCCGCGCCGGCGTACCGCGACGGTGCCCACCGTCGCCTCCTTCTCGCCGACCACCGCCATGTAGGGGATCTTCTGCAGCTCGGCGTCTCGGATCCGGTACGAGAGCGTGTCGCGGTCGCCCAGCCTCGCGCGGATCCCGGCCCCCTCGAGCTGCGCCACCAGCTCCCGTGCGCTCTCCGCCTGGTGCTCCGAGATCGGGAGCACGCGCACTTGCTCGGGAGCGAGCCAGAGCGGGAACGCACCGGCGAAGTGCTCGATGAGGGTGCCGATGAAGCGCTCGAGCGTCCCGTAGATCGCGCGGTGGATCATGACCGGCCGGTGCGGCCGGTTGTCGGAACCCACGTACTCGAGCTCGAACCGCTCGGGGAGCTGGAAGTCGAGCTGGATGGTAGGGCCCTGCCAGAGTCGGCCGATCGCGTCCCGGAACTGGATGTCGATCTTGGGGCCGTAGAACGCTCCTCCGCCGACGTCGATCTGGAACGCGATCCCCTTGCGCTCAAGCGCGCGCATCAGGATGGCTTCGGCGCGCTCCCAGGTCGCATCGTCGCCCAGCCGATCAGCGGGCCGGGTCGAGACCTCGAAGTCCAGCTCGAAGCCGAACGCGGCCCGGACCAGCCGGTCCACCTGGTCGAGGCAGAGAAAGATCTCGTCCTCTGCCTGATCCAGTGTGCAGAAGATGTGTGCGTCGTCCATGCAGAGCCCGCGTACGCGCAGCAGGCCGTGTAGCGTCCCCGACTTCTCGTTCCGGTAGACGTTCCCGACCTCGGACAGCCGCACCGGCAGATCGCGGTAGCTCCGCTGCTGCGCCTTGAAGATGAGCGCGTGCATCGGGCAGTTCATGGGCTTCACCCGGTAGCGCACGTCCTCGTCCTCGCCCGTCCCCGCGGACATGGCGGGGAACTGGTTGGCCTCGTAGAGCGGCAGGTGCCCCGAGACTCGGAACAGCTCCTCGCGCGTAATGTTAGGTGTGTATACGAGCTCGTAGCCGCTCCTGAGGTTGTCGTCCTCGACTGCGCGCGAGAGCAGCCACTTGAGCCGGGCGCCCTTCGGGTGCCAGCAGACGAGCCCGGGACCGATCATCTCCTGGATGGAGAACAGGTCCAGCTGCTTGCCGAGCACGCGGTGGTCGCGCTTGCGCGCCTCCTCCAGACGGTTCAGGTAGGCCGCGAGATCCGCCTCCTTGAAGAACGCGGTGCCGTAGATGCGCTGGAGCATCTGACGGCGTTCGTCGCCCCTCCAGTACGCACCCGCGCCGTGCAGCAGCTTGAAGTGCTTGAGGCGGCCGGTGCTCGGGACGTGCGGCCCGCGGCACAGGTCCAGGAAGGGTCCGTTCCGGTAAACCGTGATCTCCTCGTCCGGGCCCAGCTCCTCCAGCCGCTCGAGCTTGAGCGGGTCGCCCGCGAACAGCTCGCGCGCCTCCTCCCGCGTGACCCGCCGGCGCTCGAAGGGCATGTCCGCCTCGACCACCCGCTGCATCCCCTCCTCGAAGGCGGCCAGGTCCTCGGGGGTGAAGGGGGCGTCCACGCCGAAGTCGTAGTAGAAGCCGTCCTCGATCGGGGGCCCGAACCCGATGGCGGCCTCCGGGCGCACCTCGCGTACGGCAGTGGCCAGCACGTGCGCCCCCGAGTGCCGAAGCACCGGGAGCGCCTCGGAATCTCTCTCGGTGAGGATGCGCACGCTCACGTCGCGCGCAGGCGCGTACATGAGATCGCGCACCTCGCCGTCGACGACCGCCGCTACGGCCGCCTTGGTGAGCCCCGGGCCGATCGCTCGGGCGAGGTCCATCAGGGTGGAGCCCGCGGGCAGCTTGCGGACACTCTGATCGGGGAGCGTGAAACGAACGGTCTGGCTCATGGACTCTTCGGAGGCTTCGAGGGCCGCGCCGGGCTACCATCCCGGAGCGCACGCTCACGAAACCCGCAGGGGCCGCGCACGTTCCCGGTGCCACCGAAGGAACGCTTTGTGTTACGGGGTCGTCCCATCCGACCATGGGAGCGCCCCGCCGCCGGCACCTTTCCCCAGGCACCAACCCGGGATTCGTTAATTAACTGCTCAACGGAAAGGTACGTCGCCTCTCTTTTTACACACCTCTGAACCTACCTCGCGGGATCGGCCGCTCC
>Ga0310123_10003131_pt1 | contig 12934 bp, 12 predicted proteins | sample CB6_AW_1057_MG_FD_203505 | JGI IMG/M metagenome (GOLD analysis project Ga0310123, IMG submission 203505) | Marine microbial communities from Western Arctic Ocean, Canada - CB6_AW_1057 | ecosystem: Environmental > Aquatic > Marine > Oceanic | place: Canada: Western Arctic Ocean | collected... | reverse complement strand
ACGCAGCGTTCCTTTTCGACAATCCCGTTGTACCGCAACATGATGAGCCGCTCGTACACATCTTCGCGATCGGTTGTTACGACGCCGGCTTCACCACATGCGCCCAGTACTTTCATGGGATTCATACTGAAGCAGGAAATCTCCCCGACAGAGCCGGACATCCGGCCCTGATGACGCGCGCCAAAGGCTTGCGCCGCGTCTTCAACAATCATTATTCCATGAGCCGTTGCGAGCTCAGAAAATTCCTGCATCCGGCACACCTTGCCCGTAAAGTGGACAGGCACGATTGCCTTTGTCCGCGATCCGATCATCCGAGCAACACTTCCGGGATCGATATTCAGGTCCTTGCTGATATCGGCGAAAACCGGCGTTGCGCCGGTCATTGCAATAGCATTGGCCGTGGCGATCCACGAGAGTGATGTGGTAATGACTTCATCTCCGGGGCCGATTTGTACGCTCTTCAGTGCGAGAAACAGGGCATCCGATCCCGAGCTGACGGCGACTGCGTGTCGGCGTCCGCAACGGTCAGCCACCTGTTGTTCCAAAGACTCGACTTCCGGTCCCATAACCAATCGGCCATGCCGCAACACGGTATCGAAAGCATCCAGCAGCCGGTTGCGCACTGCCGCGTCAGTTACCCGCAAATCCCTAAAAGGCACCGTGCGTTTTACGCCCGATTCTCGATATTTATGATCACTCTTGGCTTGCTGCATGACCGGTAACGGGTTCACATCTTGATGCGATCGAGGTCGCTGTCACCCTTGGTGATGTACCATGCATCGAAGTCGACATCACGCCTGCGGCGATGGGGCGGCATATCGATCCCCACGCAGATGCCGTCCGTATGATGAATCGGTCGAAAAAGAAAAGGGATGGGCTCGGCGCCGAATACGCTGCTCGAGACAAATCCAAGCGCTTCGAGCTCGGCGCCGACATCCCGTGCCGTCGCGAAAAAGTCCGCAAGAACGGCTTCTTGTGCCGCACCTTCCTTGAGGATACAGGCCAGTGCCTCGGCAGCGCAGCGCCCCGAGAAACGCCATTCGAGAATGCGAATGACGGCATCAGTCGTGCCCTCTATTCTTTCGATTCGATAAATCGCAAACTGTCCATCGTCGCCGTGAATGGCACGGTAGTTGTGTTTCGGAATGTCGAGATAGCGCCAATTCAGATAGGTCCCGGTGCGACGCACATGGCCACGCACATTCGGCCACGGGCTCCAATCAAACTCCTCGTCGGGATCGAAACGTGTGCAGGGCACGATGCCGTTGGCATCATCGTTGTTGAGAAGGCGGTCCGAGGCGGCGCGCAATCGCTGCCGGTTGACCGGATTAACGATCTTGAAATGCTGGGCAACCTTTTCGGGGTTGAGTATTCCGATCCACCGGGGCAGATTCATCATCAGAGGAATCCGGTATGCCCGGTAGATATCGATCGAATCCGATGTCAGCCCGATCAGGAAACGATGATCATAATCCTGCATCAATCTCGACAAAAGCATTAGTCCGTTGGCACTGTGGCCGAATGCATGCCAGTTCAACGTCCAGCAGCCGCGATGCACATCGCCGCGAAAGCGGAACTCCACTGGCATGTATCCCAGGAAGCCCCGAATCTCGCCGCTTTCCCACAATATCCAGAACTGATACGCGTCGCTTTCTCTAAACGGCGTGTCGCGAAACTGCCAATTGAAATAGGCCGGACTCTGCAGATTCGGATTAGCGGCGTAAACATCCTTGAGTGTCGCCAACAGCAACGGTAGATCCTCCGTCTTGCATCGACTGATCGTCGCGCTGCTCATCGTCGCTGTGTGTCGCAATGGCGGCCGGGAACCCGCCGCCGCGCAGGGAGGCCGGGAAAGACTGCGGCGACGTTGGCGGCGGACTCGGGAGGAAGTTCACAGGCCACAGTTTTCGATGGTTGCCGAAGGATCATGGGACGCCGTCGGAATCCAGTTTTTCTTTCAGGGATTCACTCAAGGCCCGGCGACTCGTAATGATCGCGATTTCCTGCTCGCCAAACTCGACACCGAATTCCTCCTCGATCGCCATTACAAGGTTGATGTGACGGAGCGAGTCCCAGGCCAAGATTGTTTCGGTCGAAGCGTCATCACCGATCGCCGCAGCGGGCACCTTGAGTGTATTCGCCATAATGCGTACCAGATGCTGATCACACATGCCGGTTATCCACTGACGATTTCGATGGCAGTCACAGGATCGATAATTGCCGCGGCGGGTCTCATTCGGTATCGTTTACTCTGTGCGCGGGGGGGATCCACAGTGAAACCGATTTTTTCCCAGAAATCGGCAACCTGCGCGTTTTTTTCGGCGGGAATATACTCGGCCAGCCATTCCGCCGGACGCCAGGTTCGGTTTAGTTCGTGCAGGCAATGGCGCACGAAAGCCAATTCCAGATTCCGCCCCAGGATCCGGCAGCTGAGCAAGAATGTGTCGATGCGGCCGCGCTCGCCCTCTCGTTTCGCGATCAGGATGCCGGTCAGCCCCGAGTCACCATACTTATCGGTGACACTCAGTGTGAACACTCTGACAGCGTCGTTTGCCGCGAGCCGGCGGATCTGTTGCTCGCTATAGCGGCGGCTCGTCAAGTTGAACTGATTGGTTTTCTGGGTCAACTGCGCTACGCGCGTGAACTCCGACTCTCTTGCCGGATGAATGGTTGCCTTCAGATTTAATAAAGCGAGATAGGCATCGAGATCGTGGAATTGCGACCTGGCGTGCTGCCGACGTTGCTCCGCCTGGACCATCGCGGTCCGGTGACGATCTTCCTCGCTCCAAGTCAGGGAATCGAACAGCCCCTCTTCGAGGAGAAGGCGCGGCAACTTGTGCAGTTGGTGGGGGACCTGCCGGACGGTTACCTCGGGAAGGTATCGGGAGACAAGACCGCATTCGAAATCGCTGTCGTCGACAAAGACAAAACTGTCAAGCGCCAGATTCAATTCGTTTGCCAGTTCGGAAAGGTTGTCAACCTTGTTTCGCCAATTGATGCGGTGTGCAGCCACATGGGTTCGTTTCAGCAGGCAAAACGGGTGATTATCCAACACGTCGAACACGTCAGCTTCGTTGTTCCTGCTGCAAACTGCCACAAGAACGCCTCGGTGAACAAGCTGAATAATGCTCTTCTGAAAATCGTAATACGTGTTTCCCGGAAACTCATTTCGATCAAGCTGGATACCATCTAGGCCGTCCTCCCCGATGACATTGCCCCACAGTGTATTGTCGCAGTCCAGAACGACACATTTCTTGGTTCTCCCTTTCAGGGCGCGACCGATCTTGATGATTTCGGCCGCATACAGTTTCAGAAACGCGGGCTTAAATGGAGCCTTCGCCATGTACCAGAAGCGCCGGTCGATGCATGCCGAGTCGCCCGCCTGCATTACCAGAAGCTCCCAATCGACAACGAAAAACTGACCCGCGTGATTGCCGACGTAATCCCTGATTCTTTGGTTCAGGAGGCCAACGCGATATGTAAGTCCCGGTTTGCTCCCCGTACTTGCGATGCCGCAAGCGCAGGGAAACGGCCGCAGAAACGTGTTCACGACAACCAACGCATCGGTTCGCGACGCGACCATATCGAACAGCCCGCACAACCGCTCGGCCACATCGTCGACTTCCCAGTCCCGGACTTCGTAATCGGGCTCGAATTGCGGCAGCATGAGAGAGAGGACGATAATGTCCGGCTCGTACCCGTCGGCCCTGAAGGCGTCGGTCAAGACCTCCTGGAAAACCGTGTCGTAGTCGCCGAACCGGACGTCAGACCGCAGTGCAGCTCGATAGAGATGATATTTCAGATACGTTTCAAGGGCGTCGATGACATAGTTTCTCACGACAGCAATCCGGACCGGTTCACCAAAATCCAAATTACCGATGGCATCGATCCGATTGACGACCTCGAGAATCGAGGACAGGGAGTCCGCGTTCGATTCGGCCAGCATGCCATCCAGGTCCGAATGCATACACTCAGGCCGCTCAATGAATGTTGAACGTGACACTGCAGGCGTCCCGTGAGTAATGTCGTGAGTTCATCGAATTCAAATTTGTCGAACCGGATTCATGCCGGTGCTCACGCTGATCAGCTTTCATACAATTCTTTCTGCTCTTCCTTCGTCTCGAGACTGAAGTCCAAGTCAAACAGTTTGCAGCCCCGGCACATTTCGATCTCATTACGCTTGCCCGTTCGATGCACCGAGCGGACCCACGCCCATTTGCTGTTCCGCCAGACATCTGCGATTGTTTCGTTGTTGATATCACCAAGGTTCATTTTCGCATCGTAGTCCATTGGGCACAGCGGGACCAGGCCCATCGCCGTGACGTGCAGGGTTGACCAGGGCAGGATGCACGGGTGATAAATGTCGCCATAATTCCCCGTGATATCCGTTTCGTATGCCGCCGCCAGTTCCACCTGGTTACCCCAGTTGTGGGCCCGCTTCATGTAAATTCGGTCCTGTGGTTTTCGAAAACGATCCCAGAATGACTCCCAACGATGCAACTCCCGACACTCTTTGTCCTCGTCGAGGTTGTGAAATGAAACGCCGCGGACTCTGACGACCATGTCGGGTTTGAGCTCTTTCCGGATGTCGAAGAACGACTCGATGTTTCGTATGACGTCGTCGTAATCAAGTCCGACGCGCATCTGTTCATAGGTTTCTTTGTCAACGGAGTCGATCGACAGCATGATTTCGTCAAGCCCTGCCTCCAGCAGTTCAACCGATTTTTGCGGCACCAGCCGCGAAGCGTTTGTCGATAAACTGACGAACTTGATACCGCCTTCCTTCAAACGGCGGACGCGTTCCCCGATCTTCTTGTCCAACAGCGGCTCACCGGCGCGCTGTACCGAAACCATGTTGATCCAGTGTGAATACTCGGACAGTTCCGCGGCGACTTTTTCGAACAGTTCGTCCGACATAAGTGGAACCGATTTGTCCCACTGTTCGATGGCGCAGAACGGGCAGACCGCGTTACATACCCTGACCGTCTCAATCTGATAATACTTTGGAAAGTAAAGGGCCTCCTCGACGTCCTCCAACTCGAGGCGCGCCGCGATCAGCGCCATTTCCGCCCGCAGGTTTTCCTCGGTTACATCGGCTACGTTTGCAATCATGCTTGGTTCCCTCTGAAGCTCTCGATCTGTGCGTGTAATCGGCAAAGGTAGTCGCGAACTGCGTCCGGCGTTGAATCCGGGGGCGACCAGTCCGCGAACTCCGTCTCGCCGGAGCGAAACGGCCCCCGCGTGGTCTCGTGAAAAACCGAAATATCGGATTGCACGATCACCGTATGAAACTGGTCTTCGGCGAGACGATAGTAAATCGCCTTGTTGCCGGCAGTACTGCTTATCTCAATGATCGCCTGTATCGCACCGCCCTCGTCAAAGACGATCACATCCAGCTCACCTTCAATGATGTGGAAGGATTCGGTCTTGCGCGGATGGCGGTGCGGCCGAACATAGGTGTCGTTCGTGTGCACAATCAGCATCTCATGTACACTGTCGTCAAGCTTGCCATGGGCACACAGCCGGACACGCTTCCGTCGGTTCCGCAGGGCGCTCGCCTTCAGAATTTCGATCTCGTTGGGACCGACGACCGTGATGCAATTGTCGGAAACGAACACTTCCTCACTGACTTTCTTAAACGTCATTGATCAACCGCATCTCAATCCATCGTGATCACGCACCGGCCCGCTGCGCAACTTCGCATGAGGACGATTGCCTCGTTTATCCGGTCCAGCGTCATTTCATGGGTTATCAGTCCGCTTAGCTTTAACCTCCCGGCCTGGTGCAGGCGAACATAGCGTGGAATGTCAACATGCGGTTGTGTGTCGCCGCCGTGTGAACCGGTGAGAACCTTATCGAAATGCAGCGGCAGAGAGTAAATTGAAATGTTGTCGCCTTTACGCGGCACACCGACCAGTATTGTTTTGCCGGCGGGGCTTGTCAGTTCGTAAGCCCGTTCGATAACGCGTGCGTTGCCGGTCGTATCGATAACAACATCGGCGCCAATGGCGCCAACGACATGCCGAATCTCTGCATCGAGATCCGTTGTCGTTTTCGCATTGAACCCGTGTGTCGCTCCGAATTCCCGCGCCATCTTGGCCTTGTCATCGGTCAGATCGACGCCGATTATCGGGTGCGCCGACACAAGATCGGCGGCTTGGACGATGCTCAGGCCGACACCGCCGACTCCCAAAACGACGACCGACTGCCCGATTTTCACAGCCGCGTCGTTGTTGATCACACCCATGGCCGTGGTCACGGCACAGCCGAACAGCGGCGCCAGCCGGAGATCGAAATCCTCAGGAATCGGTGTCAGCCGATTCTCAGAAACGACCGCGTATTCGTTGAAGGTTGTCACCCAGCCGGCGTTGATCATAGTGCCGTTCAAACGGTAGTAGGGCGGCTCGGATTGAATCCCGTCGCTTGGCCGCCAATGCATGACAACCCGCTCATCGGGCTGAACGGTCTTTACTCCCGGCCCCACCTCGAGCACAGTCGCCGACCCTTCGTGCCCGAGAAGATGCGGCAGAAAACTGTCTGGCCCTTTGACACCGTCGATCTCATTGATCTGGGCACCGCAGATGCCGCTGTAATGGACCTTGACCAACACCTGCCCGACACTCAGTTCGTCGGGAAGATCCACTTTTTCGACGCTCAGCAATTGGCCTTGTTCGACCAGGATGGCGGCACGCATGGAAGATACCTGCACGATTCAGTGCTCCTGTTCAATTATTCGAAGTAAATGAACTCGTAGTCCCCGGAATATCCGAAATGGTCAAAGATCCAGATCCATTCGTCGTGGTCGAAAAAGGACTCGGCGGTCAACGCCCAGCACTGCAGATTGAACAACTCCTGATCGTTCCGGTAACTTTCCGTCATGATGTACTTTTCTTCGCCGACCCGTTCAATCTCCTCGAGGCTCCTCGCCAATTCGAAAACCCGCAGGTTGTGAAGGCAACCCAGTGATATCACCAGATCGAAACTGTCCGCCTCAAAGGGCAGCGGATCTCGAACATCGTGCCGTCTCAAATGCGAACGTATCGACTCCGGTGCATCCGCCAGCGCATGGCGCGAAATATCGATACCGCACACCTGCGATGCCGGTAGAAGTTGCTTGAGTTCGAAGAGCAGATATGCCTTCCCGCAGCCGACATCGAGAATGCGGCTGTCGGCTCCGAGATTGTATTGTTCGATAAATTCCTCAGCCACCACTTTCCAGCGGCCGTCGTAGGTGTAGCCGCCATAGCCGTAGCGGCGGTTCCCGTCCCAATAATCATACTCGTACGCCTTCGCCGTCTGCATACAGCGGACTTTGTCATCCGTCATACGGGCGACGTAGTCGCGCCGGGTTCGCTTGTGTAATTGCGTAAAGATGCTGAGCTCTCGTCTCATTGCCACCCCTCGTCAAGGTCCGGTTGCGGTCGTTCGTCGTATGGACAAATAAAATGAATCACACCGGCAGCGCGACGGTGCGGAGTTCGCGGATCCAACGGCACGTAGCTTCCGCGGTGATTGCAAACCGCGCCAACAGATCGGCCTGCGTACCGTAGGCGTCGGGAAACATGTCCGGAATGCCGATGCGCTTGAACTGTTTGCCTGGATCGAAACCGGATTCCGCGATGACTTCGGCCACCGCACTGCCCAGCCCCCCGGTCACGGAATGTTCCTCGACAGTGACGACAACCGGGACGGCTGCGGCGTGTTGCAGAACTGCCCGGCAATCCAACGGTTTGACAGTCGGCACGTGGAGGATGCCGCAATCGATTCCTTCGCGCGCCAGGTCTTCTGCAGCGTCCTGTGCAATCTTCAATGTGATCCCGGTTGTAACGAGCAGCGCATCGGCACCGTTGCGTATCGGCACCGCCCTGCCGATTTCGAACGGCAAATTGTCGCTTGTTACAATCGGGTCGTGGCCTTTGGCGACGCGAATGTAGACCGGCCCTTCATGCCCCACGGTGAGCGGCATGAACCGCCGCATCTCCGCTGCATCCGCCGGCACTACGATTGTCATATTCGGAAGCGCGCGAAGAATCGCGATGTCTTCGATCGCCTCATGGGTTGGACCCAGCGGCGCATACACCAGCCCGCCGCCATTGCCAATCAGCCGCACATTGACATTGTGCAGACACAGATCCACGGCAATCTGGTCATAGCACCGCCGCGACAGGAAAGTCGCAATGGTGTTGACGTAGGGGATCATGCCTTCCATTGCCAAGCCGGCAGCCATGCCAACAATGTTCGCCTCGCATATGCCTTCCATGAAAAACCGGTCCGGCATTTCCTCTTTGAAATTCTGCAGCACGCCGGGGCCAAGGTCCGAGCCGATGAAAACAATGCGCTCGTCGCCCTTCGCCAGTTCGTAGACCATATCCAGGCATGTCTGTCGCATTATTCGCTCCCTACAGCTTCCTGCAATGAGTGGATCTCCTCGTCGGTGACTCGGCTTTTGTGGTGCCATGAAGGATCACTTTCAACGAGTGGGATGCCTCTTCCTTTAACGGTGTGACAGATGATGCAGCTTGGTCGCCCCCGTACAATCGGCGTATGCGAAAACGTTCGGCGGAGGGCGGCGACGTCGTGACCGTCCGACTCGGCCACCGCAAAACCGAAGCTCTGCCACTTAGCGGCCAACGGCTCCAAATTCAATACCGCTGAAGTGGGACCGTAGGATTGTTGCTTGTTGTAGTCGACAACGACCGTGAGATTGCTCAGCTCGTGCTTGGCCGCACACATCGCCCCTTCCCAGATGGATCCTTCGTTCGATTCGCCATCGCCGATAATGGTGAATACCCGGTAGTCGGATCGCTGTATTCGGGCTGCCAACGCCATACCGATACCGATCGCAAGGCCGTGCCCCAGGCTCCCGGTTGACGCCTCGACACCGGGCACCTTGACTTCCGGGTGCCCCCCGAGAATGCTCTCCGGACGGCAGAACTGCCACAATTCAGCCTTGGGAAAGAAGCCCTTGTCGGCTAACATCACGTAAAGTGCGAGGCAGCCATGCCCCTTGCTCAAAATGCAGCGGTCGCGCCCCGTCCACTCCGGGTCCTTCGCATTGTACCGAAGAACATCGTCGTACAGGACCCGCAGAATCTCGACAACGGAAAGTGCCGAAGCAAAATGCCCACGCCGCGCGGCCGCCAGAATCCGAACCATCGTTCGTCTCAGATCACGCGAGCGCTGGTCGAGTCCTGCATCGGCCGCTGTGTGCTTAAGCATAATAAGGGGAATCCCGATATGTTGTGCGAAGCTCCGCAAGCAGTCGTATCGCCTTCTCAAGCTGCCCCATTCGCGGGTCGTTGGCCGATGCGCTCCCGGCATCGGCAAATCCGCGGCGCCGACTCTCGTCAGGAAGGAATTCGTTGAGCAGAATCAGGCACCATTTCAGGCCAAACAGGGCGTAGGCCACTTCCGTTCGTTGTCGCAGCTTTCGATCAGCTTGGAATATGTTAGTCGCGGTCACGGCGAAACGTCGTTTCAATTCCCGCTCCAGCCGCATAGCGGGATGGAGGAGGAAGTCGGCGATCAGTTTCGCCGGATCATCGCGGCCGAAATACTCGAAATCAAGAAAGATAATGGTGCCGTCAGCCTGCCGCATCGCATTATGAAAACCGAAATCCGAGGGACTCAGGGTCCGCTCATCGTTGCTGATTTCGATCGCCGCCGGAATGCCCGCCGCCGCCAGGCGCGAAAGTGACCACGAGACCACCTCATCAAACGCAGCCCTGAAGTCGTTATCGAGGTACCCCCGGAGGGCGCACGTCTCGGCGGAACTGTCCGAGCAGCCGGCCAGCCGCCTGTATCGAGCTTGGACATTTTCAATGACAGCATTTATTGAAAAGCAGGCTTCAGAAGCGAGCGGTAGCGATTTGCTGTCGGACCTTTTGCCGAGCACGTAAAGACGCTCCAGAAAGCCGACGGCGAAATCAATGTCGGCGGGAGTGACTTTGGACGCACCGACCGGACCGCCGTCGACGGCCTCATAGACTGCAACGCCGTTACCCGCGTCGGCGGCCACCGGCCGTGGCACACATCGGATGCCGTGGTCCCAAAGATAGGTGATACTCGAGAATTCAACCCCCAGACGGTCGCGTGCGTCCGCCGCACTGCGGAAATAACGCTTCGCCACACACGCGCTGCCGTCATCGGCGAGAAAGCGGTAAACGCGGCTGTTGCGGCCGCCGGCCACGGTTTCCAGCGAACGCACCGGCCGCCCGAGCAGGTCGGCCAGAATTGCTTTGAGTGTCGGGCGCTCAATGTCAGTCACAATCATCGAAGTAAATGTCGCCTATCTCGTTCCAGTTCGTAACCCGCGTTGTGCCGGGCGGCGGGCTGTATTGCCGGTGAGGGTCGAAAAGAATCGCTTGCACACTCGACGGGAACGCCGACTCCGAAAACGTCTCTTCGAGGTCGTCAATAAAGTGAGTGCAACCGCACGCTTGAATCCGTCCAATCTTGTCCCGCCGCGATGATTCGAAATGCACGTCCGCCGTCGATAATCCGAATTCATCGCCATTCACGAGCCTGTTCACCACCAGCCATTCGAATGCAGCCTCACGAAGATCGGCGCCCGAGGGATCGGCGGCGGCGTGCGGCGTCTTGTGGCTGATTATCCTTACGCCGATCCCGCGTCTTCGGCATTGCCTCAGGAACTCCAGTGCACCCGGCATCACGACGGCGTTGGACATGGCCGGGCCGTATATTTCGGCTTGCAGACGCTGCCATTCAAGTTCGCCATTAATGGTGCCGCGCACACGATCGCGAATAGCCTTTTTGTTGGCGGCACAATCCGCCGGGACAAGACATCGCTGGGACGCGATCTCGAATAGAATGTCGTCGTAGCAAACAAGCGTATTATCAAAGTCAATGCCGAATCTCATGCCCCATAGAACTCGCGGACCCGGTCGATGACGTACTCGATCTCTTCATCCATCAGGTGTTGATGTACCGGCAGCGTGATGATTGAGCCGCAATCCGTCTCACATTTCGGGAAATCGCCCAACTTGTATCCCAGTGGTCGCGCTGCCGGTTGAAGATGCACGGGGACGGGGTAATGGACTTTGGCGCTGACACCGTGATCCTTGAGATAAGCCAGGAGCTTGTCGCGATGCTTGACGCGAATGATATACGTGTGAAACACCTGGCGCACGTTGGCATGGCGAGGCGGAATATCGACAAAATCTGTGAGATCCGCGAAGGCCCGGTCGTAGCGGCCGGCATTTTCGTTGCGCTTGTCCGTTATCGACGGAACGTCGCCGATCAGACGACTGCCGACGGCGGCCTGGATCGTATCGAGCCGGCTGTTGTGACCGAAGATCACCGCTTCGTCGCGGTTCACAAGGCCATGATTACGCAGCAGTCGCAGCTGTTCGAAATACTCTGCGGACCGTGTCACGACGACGCCGCCGTCTCCCCAAATGTTCAGATTCTTCAGCGGATGTAAACTGAAGCATCCAAGATCGCCCCAAGCCCCGGCATTCTTGCCGTCGCGACTGGCCAGAATGGCCTGGGCCGCATCCTCGATCACTGCCAGGTTATGTCGCTCGGCGATCTCCCGTACCACCGGCATATCCGCAATCGTACCGGTAAGATGCACGGGAACGATGGCTTTCGTTCTCGCGGTGATCGCGCCTTCGAGAAGATCAACGTCGATCGTGTAGTCCGCGCCGTTATCGACGAGGATCGGGCGCGCGCCGGCCAACGAGATTGCGCCGATTGTGGCGATGAATGTGTTGGCAGCAGTTATGACTTCGTGGCCCGTGCCGATGCCGAGTACCTTGAGTGCCAGCAGCAAGGCATCGGTTCCGCATCCCACGCCAACGGCGTACGGTACACCGCACAGCTCGGCGAACCGTCGCTCGAATTCCGATACTGCCGCGCCGAGAGTAAAGTCGCCGCGACGGACGGTTTCCTGAATGTCATCGAAAAAACCATCCAACTCGGTAAATTGACGATCAAGGTACGAATAAGAAACGCGCATAATCAGTCCTCAATAGATTAAAGCGGGTCAATTCGGTTATCCCAATGCTGCAGAATTCCATATCCGGCTATGACAGATTCGCCGCCTGCAGTGTCTTCATGTTGTAGTAGCGACTATTCGTCATGGCGTCGGGAATCCGGCCCTCTGCAAACGCCGCAATCAAATCGCCAACCGCATCCTCAATGGTGCGCCGCGGCACGAATCCCAGTTCCCGTCGTATCCTTTCAGACGAAATTCGATACGAGCGTATGTCGTTCGTCGCCGTCGTCACGATCTCGACTTCGGTGCCTACAACGCGGCGCACGATTTCCGCAAGGTCACCGACCGCATGATTTTCGTACCCCGCATTGAAAACCTTGCCGTCAATGGCATCGGCAGGCCACGTCAGGGATTGGACATAGAGGTCCGTGACATCGTCTATGTGAATATTCGGTCGCGTTTGGCGCCCGCCGTGGACAGTGATGATGCCGTTGTTGATTGCGTGATTGGTCAGGATATTCACCGTCAGATCAAGACGCAGCCGGGGCGAGTATCCGCAGACGGTGGCCGGGCGAAGAACCAGCGGCACGAACCCCGGTTCACGGGCCGCGAGCAGAATCTCCTCGCATTCCGCCTTGTATCGCGAGTAATTCGTCAACGGCTCGAGGGGCAGGTCCTCATCAACTATTTCTTCCTGTTTCACGCCGTAAACACTAGAACTCGATGCAAACACAAAGCGGCGGACACCACTGCCCTTGGCGATGGCGACAAGGTCAAGAAACGCATCATAGTTGATGGATTTACCCAATTCTGGATTCAGCTCGAAGGAGGGATCATTAGAAATGCACGCAAGATGAATGATCGCATCGCAGCCCGGAACCAGGGCTCGAACCAGTTCCCGATCCCGGATATCCCCCTTGATTTCCTCCAGGTTCGAATTCTCTCCGACACTGGCCAGCACATCATCTCCGAAGA
>Ga0310123_10003130_pt1 | contig 12935 bp, 9 predicted proteins | sample CB6_AW_1057_MG_FD_203505 | JGI IMG/M metagenome (GOLD analysis project Ga0310123, IMG submission 203505) | Marine microbial communities from Western Arctic Ocean, Canada - CB6_AW_1057 | ecosystem: Environmental > Aquatic > Marine > Oceanic | place: Canada: Western Arctic Ocean | collected... | reverse complement strand
GGACATGTTGACCACGGGAAATCTACCCTGGTGCAGGCGCTAACTGGCATAGACCCGGACAGGCTCCAAGAGGAGAAGGACCGGGGCATGACCATCGACCTCGGATTCGCATGGCTCCGACTGCCCGGCGGGAACGAGGTCTCTATCGTTGATGTTCCGGGGCACGAGCGTTTCGTAAACAACATGCTGGCCGGAGTCGGAGGCATCGACCTCGCCCTGCTGGTTGTGGCCGCCGACGAGTCGGTAATGCCCCAGACCCGCGAGCATCTGGCCATCCTGGACCTGCTTCAGATACCGCGCGGCCTTGTCGCCCTCACCAAGACAGACCTCGTTGAGGAGGACTGGCTGGAGCTTGTGACAGCAGACGTCGAGGAGGTTCTGGAAAGCACAAAGCTGGAAGGCTCTCAGATCATCCCCGTGTCTGCCATGACCGGGGACGGCCTGCCGGAGCTTATAGCCGCGATTGAGGGCATGCTGACTGAGACGACGCCCAAGAAGGACGTCGCCCGTCCGCGATTGCCAATAGACCGCTCATTCACTATCACAGGCTTTGGAACCGTGGTCACCGGAACGCTGGTTGACGGCTCTCTGGAAGTCGGCCAAGAGGTGGAGTTGGCCGTGTCGGGCCGCACCACCCGCATCCGAGGTCTTCAGACTCACCGACAAAAAGAAGAACTGGCCGAGCCGGGAACTCGTGTGGCGGCTAACCTCATCGGCGTCCCTCACGAGGAGATTCACAGAGGCGAAGTGCTGACCATCCCTGGATGGCTCAAGCCCACCACAGCCTTCGATGTTCACCTGCGGGTCATACCCGACGCGCCCCAATCGCTGCGCCACAATATGTTCGTGACCGTACACACCGGCTCCAGCGAGGCCATAGCCCGCCTGCGATTGCTGGAGGGCGACCGGGCAGAGCCAGGCCAGACAACCTGGGCGCAGTTGAAGCTGGAGACTCCATTAGCCATCGCCAAGAGCGACTATTTTGTAATCAGGTCCAACCTGACCACCTTGGGCGGCGGCAACATCGTGGACACCCACGCCCGACGCCCTCGTCGCAACCACCTTCCCACCATCGAACGCTTAGAGATAATGGAGAAGGGCTCAGACCGCGAAATTCTGCTCAAGACCATCGAAATGTCGGAGCCTAGCGGTTTCGTCGATATAGTCAACCGCGCCAATCTCAACCCCGATATGGCGAAAGACGAGCTATCGGGCATGGGCTCCGAGGGTCTGGTGGTGACTCTCGGGAACGGGGCCATACGCAATGGCACACGGTTCTACACCAGCGGAGGCTGGACCGCTCTGGGCATGAGAGTGCGGAACGCTCTGGCCAGCTATCACGAACAGTTCCCACTGCGTCCGGGTTCTCCCAAAGAGGAGCTTAGGTCGCGAATCAACCTGACTGCCCAGGACTTCAACGACGCACTCCCGTTGCTGAACGAAGGCGGCGTGACGGTCGAGGCTGGCGCTCTGGTGCGCCTGCCTGGCCACAAGCCATCCCTCTCAGACACTCAGGAAGGCTCGGTCACGGGATACTTGAAACTGCTGGACTCTGATCCCTTCTCCCCGCCAACCGACTCGCCCATTGACCCAGAGGTTCTCAGCCTGCTGGATGAGCAGGGCCGTGTGGTAAAAGTCAGCGAAACAGTGGTGTTTTCAGCTACGGCATATCGGCAGATGGTTGATAAAATATCCTCGCACATAAGGGTTGAAGGGGAGATCACGGTGGCCGATGTTCGAGACCTCCTCGGCACAAGCCGGAAATACGCGCTGGCGCTCATGGATCATATGGATCACCAGCGCATAACCCGTAGAGTAGGCGACGCCAGAGTGCTGAGGTAGGTTTTAGGTGTCAGGTGGTCAGGTATCAGGAATTGTCCATCCTGAGCCGAGGCGAAGGATCTGGTCGCAAGCATGACAACTTGGCTATTCGCATACGTAAAGGCGTCGATTCTGTCATCATGAGCGATTCAAAAACTTCACAGGTTGAGACAGGCAAGCTCCACATAACGATGGACTCCAATAATCTGCAAGTGTCCTATGTGTCGTCGATGCTGAGAGTGCTTCAAGCGGCAGTCCGAGACATCGCCAGAGGCGTGGACGACGCTCACGATCTGTTCGAAATTCACCCACAGCCTGTGCTGTTGCTCTCAACAGAGGTTGACGGCCCTGATTTGCAATTACAGATTTTCTTTGCTGACCCCACCAACTCCAAGCCGATGGTGGAGCTTTCCGCCCAGGCATTCGACCCCTTCATGGTTCAGTTCGGAAACCTGCTCAAACTGCTCCCTCAGCCTGGATTGTGGGGACGGGTGGCCCGACGCTCAGGCCCCAGCAGTATCGAAACTGAAACCGACCGCAGGCTTGACGAGCTTCGAGTCGAGCTTCGACACTTCTCCAGGGCGACTCTAAGGTTCGGAAAACGGAGCATATCTTTCGCCGGCGACCAGTTGGAGATCGAGTAGTGTTCCGCACATCGAGTTCAAATCATGGCCCTTGACCTGGGAAAGACGGCCCTCCAGATAGAGCGCATGACCGACGACCTGCGCGCCCAGCAGTCCGGCAAGCTCCAGAGGTTAAATCATGCGCTGGAGGTTGTGAACGGCTTCGACACCGAAGCCTACGAAGATCAGCGTGCCCGATCCACCCAGACCCTGGCATGGCCTTCCGTTCCAATTGTCAACGAGCCTCCATCCGCTCGACACTCTTCTCCGGAGCTGCCCGACGACTTCTGCGTCGTGGCCGTGGACGGCTCCCATATCGACGTGGATCGGCACATCCCGGCGCGGTGCTTTCTCATCAACATTGGAACCTGCGTCCTGACCTACGGCTCCCAACCCGACGCCGTGTTGACCAGCGAACCGCACCTGTACGCTCACGACGACGAACTGGTCATCCAAGACCAGAACGCCAAGCACCGCCAGCAGTACATCCAGGGCGGAGTGTTGGGCGCGAAACGCGCGGTTGAGGAGATTCGCGGGCTGGTTGATGCGGTCCGAAAACTGCCTCCCGACCTGCCGACTCTGGCCCTGATGGACGGCGCGCTGGTTATGTTTATCGACCGAGGATATCAGGATTTCGTGATCGAAGAGCTTATGAAGGAAGGCTTCGTGGCCGCACTCGACGATCTTCGGAGCCTGGCAGAGAAGCGCCCTTTGGCTGTGGCGGCCTACGTCAGCTTGCCGGGTTACGCCGAGTTCATGGGCGCGGTGCGAGTGAGCGCCTGCCCACACGAAATTTCCGACTGCGCTGTCCACTGCGGTCAGTTATCGGCAGGCAGTCGCCCCTGCGACGATGCCGCCGAGGGCATCCTGGACCGCGAAGTATTCTCGAGACTGCTGGATAAAGGCCAACGATCCGCCGTGTTCGATTCCACAAGCTCGCTGGTCGTCAACTACTACGACAGCCACGGAATCAGCTTCTTCTACATCAACTCAGGAGAGGAAATCGGGCGGGTCGAGATACCCTCGTGGATCGCCCAGGATGAGGCGATGCTCAGCCTCACTCACGCCTTGGTTCTGGACCAGTGCCGCCGAGGGCCAGGCTATCCTGTCTCCTTAATGGAGGCCCACGAACAGGCCGTGGTCACAACCTCGGATCGCCGGTATTTCGTCGATCTGGTAGAGGAATCACTCCAGGACAACCGCATGGCTGTATTCACCTCTGAGAAGAACCGCTCAAAACGCCTGCGTTGGCTTTAGTTTTCGTAACCAACGAAATCAGAACCTCGACCCGTCAATACCCATACCGCGACGAGTCCACTAGGTCGCGGTTGCTGCCAATCCGATTCCATTGGCATCGACCTGATAGGGCAAGGCGAACATAACTAAGTCCAACGGGGTCGGCGACATGGCAGTCGTTCCGCCATTATGACCTCATTATTGCAGGGGAGTATTTGCGCCGCCAGTATGGGCGTTGGCAATTGTTGGAATTTGGGTGATACCGCTCGCATAGTCAATCATCTGCCAGAACTGTTGCCGTCTGTTCGATTCCCACAAATGCGAAAACTAACCCCTATTGCCATCGTCAGCGCGATCTTCATAGTTATATGGTTGTTGCCAGAGCCGCATTCTATTTCGTCAAACTCGACGCACATATCGTTGCGATTCGCAATGGAAATACTGAGGTTGACCCAAAAAACTGAACAGTCAGCTAAACTACCTTCATGCCCCTAAAGTGGCAGACATAGGGTGAGCAGAACAAGAAGCGGTTACTTAAAGGGATAGATTGAGCGTAATGAACATCGTTGTTCGAGCGGTCAGGAATTGTGACTACCAGAACCTTCATCAAGTATACGCTTGCCCGGGCGTGATGAAGAACACCCTGGGCCTGCCCTATGCCCCGCTGGACTTCTGGAAGAAGCGGACAGAGAATCGCAGTCCTAGCGACCACGTTCTGGTGGCCGAAGTGGATGGCCGTGTCGTCGGGTCGATCAACCTCCACTGCGGCGTCGGTCGCATGGCGCACTCTTCCGGGTACGGGATGGGCATTCACGACGATTTCCAAGGACAGGGCCGGAGCTTTACTCATGGATGCAATGATCGACCTCGCAGAGAACTGGCTGAACACCCAGCGCACCAAACTTCAGGTCTATGCTGACAACGAGCCGGGCATTTCGTTGTACGAAAAGTTCCGATTCGAGATCGAAGGCACGCATCGCAACCACGCCTTTCAGGTTGGCCTATACGTGGACTCCTACACAATGGCACGGCTGAGGTCGTGAATTTTCGTGTTCCCGCACCCGTTTAACAATTGACCAAAACCTGTCATGCTGAACGGAGTAAAGCATCTGGTCGACTGTGAGACAACTGTTGTATTGCTTACGACTAGATTCTTCGTCTGCGGACTCAGAATGGACAATTCCTGATACCTATGACAGACAAGCACCACCGGCTCGGCGAGGTCATCGAGGCCTCGACCACCGAGTTCACATCTCAGAGTTATGACCTTTACGACGCTCCACCGTTGGGGACGCTTGTGCGCTGCGGCGGCGGGTCCGAGACTGGCGTGGTGTACGGTATAGTGTTCGAGGTCGCAACTCGCAGTCTGGACTCGACCCGTCGGCCCATAGCGCGCGGGCGCGACGAGGATTCCGAAGCGGCCATCTACGAAGAGAATCCCCAGCTTAACCGACTGCTGACCACCGAATTCCGAGCGCAGACTGTCGGGCATCGAGACGACGAGACCCTGCGTCGTTGGCTGGCTCCTTTGCCTCCGCGAATCCACTCATTTGTGCATCCGTGTCACGGAGATGAGTTGAGAGAGTTCGCCGGTTCGCTGGAGTTCGTGCCCATCCTGCTATCGGCTCCCACAGCGGCCACCGACGACGTTCTGGCGTCGTTTCTCCGACGGGCCAGCGAGTCTTATCCAGACCCCGAATCGTTCTTGATACAGGCGGGGCGGCAGCTAACGCCGCTCCTGGGAGACCAGTTACAACGACTGAACAACATTCTCCGGAGGCTCTCTCCATGACTCAGAACGGCAGCATGCAGCCCGAATCTCTGGTCGGCCAGACTTCTTCCCAGAACCTGGGCATGGTCGTCTCCGGCTCTCTGACCGAGGGCATGGAAGTGCGGCTGGACTCCTCGACCTCCATTGAGGACATCAAGGTCGGCACCTTCGTGAGCATCCAGGGCCAGCGGATGCGATTCTTCGGCGTGGTGACTGAAGTTGCACTCAAGGCGATGGATCAAACAATGGTGACCTCGCCTCCCGACGTGTCCAACCCCTTCATCGCCAAAGTTATCTCCGGCACCGCTGCGTATGGGACCATCACTGTCGAGCCGATGCTGACCATCGGCGGCGGCGACAACATCGCGGGCATCGACGGCCCACAGCCTGCCAAGACCGTCCCTCCTCACTTCTCCGCCGTGGGCACGGCCACCGACGACGACATCCGTATCGTCTTTGGAGAGGAGGACGAGAACCATTTCTATATCGGCAACCCTCTGGATATGGAGACGCGCCTGTGCCTGAACATCGAGGAATTGGTCAAGCGCAGCAACGGGGTGTTCGGAAAGTCCGGCACAGGCAAGACGTTCCTGACTCGCCTGCTGTTGCTGGGGATCCTCCAGAACGGGACCGCCAGCAATCTCGTGTTCGACATGCACGGCGAGTACGGATGGAAAGGCACCAGCGAGTCGGACAACCGCGAGGTCAAAGGCCTCAAACAGTTGTTCCCCTCCAAGGTCGCCGTGTTCTCGCTAGACGAGGAAAGCTCGCGGCGTCGCGGACTCAGCCCCGACTACATAGTGCGAATCGGCTATGAGGAGATCGAACCCGAGGACGTTCAGATGCTCAGGGACACCCTCAACCTGTCCGAGGTGGCAGCGGATGCGGCCCACGCTCTCCAACGCAAATTCGGTCGGCGCAAGTGGCTGAAAAGTTTCCTGGACCTGCCAACCGGCTCGGATGTGGGAGAGTTGGCCCAGGAACTTAACGTCAACGAACGCGCTCTTTCAACCCTGCACAGTCGGCTAGCGAGGCTGGATCGGTACCATTTCATGGATAAGGACAGCGGCCACGATTCGGTGAACCAGATTCTGAACTACATCGAGCGCGGCATGCACGTTGTGTTGGAGTTCGGACGCTACGGGAGCGACCTGACAGCCTACATCCTGGTCGCCAACCTGCTGACCCGCCGAATCTATGACCGCTACCAGCGGCTGACCGAGCAGGCGATGGGCGACCAGACCGAGCGTCCGCGCCCTCTGGTCATCACCGTCGAGGAGGCCCACAAGTTCCTGAGTCCTGCCATCGCCGACCAGACCATCTTCGGCACCATCGCCCGCGAGATGCGGAAGTACAACGTCACGCTGCTGGTGGTGGACCAGCGACCCAGCGGCATAGACGACGAGGTGATGAGCCAGATCGGAACCAAGTTCACCTGCCTGCTTGACAACGAGCGCGACATCGACGCCGTGCTTACCGGTGTGTCGGGAAGCCGCAAGCTCCGCTCGGTGTTGGCACGCCTGGAGTCCAAACAACAGGCGCTAGTCTTCGGCCACTCGGTCCCCATGCCTGTGGTCATCAGTACACGGGACTACGGCTCGGCAGACTCCTATCGCGAGTTCGGGTTCCGAGATGAGGCCGAACTAAAAGCCCAGGTGGAGCAGGACATAGCCGACCTCTTCGGCCCGGATGGTGGGTGAATTCGAAGTTAAGGAGCGAAGTTCATCTCACATCGTGTAAGTGCGGCTTCAACCGTGCTGACTGCGTCGATTGACTGAGCGCTCGTCGATTGTAACTCGGTTCATCAAATACAGGCCTCCTGGATTGCAGGGGCCCTGTAATCGTTATGTGTTGCCTGCCGCAGTTAAAGTGACGGATTTAACAAGACTCAGTCACATTTCGGCACTGATCGCGGTTGCTAGTGTTGGTGTGAGACTCCTTCTTTATCTGTCCTTTGCTTCACTTCGTCGTCGTCGTCGCCGATGAAGTGAAGCAAAGCGGCGGAAATGTCGAAGTTCGTGTTTTCCTCCATAAACTCCGCCGGCGTGCCAACGATCTGAAAATCACTCCCTGAATCATCGCTGACTGATACTGTGCCCGCGCCTGTTTCGGTGACGTAGATGCGATCCTCTAACTCAAGTAGGACCGTATTGTTGACGCCCCACGCAGTTGCGAGGTCCGTCTCCGCAGCAGGCTCGCCGTGCTCAATAGTGAGGCCGTCCACCGTGCCTGAGGCCCGGTCGTTGGAGTTGTCGCTACCCCGAGTCGGATGTGCTGAATCTCAGCCCTGCATGACCTTCGAGGACTATGTGGATCTTCTATTTTGTGGTGTATTTCCTGCGAGTGGCTAACGGAACTTCCCGAACAAATCGTTGAGTGTCCTGGCTTCGTTCTTCAGCAGACTGATTCTTGTCCTTGGGTGTTGTGAGTCACGTGCGCTCCTTCCCCGAGAACATCTTATGCCTCTGTTCGGAGCTCGCTCTACCTACAAATAGTCTCCATTAATCCCACGTCCAAAAGTGTCCCAATGTCGCTGAAGTTCTAAAGTTATTGCTGCATGCTGCTAGCGCTGGAGGATATTTTTCTGTTGACAGACGCGGCAGCGAAGCACCAATTGGTCTTCAGAGGGCTGTACTCTGTGATGGTCTCTGTCATGCCTGTGTTGGCTCGAATGATGACGCAACAGACTGTAGCCGAGGGCGCAGACGAGAACGCAGGCCCACCTTTGAATACATCCATTTCGAGCACGGGGTCAGCAAAGAGTCCCAGCTTGAGGAGCTATGCAAGCAGGCCCAGAAGACCAACGACGGTCTGGAACGCATCCTCAGCATTATCACAATTCTGCCCGACATGACCGAAATGTAAACGGACGACCATACCCTACGTTTTGATTCCGTACGGCGAGGATTACGTCATCACTGTGACCTCATAGAATCTAGATTGCGGCATCCAGAGTCAGAGCGTAGTATGGCCTCAATGATCTAAGCAGACCACTATTGAGCAATCGAATAAGTGAACTGGATTAGCGCCTGCCTATGACAACATCCGAACCAACCACCGAGGTAGAACCCACAATAACCGAGGAGTTCGACGTTCTAATCGTCGGGGCCGGCATATCCGGCGTTGGCGGCGCCTACCATCTGACGAAGCAGCGCCCAGGAACCAGCTTCGTCGTGTTGGATGGACTCGACAGCTTCGGCGGGACGTGGTGGATGCACCGCTATCCCGGCATCCGGTCCGACAGCGACCTCCACACATTCGGCTATCGCTTCAAGCCGTGGACAGGGCCTCCAATCGCATCCGCGGAGGAAATCCTAAAGTACATGGGTGACGTGATTGAGGAAAACGAACTCGACCGCCACATCCGATACAACCACAGGATCACCTCAGCGCAATGGTCGAGCGTAGATAATCGCTGGACGATCACAGCCACACGCACGGACACGGGCGAACAGAGGTTCTTCACTGCAAACTTCCTCTGGATGTGCCAGGGTTACTATCGCCACTCGGAAGGCTACACGCCGGAATGGCCGGGGATAGAGGCGTATCAGGGCGATATTGTTCATCCACAGACGTGGCCGGAGGACCTGGAATACGCCGGCAAGAACGTCGTGGTGATCGGGTCAGGCGCGACGACAGCAACTCTCGTGCCTGCGATCGCTGCTGACTGCGAGCACGTCACCGTCCTGCAACGCTCGCCGACCTATTTCATACCCGGCCGTAACAAGATCGAACTCGCCGAGACATTGCGTGAACTGGATGTAGACGAAGAGTGGATTCACGAGATTGTGCGGCGAAAGATATTGCACGACCAGGCCAAATTCACGCGGCGCTCGTTCGAAGAACCGGAGAAGGTGAAGCAGGAACTGCTCGACGGCGTTCGCTCCATTCTCGGCCCAGAGTACGATATGGAGAGCCATTTCACGCCCATCTATCGCCCCTGGCGTCAGCGCATAGCCTTCGTCCCGGACGGCGACCTCTTCCACGGTATCGCTTCTGGCAAAGCGTCTGTCGTCACCGACGAGATCGACAGGTTCACGGAACATGGCATCCTGCTGAAGTCCGGCGAGGAACTTCAAGCCGATATCATCGTAACCGCCACCGGTTTCAACATGAGCGTGTTGGGAGACATCGACTTTGCGATCGACGGCAAGCCTCTCGACTTCTCCGAAACCGTTAACTACCGAGGCATGATGTTCACCGGCGTGCCGAACCTGCTCTGGGTGTTCGGATACTTCCGTGCCAGTTGGACGCTGCGCGCCGACCTTCTGTCGGATTTCGTATGCCGCCTGCTGGCGCACATGGAAGAATCCGGCTCGAAGCGGGTCAGTGTCACACTGCGACCGGAGGACGAGGACATGGAGCTTTTGCCCTGGATCGATCCAGAAAATTTCAACCCAGGCTATCTTATGCGCGCCATGTCTCTCCTACCCAAGCGGGGCGACAAACCAGAGTGGCAGCACACCCAGGACTACTGGCGCGAAAAGGACGACATCCCCGCCATAAACCTGAACGCCCCGGAGTTTCTGTACGGGTGAGGGGATTGAGCGCAAGGTATTTTGGTATCAACCGACTCGACTCGACTTTTTGAGCATACGCAAACTGTCTGATCATCATTTCTCCGGAGTTTAGATCGCTCGTATTTTTGATGACTGACCAGATTGCCTGCGTGGGACAGTTGATACCGCATTATCAACCCGCAGAAGAAGTTGATGCAAAACCGACAATTCCTATCAACTTCAGATAGCATGACCACTGATTGATCAGAGCTCTCTATACATCCGTTGATTTATCTCTCGCGCCACTCCTCCGAATTGTCCTGCGGGTTGTAACCGATGCAATCCCGCGAATTCGAGATGTCCCAGATGCGCCACTTGTTATTGGAGACTCCGTAGAATATTCCGAATTTTATCTCCAGCGGAGCTTGGATGCTGCGGTCGACCAGATGCACCAGATCACGATGAGTCAGGAGTGTGGCGAAGTGACGCACCGACAACGGGCGACTCGCGCGGTTCAGAGTTCCGATTCGCAGGCAGATGACCGACAGGCCATGACGGTCTGAAAAGTGCCGTCCCGTCGCCTCTCCGAAGACCTTGCCGATGCCGTATGAGCCGTCGGGACGGATAGGCATGGATGTGGTGACGTAGGGGATGTTGTCCGGGTCAACGCCTCCGTACTGGCCCGTGACGATGGCCGAGTATGGATAGTCGTCCTCATAGTTGCCGGTGGCGTGGTTGGAGCTTGCAAAGATCAGCCGCTTGACGCCTGCCCGCCTCGACGCCTCCATAGCATTGTGAGTCGATGTCAGGTTGTTCTGATGCACGACCTCCCACCGGGTCTTGTCGCTGGGAACGCTGGCTAGGTCGATCACGGTGTCGATGCCTTCGTAGGCAGGCAGAACCGAGTCCAGGTCGGTGGTGTCGGCTACCAGGCTGTTGAAGCCTTCGATAGCCACACGGTCCACGCCGCTGAGTTCGTAATCGTCCTTGAGTCCATCCCTCAGAACGCCGCCCACCAGTCCCGCCGCTCCGGTTATCAGCACTTTCTTTTTGTCAGCCATCCTCAATCTCCAATAACAACATTAGGCTTCCTGTTGGTTTGAGTTCACCTGGGGATTATAATGTCTGCGGAAATAAAATTGGCAGTCAGATTTTCAGGAAAGGCATTAAAGCATGACCGAATGGGGAATGCACCGCTGGAAGTATTTCGACATCACCCATCGCTTTCACGTGGTCTGCAACCCGACGAGCGTTGCCAAGCCAGAGGAGCTTGTCGGACTGATGAGGCTGGAGCCTGGCAGCCCTTTCCTGGACATCGCCTGCGGCAAGGCGGAGATGTTGGTGAGGCTGGCCGAAGCTTATGACATCCGAGGCGTGGGCGTTGACCTGTATCCCTACTTCATGAAAGACGCCAAGGAGTTGAAACGCCAACGCGTTCCCGGATCCAATCTGGAGTTCATCAACGTGAACGGCGCTGAGTATCACCGGGAAAATACCAAAAATTTCGACCTGTCGATGTGCATAGGCGCGTCGTGGATTTACGACGGTCATCGGGGGACCCTCAGAGCAATGAAATGTATGACCAGACCCGGCGGTAAAGTGATCGTGGGCGAACCGTTTTTCACTGGGGAGCCATCGGAAGAATACCTGACCACCAAGGATTTCAGCCGCGATGAATTCAGCATCCATTATGGCAACATCCAGATTGGTGTGGAGGAAGGGCTTACCCCTCTGTACACCATGGGGAGCAACTTGGACGACTGGGTCCGCTACGAAACCTTCAAGTGGTACGCGGTGGATGAATTCGCCCGAAACAACCCCGACGACCCGGTCCTTCCTGAAATACAGGCGCGAAACGCAAAGGCGCATGAGAAATTCTTGAGATGGGGTCGCGAACTGTTCGTATGGGCCATCTACCTGCTCCGGATTCAGGTGTAGTCATGGCAGTGAATCATATTCCACCACAGGCCCTATCGGACATCCGAGTCCTGGACTTCACCCACTACATCTCCGGGCCATACTGCACCAAACTGATGGCCGACTACGGCGCGGAAGTCCTGAAAGTCGAGCGTCCCGATGGCGGCGATATGGCCCGAAGGTCAGGCCCGTTCCCAGACGACAACCCTCATCATGAAAAAAGCGGCCTGTTCCTGCACCTCAACACCAACAAGCAGGGTATCACCCTCAACCTGAAATCCGCCGAAGGCCAGAAGATTGTGCGACAGCTTGTCAGAGAGGTTGACGTGGTGGTCGAGAGCTTCCGGCCTGGAGTTATGGCCCGCCTGGGACTCGACTACGAGTCCCTACGAAGCATGAACTCAGAAATTGTGATGACGTCGATTTCCAACTTCGGGCAGTCGGGGCCGTATCGCGACTTCAAAGGCTCGGAGATTGCCTTCTACGGCATGGGAGGCGAGATGTTCACCACCGGAGTCGCCGAGCGTGAGCCTCTCAAGATGGGCGGCGACGTTATCCAGTTCCAGGCGGGAGCGACCGCTGCCGTTGCCACAATGGGAGCCGTGTTCGCGGCCCGACTCCAGAACATCGGCCAGCAGGTTGACGTGTCCATCATGGAGACTCAGGTCGGTTCAATCGACCGCAGGATGCCATTGCTCATAGCCTATCAGTACACCGGCGAGGTTAGCCAACGTCAGTCTCTTAATAGCGCTGGTGGCTATCCCGGCGGATTCTATCCGTGCAAGGACGGCTACGTGGAGCTCACAGGCGGGCGGGTTTACTTCTCAAGAATTGTGAAAATGCTAGGCGAGCCGGAGTTTCTAAAAGACCCAAAATGGTATCAACCGGGCGCCCAGCAGGACGACGACCTCAAGGCGGAGTTTGAAGAGTTTTTCTACCCTTGGATTCTCTCCCGCAACAAACAGGAAATATGGATGGCCGCCCAGGATGCGAGAGTCCTCAGTGGCCCCCTGAACACGATCGAGGACCTTCAGAACGACTCCAATTTCATAGACCGCGGCGCGTTCG
>Ga0310123_10003128_pt1 | contig 12937 bp, 21 predicted proteins | sample CB6_AW_1057_MG_FD_203505 | JGI IMG/M metagenome (GOLD analysis project Ga0310123, IMG submission 203505) | Marine microbial communities from Western Arctic Ocean, Canada - CB6_AW_1057 | ecosystem: Environmental > Aquatic > Marine > Oceanic | place: Canada: Western Arctic Ocean | collected... | reverse complement strand
ATTAAAAACAAATATCCTCTAGTAGAGCAAAAATTAAATCGTGACCAATTAAAAGAAATTATAAAATCTAAGGGTTATTTAGTTCCAGAAAAATCTGGATGTTATCATTGTTGCTTTACTACTAAAAAAGGGTGGATAAAACTTAGAAATAAAGAACCTGACTTATGGCAAAAAACTAAAGACTTGGAAAATAACAGCAATACAAAAGAATCGTTAATTAAACTAAAAGGCAAAGATTCTCAGACTTTGTTTGAGTGTAGGTGTTTTAACGGATGAAATACAAAATCTTCACATGTCCTGAGTGTAAGTTCAGAAAATTTGAGAGCATCAATGCTTTGAATGTGCATATTGGGAAATCTCATGTAGTGGATTACAAAATTTCAATCATCAACAATAAACCAGCCTTCAAAAAAAAGACTAGAGGAAAGGCTGTTCAGTTTAATGAATCGTAGTATTATGCCAAAGGTCATGCCTAAGCCTTCCTAACCTTTCCAGCTTGAGTCTTATCTATTCAGACCAGCTCAGATTTGACATATGGGTTTTTCAGCAAAAGGTATTGGAGCAAAAGTAACTGGAATAGTTACAGACAGAGCTATCGTAGCAGTTCTCAGTGCAAGTTTAATTGCTCCATTTTTTGTGCCAAGAATTAATTCAGTATTAGACTCAGTTCCTTTCCTCAGAGATCATAAGTCTCTCTCATCAATAGTTGCTGGAATAGTTGTTTTCGGAGTAGCAAAAACTCCAAGAATACCAAGTTTAGTTTCAGCAGTTATTGTTGGTATAGCCGGAGTTTTCATCCTAGCTGGAATTTTACCACTATATACACAAATCACAAACCGGAGTGCTTCTTAGTTGGTCTTAAAAAATTATAGAACTTTGGCACAATCTCAAGTTTGGGATGGAACCAGTCAGACCATAATTACTCAACTTCCAAGAGACTTTCTTGCTCAACGTTACATCTTAGACTTAAACTCATCAGGTATTGCTTGTACTGGAACATCAGTTCTCGTTACAGATGCTTTGCTAAAATGTATCACTAATATCAAACTCGTGGCAGTAGGGGAAGGCAGTTCAAGAACTATCGTGGAAATTTCAGGGCAAGACCTATGGCATATGAATAACTGGGATTATGGTTCTCCAATTTCATTCTTATTAGTTCCAACTACAACTGGAGCAACTCAAGCTCATGTTGGATTTGTGATAGACGAGAGGCAAAATAAACTTGATCCAGATGATTATTCTGTGGCACTTCCAACTTACTTACTTTCATCATTGCAATTAGAAATTACATATGTTGCTCCATCAGCTACTAACTGGGGAACAAATTTTCCAACAACTTTTGCAACTGACATGACAATGACAATAACTTGCGTGGAAGGAATTGCAGAAGCCGGTGAAGATTTCTCATCAAATCCTTTGATGACTGTGTTATCAAAAACTTTGACAGCAGACACATCAACTGGAACTCTTGAATCCTTTGATACTTTTTTCCAAGTGGGAGCATTAATTGTCAGAGATTTTGTTTGCACAGAAACCTCAGCATCTGTCCGTAGCGATACAGAGGTAACAAACTTCCAAGTTAATTCTGGAACAATACCGTTAATGTCAAACATACAATGGCAAGCTAACAAATCAAAAGATATTCAAAATTATCGACTAGCAAATTCAGTTGCTACTCAGCAAGGAGCAACAACAATGACAACTCCTCCATTCTTAACTGGAGGTTACAATAGTGCTGGTTACACAATGATTGACTTTTACAATAATAGGATGCCCTTCATCTCAACCGCTTCGGGATTAAGACTGGGCGGATTGAGTTCGATCGGTTACAATACTGGAGATTTGGTTTTTCAAGCTAATTGTGCTAATGCTTCATCCATCATCCGCAGAGTTCAGACTACGATTGAAGGCTGATTAAAATGCCTTCATATCTTTCTCAAAAAAAAAAGAACAAATAGCAAGAGACGTTATTCTTAAAGAATACACAAACAGATTAATTTTCCAATCTACTCGCCTTACTGGTAATCAATCATTGCTTGAATCACATCAACATACAGAACAAAAGGGAGTCATTGACACATTGAAATCATTATTCTCTGGAGCAAAGTAAATTGGCAAGAAAGGGAAAAACAACTGCTGGAGCTGGTAAGAGTTCATCAAGTTCATCAAGTTCATCTTCATCCTCCTCCTCTGGATCATCCTCAAAAGGTTCATCTTCCGGTTCTGGAGGAGGAGGTCAGGGAGGAGCAAGAGCATCCAGATCATCTCCATCTCCTTCCAATGCTGGTTCAACTTCGGGAAGTTCATCAACTACAACTGGATCAAATGTTCAATCAGTTGCAGTTCAATCAACTCCAAGTTATGCAAGTGCTGTCTCCTTTAATCCAGTAACTCAGGGAGCAAATCGTGGAGTAGTTACAGATGTTCAAAATATTTCAGAGACAGCAAGAAGTCTCTCTCCAACAACTAATGCAAATCCAACAACATTGGGTCAGCAAATCTCTGCAAGTTCTTACAATGTGCAATATAGCAATGCTCCAGCAAGTCAATATCCAGCTATGGTAGCAAAGTATGGAGTTGAAACTGCAAACAAACTTGCAACTCAAACTTACTATTCCAAAGAGCAAACTAGAGCAATGGGATTAGGAACTAATGTTGATAATCAATTTTTGCAAAATGAGAACAGAGCAATAACTAATGCTGAAAAAAGGCAAGCTGAATTTGTTGATCAGAATAAATTTATTGCAAATCCTCAACCTAATGCTTACTCAGAAATACCTGATAAGATTTACACATCAACAAATCTATATCAGCAAGCTGGTCAACGTGATCATCCTCTCTCAATATTGGAGGGCAATCCATTCATCAATCCATCTCATCAATACTTTGAGCAACTTAATGAAGAATTTGCTCCGAGACCCGTTTACTCTGCTTTTACTACCAGCATTGCAATAGGAACTCATCAAAATTCTCCCATCTCTCCCAACTCAGAGCTTGATACAAATCAAAGAAAGGGAGCAACAGATTATCTTTCAGATGTAAGAAATCATAAATATTTTCCATTGCTAATCGCTGGAGTAGTTGTAGTTGTAATTATTTCAATTCTCAAAGGGAGGAGAAGTTAAGGAGGTGTTATCATGGTAAAAATTCCCACAATCAAAATGCCTAAGAACTGGAAATTAATGGCAGTCATTGGTGTTATTGGTTATTTATTATACAGAAACATCCATAGAGGAGCAAATTAAAATGAACAGCAATCAAGCCAATGAATCAGATGGAAGCTTTCACATCAGAGTGAATCCACTTCCAGTAAAAAAGAAACTAAAGCCAGTTCCAGTCGAAACAAAGGAGGTTAAAAATGACAAAGAAAAACGTAGAAAGTAAACTCGCAAAAATGGGAATCCCAGCTTCATACTGTGGTATTTCTGGATTGATAGTTTGGCTTTTGTGTAGTGAATTAGGAGTGTGTGATTAATGGGTTCATTATTCACAACTGGAGAAGTAACTCAAACTTCAACTGGAGGAGGAGTAACTGCTGGAACAGTTATCCCTGCTGGAACTGAGATTACTGGAATTGTTGCTGGAGCAGTTTTCATGGACTTTGTTGCTGGAACAATTACACTCCCAGAAGGTTCTCCAACTCCATTGGTTAGACCAATGAGTAAAAATCTCAATGACTTAGGACTTAACCAATGTAACAGTATTGGGATTTGGACATCAGATGCAGATTCCACGATTTTTTTGGGGAGTGCAATCACACTTGCAGACCATCAACTTTCTCATGTAGTCAATAACTATGGATTCCAAACTCTCAGAATTGAACTTCCAAACAACTCAACTCCAACTGATACGAATCAATTATTTTTCATGGCTTCCAATGATGGATGGTTAGGATATGGATTTCCAAAGATTTCTCATCAGAGAGGAAGTGTCTCAGACACTTCAACGGATGCAAGTGTTGTTTATCTCTCCAAACACGTTGGAGCATACAATCAGTTTATGATAACAACTGACAATACTGATGGAGCAGATTCTCTTGATGTCAGAATACAATATTCAGAGGATGGTCAAAATTGGTTTAATGATCAGGGTTACTCCTCAAGTGCAGTAACCGTTATTGCTGGAGCAACTGATACTTGGGCTTCAGAAGTTGCTCATCATTTTTACAGAGCATCTATTGTTTCAACATCTGCTGGAAATCCAGCAACTTTTGTTTTGTATTACAACTTTGTAAATGACAAAGGGAGCTCGAGTTTCTGATGGTTACTCAAGATTTTCTTTCTAACTTATGGGGAAGATATAATTTAACTTACAAAAATGTTGCAATATTTGAGACAGATGGAACAATGACTCCAAGAGCATCTACAACTTTACTTCCACAACCAAGTAATCCAGATATTTCAACTGGAGGTTACAGAGCTCCAATTCAAATTGTTAATGTATTGCCTCCAATGATTAAACCCAGATATCGAGAAAGCAATGAGATGAATCCTCTGGAACAAAAGGAGAAAAACTTTGCAATGGAGAGAATACAAACTCCAGACCCAAGAATCAATAAAACTGGAAAGGCTGTCAAAACTGGAAAGAGGCTTGAAAATATGGATATACAAATTACTCCGTTTAATTATACAGCAATTGCTGGTGTAATTGGAATTTTAGTTGTAATTGCATTAATCGTTTTTATCACTAAGAGAGGAAAATAATGCCTAGAGTAATTAACTTTGCAAGGAGTCAGCCTCCACCAACTCGACAGAGACAGACTCCCAGACCAATTATGAAAACACAATGCCAACAAAATCCAGATAGTATTGCATGTCTGGAGGAAAAATTATCAGCGATTCGTTCATCTCCAGTTGCAGTAAGACGTTCATCAAGTGTTCCTTATGATCCTCAAATTGCCTTCCCATTAAGTTCTGGAGGGATGGGAGTATTGAATATTATTGGAGATCAAACTCGGGCACTTGAACAGCAAATAAAAAAAAACGAGATGATTTAATGGCAAGACCAAATCCAAGAGATACAACTACAACTACTGAGACCAACGGAGGAATCTTTGGAGGAATTTTTACTGGAATCTTCGGAACTCCAACTGTGAAAAAAACTCCAACTCCAACTCCTCAAACTCCTCCTCAAGTAACAACAGTTCCAACTTATACTCCAGCTCCTCCAGCAACTTACACACCAACTGGAACAATGCAGATGCAAGGAGGAACTAGAGGACAGCCAACAACAACTACAACAACTCAAAAAACTTACTGCATGATGGTTTATGGTCAAAAAATGCAATTAACATCAGATGCAATTAATTGGTATATCGATGCTGGAGTTGATGTCAGACCATGTCAAGAAGTATCGACTCCAACTTCCAATGGAAATCTTGAAGCTAGAGTTGCAAAGCTGGAACAATATCCTCAAGCAGTTGGAACAGCATCTCAAAGAAGTGATCAAGATATTTGGAATCACTTAGATGAACACGTTTGGAGCAATCCTCCATACAATAATCCTAATGCAATTAACGTTAAACTGGATAAGGCAATCGCAGAGCATGGAGAGTTTCACAATAAACTGCAAAGTTTGGGAGATGCTGATCTTGAAGCTAAAACTCACAGAGATTCACTTGAGAAAAAACTTGAGGAACAAAGAAAGCATACTCACATGGGAGGAGGAGGAGATGAGGACTGTGGATGGTTCGGAGAAAAATGTTGGATTAAAAATCTAGGATGGATAAAATGGGTTTTACTTGCAATAGGAATTGGAGTTTTGCTTTGGCTACTCAGACCGATATTCAATCTCATAGGAGTATTCAAAGGAGGAGCAGTATAATGGGTTCAATAATGGGAATTCCAAATTTCCTTTTAGGAATAATTGCATTGGGTTTTGCTTTGTATGTTACTCAAGATAAATGGAGAGGTAAAATTGGGATTTAACGGAGACCTATATCCTTCCAATGCATCAGTTGTTATGACTACAAAAGGAGACGTTGTACGGTATGACTCAGAACGTGAGAGGCTGGGAATCGGATCAACAAATCAAGTTCTCACAGTTGTTGCTGGACTTCCAGCATGGGCTAGTGCTGGACACGTTACACAAAGTCGAGCATTGGAAGTTGCGTGTTCAGATGAAACAACTCCAATTACAGTTGCAGATAATTTGATAAAATTTAGGATGCCATTTGCTCTCACTCTGGCAAGTGGAGAAGATGGAGTCAGGGGAAGTTTATCAACAGTTGGAGGAACATCTGGAACAACTACAATGGATATTACAATGAATGGAGCTTCAATCTTTACAACTAATTTGCTAACCATTGATGACGGAGATGCAACATCCGTTGGAGCAACTACTGAACCAAATACAACTACATTGGCACTCTTAGACAATAGCGAGATAATCGTAAATGTTGATGTTGTCTCTGGGTCTGGAGCTGAATGTGGCTTGAAAATTCAACTAATTGGTACTTTGACATGAGTTATCTAACAAATCCATACATGGTTACACCAGCTCAAGTATGTCAAACCACACAAGCATGGGATGACGGTGCAACAAATTTACAATCAGCTATGTATGCCGGAAATAATCGTACTATTCAAGGTACTATTTTTGTAACGGGTTCAGCTTTTATCGGACTGAATTTGAAAACTGCTACATTTTATATTACAAAAACTGGCAGTCCTGAAGGTACAATTTCTTGTAGATTATATCCAAGTGCAGTAAAAAATTCAGGTTTAGCAACTGTAACAGAGACAGCAAGTAATACGGTTTCGATTCAAACGGGTTGGTCAGACGGAAATCATGAGTTTAATTTCTCAGGAGCAAACTCTATTGTAGAAAATTCTGCACTTGTGATAGTTGGTACGTTTACATCAAGCGGTTCTTCAGATCATATTCAGTTAGTACAAGACGTTTACAGTCCAGATCCAAAAGAACAAAATCGACAGTATCAAAGAGAAACAACTGTAGCACAATGGGAAGGTCAAGATGATATGAACTGTCGACTTCAGGTGTGTACATAATGGTAACAGTAGATAAAGGATTTTTGGTTTCTCATTTCAACTCCTTGGACACAAGGCAACACTATCAAATCGTTGAAGATTCAATTAAAAAAATGCCAAAAAACAAAAGACAAAAAGAATTTGAAAAATGGGATGCGTTGTTTAGCCGAGATAATCCTAGTTATGATAGTTACCGTTTAGCAAAGTCGATTGGGTTAGTATAATGAATAACGAATTAGATTTCACAGTCCTAGTTGGCGTTCTTGCATCAGGGAGTATCGCTATCAATCTCTACTTGATAAAAAGTATAGCAGATTTGTGCCAACGTCTTTCTAAGTTGGAAGGCAAACTTTCCTCTCAAGCCTGAGAGACCTTTCAAGTGAGAGTTAGATATACTACTCACACACCAGCGTTTTTCATGGAGACAGAAGTATTAGCTCTAGTTGCCATAGTCATTGTTGGCTTTGGTGGACTGATTAAGATTGGTTCAGTAGGATCTAATCGCTAAAAAAAAAAACGAGACTAACTAACTCCCATCTATTTTTTTTCTCTTGAAGTCGCTATGACTAAAATTATAGAGTGTTACTCTCAGATTTTTTCAAGAGTTTATGCTCACTGATACAAATGTGAATCTTTTAGAAACCTAAAAACTACTGCTTTTGTGCCTGAGTGATACAAACAGCGTATCAGTAGGCGTATCAGCGACTCTCAAAACATGGTTAGGAAGCATACTTTCAAGGAAAGTCATTGCATACTTCTGTTCGGAAGCCTTTGGGAGTGATACGGAAGTTGCATACTTTTGTCAGTCAGAGTGTGATTTTGTAAGGGATTCTTATTCCTAATGATGTTTTGCGTATGCGAGAGACACGAAAGCTCAGGGATTCGTGAAGGAAAAAATCCATGAATTAAGAGCTTCTTGATCAAAGTCATTGTCAAAAATGGTCAAAAAATGGAAGATTTAGGGTTATCTCTTTAATTTTTTATTGCGTTTTTCCCATTGATCTAGGGTATAACCTGACGCTCTTTTTGTCTTAGCTGACATGGAGTCTGATTTTGCTCCTTTTGTGCCAGTTTTTTTCTTTCTGAACTTTCCAGCTTTTGCCATTCTACCAAATTTCTTTCTCCATGCGATTTGCTTTGCTGATGCCATAAAGTCAATTCTCATAGTAGTATTTTTCTTCTTTCTTTTGTCAATTTTCATCAAATAGGCAAAGTTAAAAGGAAATTTTGTATTGTCAAAATTATGGCAAAATCCAAAAAGATTGTCAGAACATGGGGATCAGCAATGGCAACAACAAAAGCGTTTTTTGTTGATATTCCAGCTCTGACAAAAAAGGCACTCCTCTCTGATCAGATGAGTGAACTGGAACTGGCAAGGATGAGGAATTTCTTGAGACAGCAAATCCACTATCCTTTCAAAAAACAAAATTGGGGTCATATCAATGTGATACCAAACAAACACGAACTGGAGGACAAATAAATTGCCTCAACAAAACTATCTTCAAACTGGGAGAAAGTGTGAGATGTGCAATGAGACCATGATATGTTCAAAAGCAACAAAACACAGACTGGAAAAATATGACATTTACTGGTCATGTCCAAATTGCAAGTTCCAACTACGAGAACTCGATAGGAGGATCTAATTGCCTCCTTTCTTTTTTTTTCTAAGGTGTGAGATTTGAGTGAACAATATCAAGAAGATGTTGAAGATATTGAAGTTACTGACAAAGTCGTTTTTACCGATTCAGATTATTCCAGACCTAATTGGGAAGGTTTTACTTTTGAAGTTGAGAAAATCAATGGTCTGAAATATTTAGATTTATCTCAAATCTCATTAAACACTCCAAAGGATAAATTTATCATCTCAGATGCAGATGCACAAAAGCGAACAGCGAAAGATCAAACACTTGCAGTTCCAATTACAGTAAGCAAGAAAGATGTTATTGATGATATGCAAAAAGAACATCCAGAGTTTAACATTGATACGAGAGCATCAGATGAGAAAATCTTTGCTCAAGTCGTTTTGGAGCTGTCAAATATCTATAATGGAAAATATTCTGGAAAACTTCCATCAACTAGAGAGGCATCTCAGCAAGCTGGAATCTCATGGAATACAATGAGAAAATTTTTACACGTAGCTGAAACTGCTGGATTATTTGTTTTAGCAAACAGAGGGAAGATAATACGAAAATCTCCAAAGAAAGAACCTGAGGCTTTGAAATTTATCCAAGATTTCGAGGACTGGAAAAAAGAAAAACCAATAGAGGAATGGATGGAAGATAATCGAACAGCAAAACTAAAAACAAATCAAGATTCTCTCTTTCAAGCAATGACAATAATGCAAATTACACCAAAGAAACTCAGAGACATGGCACAAAAGCAAGATAAAAGACAAGCAAGAATTGACATTGGAAATCTGATGGAGCAACCTCGATTTCCAGATCCAAGAAGTGAGAAAAATATTGCTCCAAAGGAATGGATGGAAGATAGAGAGGGATTCAAATGGCAATTACCAAAGACATTGATGACTGGAAATAAGAATACAAAGGGAGCATGGTATTGGGTTAAGTTTGGATTACAGGGAAAACCAAAAGTTTGGTATTACAAAACTCCAGATGCAGATCCTAATGAGTATATGCACAAAAAATGGTCATTGAGGGAATGGAGTGAAGCTCCAGATGCTCCAGATGTTGAAGGATATGATAAGGAACAAAAAATTAAGAAAGATGGTAAAGTAACAAAAGCAAAAGTTTTCAGAGGAACTCCCAGAGTATTAACAAAGGAAGCTATTGACAGAAAAGATGAAAATGTTTTCTATAACTTTGTTGGAGTCATTAGACAATTTGTGGAGACTCATGGTCTTGGAATTGGTCAAGCAGATCCAGAATCGGTATGGTCTCAAGTAGCTAATCCTCCAAGAAGTGCAACAATACACATGACAGTTGATCAAATCGAGGCAATGAGAGACTGTCTAGCTGAGGGCATGAAAGGAAGTATTCTGGAGTTTGATGATTATTATAATTATTACACTCCAAAAGAAAAGAAAATTACTTTCAAAGATGCTGAGGAATCAAAACAGTATTGGAAAGAATGTTATTTTTATTTCCTTTTGTCATTAGAGTTGGGATTCAGAGCAGAGGAAGCTTTCACCATTGTTGGAGAAAAAACAGATGTTGTTGAATCTACTGATAAATCTGGAAAGTCTGGAGTCATTGAGTTTGACAATGGAGATGTCATGGTTCAAATCTATACTAGAAAGGGAGAGCATGGAAAGAAAGGTCAAAAAATTCATGGAGGATTCATTATGTCAGATGAAACAAAAGGTCTCATCAAAGACAGAATGAGAGAAATTGAGAAAGGCATGGACTCAGATGATCCAGCAAAATTTGGAGTAGTGCAATTGTTTGAAAATCAACCTTACAAAGAAAATTCTTTGATTGGAGCATCTGGAAAATATACAGAAATTGGAACTTTGGATCTTCCAGCTTCTCAATATGGAGAGAAAGGGAAAGGAGTAGTCAAGCCAGTAAATTCATCTAGAGACAAAATAAGAGAGATGTTAAGACATTGCTATCATGAAGCAAAATTAAAAGAACCTTATTGGTATGAACATTCACTTCATTCTTTGAGACACGTTTTTGCTCAATATTGGTTAGAATTATCAGATTACAATTATGGTTTTGTTGCTACCATTGGACATTGGAAAACTGAAAGCATTGTCAAAGAAGTTTATGGTAAATCTTTGGGAGCTAAAATTTTGCAGACAATGAAAAAATTTGCAACAACTGATCCTATGAAAAGATTAAGAGAACTCAAGGAAGGGAGAGAGAAAGCTCCAAGTCAAGCAGAGAAAGTTGCTATTGAGCAAACTTATCACGATACAGAGAAAGATCTCGAATTGCAAGATTTGAAATTAAGACAGAAAATATTTTTCGAGGGAGGAGATTATTATGATGTTAGAGTTCCAGAAGCTGAAAGAGAAATAGTATCTTATCCAAAAGGAACAGATATTCAAGTGAGCAACAAAGACACAGAGCTAAAATCATTTTTCAAGATTGAAACTCAAGCAGACAAAGATACTGAGGAGGGTTTGAAATCAGGGGAATGAATTACAATCTAAGAAATCCAACTTTCTCATTCAGATTAAATCATTTACTTAATCAAAGATTAACAAAAATGGCAAAGTTGCATAATGAAACTACCAACGAACATGCAAGAACAATATTGTCAAAATATCTCAAAGGAGAATTAGTTGAAAAAAAATTAGATGATAAGCAAGAAAAATTATTGGAATTAAGAATCAAAAAACTGGAAGTTGAAATAAAATATACTGAAATTAAAAACAAATACTTTGAAAATTTCCATCAACCAATGTCAAGAAGAGCTGAGATTGCAATCAAGCCTCAAATCATTGAAAGAAAGCAAGTCTTTCAAAATCCTCAAAGTCCATATGATGAATCAAACAAAAGACTTCAATGCGTGGACTGTGGATGTTTATTTTGCTGGTATTCAGAGCAAGAATTTGAATCTCAGATGCGAGAATTTCAAAGGCATTTAGTTTCAAAGCATGACAGAGCAAAAACAGAAATTGAGAGAGATGTCTTAATTGATTTGAAGTATGAGGGAGACTCAAGATGAAAAAAGATGATGTGATTATTATCAGTTGCAATGTCTGTGGAGCAATGTCTCATGCAATCAAAACAAAAATTCTCAAAGGATATTATGTTAAGGATGAATTTGTAGTCTGCAAGATTTGTTTTGGTGAATTAAAATGATTTACAGTTATCCATATCAGATGATCTTTGTGCAATATCAGAAGCTCCTTGATTGCAGGGGAGTAAATCTGTTCGGGAGGTATGGATAACAATGATTTGCATGAAGTGTGGCAAAGTCTTAAACTTTGAGAAAATTGTTACGCCAAAAGGCAATGCGTATCACATAAAATGTTTTGGGAAAAATTATGATGACTTATGAAACTAAGACTCGATTTATCGAGTGTGCATTATGCAAAAGAATTACATCAGACACTCATGCAGAGAAATTTTTGGATATTTGGATTTGTTGCTGGTGTGGTCAATGACAGCAACTTTCAATCTCTCCAAAGATAATATTTGGGAGACTCCTCCAGATGTCTTTGAGTTTGGTTGTAAATTCTTTGATTTTTATCCAGAGATTGATGTTTGTGCAACTGCTCAAGATACAAAATGTGAAGTGTTTTATGGAGAAAATAAAAAATGGAATATGAGTTCATTAAACCAAAGCTGTGAATGGCACAAAGATTTCTGGATCAATCCACCATACCAAAATGTCAAAGAGTGGATAAGAAAAGCATATTATTCTCACATTAAATTTAATGTCTCAGGGTTAGCATTGCTATTTGCAAAGACTGACACAAAAGTTTGGCATGAGTGCATCCTTCATGGCAAAGCAGAGATTTATTTCATTGAAGGTAGAATTAAATTTTTTAAGAATGGAATTGAATCAAAAAATCCAGCTCCTTATCCAAGTGCTTTTGTTTTCTGGAGAGCAAGATGAAACAAAAAAAATGGGAGGAGCATCTGAAAAGAATACTTCCAGAGAGTGAAGAAGTCGAGTGCAAAAATTGTGGATTAAAATTTACTGATGATTATAATTTAATCTGTTTGGGAGCATTGGATCTTTGTCTTTTGTGTGCAAATAGAAATCTTGATAAACCGACAATAGAGAGAGCTTACAATGTCAAGCAATAATGAACCTGAGGAAATACAACCAAAAGGAGAATCTCTAGTGAAGTATTGTGCAATTTGTGGAGTTGAGTTGGAAGATACAGTTCTTACAAACAGATATTGGAAGTGTCTGTCATGTGAAAGTATTTTCCAAGTCAAAGTACGAGCTGAAAACTAGATGAACAAATCGAGAGTTGCAAGAGACCTATGGAGGAAAGTATTCAATGATAATATCATTGACTT
>Ga0310123_10003127_pt1 | contig 12938 bp, 8 predicted proteins | sample CB6_AW_1057_MG_FD_203505 | JGI IMG/M metagenome (GOLD analysis project Ga0310123, IMG submission 203505) | Marine microbial communities from Western Arctic Ocean, Canada - CB6_AW_1057 | ecosystem: Environmental > Aquatic > Marine > Oceanic | place: Canada: Western Arctic Ocean | collected... | reverse complement strand
ACGAATTTGCGTGGGGTGCTGATTCAGAATCGCTTTACTTTGGACCGCGGGTCGTGCGGTTACCGTAGCCGTGCCCACCGTCGCGCCCACGCACTTGAGGTCGGCGGTCGCATGTCATTCAGCCACGGTCTCTGCGCTGGTCTGTGTGTTGTAATCGCGGCCGCGTGTTCACAGCCGACCAAGCCGGTGACCGTCGACACACGAGCGGTGGTCGAGGCCCTGGCCGATGACGGGCTTGACGGTCGTCTAACCGGGACGGAGGGTAACCGACGCGCCGCCGAGTACATCATCGACCAGCTAGGCACGATCGGCGCGATCCCACTACCTGGCGTCGAGAGCTTCCGGCTGCCGTTCGACTTCACGGCCGGGATGAGCGACAGCGGAAGCAGCCTGCGTCTCTCGGTTGACGGTGCGGAATCCGAGCGCTGGGGCCACGGCTCGGTTCAGGCGTTGTCATTCTCTGATAATGGGTCGGTTTCGGGTGAAGTAGTGTTCGCCGGCTACGGTCTGTCAATTCCAGAGACTGACGGATTCAGCTATGACAGCTACGCCACGCTCGATGTGGCCGACAAGATTGTGCTGGTGTTGCGCTATTTTCCGGAGGATACGGAAGGTGAGCTTCGTGGAAGCCTGGCTCGGTACTCAGGTCTTCGATACAAAGCACTGGCCGCACGTGAACGTGGCGCCAAGGGATTGATCGTCGTCACCGGTCCTCGCTCGCCCAATACCGGCACACTCGTGCCGATGACATTCGACACCGCTTTGTCCGGCTCGAACATCGTTGCGGGCAGTATCACTGGCGACGTCGGTGAGCGGCTTATGGGATTGACCGGTCAGACGCTTGGCGGTATTCAGATGTTGCTCGATTCCGGAAACCCCCACGTGACGGGATTCACGATTCCAGGCACCGAGGTCACTCTCGAGACAACGATTGACCGCGAGGCACGTACCGGGTACAACGTCGTCGGCTGGCTCCCTGCCGCCGAAGCGACCGCAGTGGAGAAGCCGCACATTCTCCTCGGGGCCCACTACGACCATCTCGGTCACGGACGGGGCGGAAACTCGCTGGCGCGGGAAGACGAAGCCGGCGAGGTCCATAACGGCGCCGACGACAACGCCTCCGGCGTGGCGGCGGTACTTTCGGTCGGCGCTCGCCTGGCACAGGTGGACCGTCAGCGGCATGTCCTTCTGGCGTTCTGGGCTGGCGAGGAGCTGGGCCTCCTAGGATCAGCCAATTTCGTCGACACGCCACCGCTTCCTATGGAGGAGATCGCGGGGTATCTCAACTTCGATATGGTTGGGCGGTTGAGGGACAACCGGCTGACTGTGCAAGCGGTTGGCACGAGTCCTGTTTGGACCGCGCTGGTCGAGGAGTTGAACGAGTCGGCTGGATTCGATCTGTCGTTCATCACGGATCCATACCTCCCGACCGATGTGACGAGTCTCAACCGGGTCGGCGTGCCGAGTGTGGGCTTCTTCACGGGAAGTCACGAAGACTACCATCGGCCAACTGACGATGCCGAGACGCTCAATTTTGCCGGTCTCGACAGGATTGTCGAGCTTGCAACGGCGGTCGCCGTGCGGGTGGCCACGCGACCAGACCCGCCGGTGTTCGTGCGGGTCGAGCAGCCATCACAGCGGGGCGGCCAGGCGGTGATGCGGATCTTTACCGGGACGATTCCGGACTACACGCAGGAGGCCGATGGGTTGCTGCTGTCGGGTGTCGTTGGCGGCGGACCGGCTGACCAGGCCGGCCTGGAAGGTGGCGACATCATCGTCGCACTGTCCGGGCAGTCGATCGCCAACATCTACGACTACACCTACGCGCTCGACTTGCTACGGGTCGGCCAGCCCGCGCAGGTCGTCTATATGCGAGGTGGCGAGCGCATGGAAGCAGAGTTAGTTCCCGAAACAAGACAGTAGGCCTATTCCAGCGGTTGCCCTTGGGCGCCGTCCTTCAAGGCCCACACGCGGTTCCGGGTCAGGATATACAGTATCCCGTCTCGAGCTACCGGGGTGCTGTAGACCGCGGCGCCTAGGTTGTACTCGCCGAGCTCCTCCAGCTCTCTTCCGGTGCGTAACACCGCCACATCGCCGTCCTCATCGCCGATGTAGACTCTGCCATCGGCGACAAACGGTGATCCCCAGACCGCCGCAAACGTGTCGAACGTCCAGAGTTCCTCACCTGTCTCGACGTCGAGAGCGTGCAAGAAGCCGGAGAGGCTCGAGATGTAGACGATGCCATCGTCGATGGCGGCTGTCGACATGGTGCGATAGAAATCGGCCCCATAGCGATGCCAGACGACGTTCGTGTCGGTGACGTCCCCGGTGCCGGTCGCGTCGATCACCCAGAAGTGGCCCGGTGCCTCGCCGTGCTCCGGGTCTTGGCCGACTCCAATGAACACCTTGTTGTCGTAGACCACCGGGGTCGACATGATGTTGTTGCGGGTTCCCCGACCACCGAGGATCCATTCAGAGTCTCTTGGATTGCAGTCGAACTGCCAGATCGTTTCCCCGGTCGCGGCATCGAGCCCGTAGATCACGCCGTTTCCACCCGGAAAGATGACCTGGCCCCGACCGTTGATCTCGGCGTAGGCTGGATTTGTCCAGCTGCCGTGCAAGATGTTTTCACCGACGACCACGCTCTCCCAGACGAGCTCACCGGTGTTCTTGTTGAGGGCGATAAAGTTCGGGGAAAAGGGTGACGGGACGTTCACATGACCCTCGTCGACCCCGTTGCTGGTGACCGTGTACAAAAGGTCTCCGACCACGACAGGTGAGCCCGTGGCGAGGTTGTGGGGGAAGACGTCGAGCTCACCAATCATGTCGTATGACCAGATGACGTCAGCGGAAATATCCGACGTCTGCGCCTCGTCGGTCACGGTTCCGTCGTTTTCGCCATCCTTGAACCCTTCGGCATCGAGACAGACGACATTGGCTCGGTTCGAGACGTAATAGATCCGTCCCCCCTCCATATAGGCCGTCGAGCAGACGCCCTGGAGCGGCCAGTCGTTGACTCGACCGGTCGTTAGCTTGTCGTTCGTCATCTGCCAGAGGAACTCGCCAGAGGTGGCGTCAAAGACCATCACGACGCCTTTGTCACCCTCGATGCTGGGGTCACGGGCGTTCTCGTTGTTAGTGCCGACGTACAGCTTTCCCTCCGCGACGACCGCGCCGCCGTAGGCCTGTGAGCCGACGGGCTGCGACCACAACACGTTCTCGCCGGTCGACACATCCCAGCTTAATGGAAGGCCGGTCTCATCGGACACCATGTTGCGAGACGGAGTGTTGCCGAACATTCCGGCAGCCGATTCCTGAGCACCAGCGACCGTACCGCTGGCGGTCAGACACATCGCGGTCCATACACACGTAAGGCCCTGTCGAATCATTGGTTCTCCATCACTCTGACGTTATCGATGTAGACATCGATCGGCGAGTAGGCGATCAGACCAGGGCTCCCGCTACGGATCGGCTCGGGGTCCTCGGCCATCACGGTCCACGCCGATGGTTCGGTCTCGTCTCGTCTCCACACTTTGCCACTGATCACCGCCCGGTCGCCCTCGAGGTCGACCCTCAGCTTGAGGGTGTACCACACGCTGGGTTCCCAGGCGAACTCTGCGCGCTCATCGACCCGGAGCTCCGCCGCCCATGACTGAATCTGGATCCGTTGGGAGTTCCCCTGCAGGTCAAGGGTGTAACCGCTGTTGATGAGACCCAGATCCGGCCGTCGTCGCCGCCACTCAGACGCCATCATGTCGGCTTGGACTGTGTAGCCAGACATTTCGGCCGGGCCCAAATAGACTGTGTGCCTGTGCAGCCCGCTTGGAGACGGACTCTTCTGAAGGACCTGCTGACCTCCCACATCCGCGACACTCAGCCGCGGGCCGCCACCGACCCAGAACGGCGGCCGTCCGCTTTCGAAGTTTTCCGACCAGGGAAGTTGGCCAAACACGCGAACCTGGGCCGATCCAGTCAGGCCATCCACCGATGCGATGACCTTACCGCCTTGGTTGCTCGCACCGGCGGTCGTCGACAGGACTCCCGTTGTTGAGATGCTGGCGCCGATAAGGCCATCGACGCTCCATGTTGCGTCACGGGTTCCGAGCAGACGCCCGTTCGCATCGAGCGCACGCACCTGGAATGAGGCGGTATCGCCGGCCGAGAGGATGAGCTCGGCGGGAACGACCTGCAGGTGGGCTGCCTCGCCCGGAGCAGTCTCCTCACCGAGATCGGGCGGGGCTCCTGCGTCGGCCATGAATGGCGTGCTCGACTCACCGACCGCGTAGATGCCTGTCTCGGCCGTGAAATAGAGACGGCCATAGGCCGCAGCGAACGAGCCGTAGATTTCGGCGAATCGGCCCCCCTCGGCTTCTAGTTCCTCCGTGTCGAGCACCGTGGCGCCCTCGCGATTTGGCTGAAGGATGTGGACGTTCCCGTTAACCTCGGTGACATACAGCTTGCCGTCCGCCCATACTGGCGACGACTTCCCCACAGTCCCCACGCTGTGCCGCCACAGGATTCTTCCGTCACTGGTATCCAGGGCCAACAGGTTGGCCGAGTTGTCGATCAGGTAGAGCGTGCCGTCCTTGAGGGTCGGCGAACTGAACCCGATCGATAACTCGTCGGCTCGCCATTTCTCGTGCGTGGCTGTGACATCGCCCGTTCCGGTGGCATCGATGGCCACGACCCGGCCCATGGTGCCCTGGTCGATGTTTTCCTCGCTGTGGCCAACGTAGACCGTGGTGCCGTCGATGATTGGTGAGACATTGAGACCGCGCTTGCTGAGGGTGTACTCCCACACCTTCTTGCCGGTCCGGGCCTGCATCGCGTAGACATGCCCGTCGGCGTTGCCGTCGATCAGGAGCCGCTGGCCATTGACGACCGCGACAATCGGCACCGCTTGCGTGTTCATATCAAACACGTTGCCGCCCGGCGTGGCGATCCATTGCACCTCTCCGGTGCGTGTGTCGAAGGCAAAATACCGGTGCCGCGGAGGACCACCGTAGTCACCCCAGAGGGCGCCGATGATCGGGATGATCACGCGGTCTTCGTCAACGACCGGTGTCGATGTGCGACCACCGTAGCCCGACGCGCGTCCGAGGTTCTCGGCCAGCCGCCAGCTCCACGCGATGGTGCCGTCACGGTCAAAGGCGTTAAGGTTCCCGTCGATGTTCATGGCGAACAGATAGCCGGTCACCGGGTCCCCCGCGACGTTGCCCCAGCCGACCCGGTTGAACGGCACAGTGGTGTTCGCGAGACCGAAGCTGTGTTCCCACAGCTTGGTGCCATCGTCCGCACGCCAGCACGCGACAACTTCCTTCTCGGTGACTCCCTCCCCGGTGCGACCGTTGGCACATACACGACCGTCAAAGACGACGGGTGTCGACCGCCCGATCCAGGCATCTGACCAGACCAGGTTTTCACCCTCGAGGGACCAGCTAGACGGCAAGCCGGTTTCGTCCGAGACGCCGTTCTGGGTGGGGCCCCGCCAGCCGGGCCAGTCGCTTGTCTGTGCGGCTGGGACGGCGAGGGCGGCGACGGTCAATACGACACAGGTCACGAAGCCGAACGCAGCGGCTCTTGTCATACGAAAATCCCCTCACCTCTGGAAAGAAGCGGACGAACGAGGATGATATCACGTGGGTCCCGCTCTATTTCATCACCCGTTCGATCGTCCAGACAACCCCGATCAGACCTATGACCCCCGACAGCGGGACAACCAAGAGGCGGCGGTACCACGCCCGGTTTCGAAACCATCCGAGCGTGCTCAGCGCGAGGGCGATGATTGCCATCTGTCCCGCTTCGATCCCGGCGTTGAACATCCCCAGCGCGAGCACTCGTTCCTCGTTTGGCAAGCCAAGTTCGGCCAGAACGCCGGCGAAGCCAAGACCATGGAGGAGTCCAAAGACGAACACGACACCCGTCCGCCACGGCTTCAGGTGGGGGGTCAGTGTGTTCTCGATGGCAATCCAGACGATCGACAACGCGATCAACGGCTCCACGATCCGGGGCGAGAGCGGCACGACGGCGAACGCCCCGAGGGCGAGGGTGATGGCGTGCGCCAGTGTGAACGCCGTGACCTGCCAGACGAGCGGTCGCAAGCTGACAGAGAGCAAGAAGAGACCGAGGACAAACAGGATGTGGTCTGCTCCATTGGGCACGATGTGGACGAAGCCGAGCTGGAGATACTGCCAGCCGACCTCACCTCGCCTCGGCGGGGCAACCTCGCCCCTGAGGGTAAATGGGTCGCTCCTGGCCCCGCGCTCCAGGACGGAGCGCACGCTGATTACGCGGGCCACGTCGTCCACGGTCAGGTGAACGTCCGAGAAGGATCGCGACGCGAAGAACTCTACCTGGGTTGCTCCTATCGGCACGATGCCGTTGAGTCTGGCCGTCAAGCCGAGGATGGTTGGAATACTCGACTCGGTGGCCCGGGATGTGAGGTGGTCGGGAAAACTTACCTCGAAGGGTGCGGGGACTCCATCGAATCGTACGCGAACCCGCCGAACAAAGAACTGGCGAAGACGCTGTGTGAGCTCGGAGAACTCGCCCGGCGACAGCGCCTGGATCGTAGCCACGAGCCGTGCATCGTCAGTATTCTGGGGCAGGCCCAACGCAAGCGCGTCGAGGTCGCACACCATATCGACCTGAAACGTCCCGTCAACGTTCAGTGTGATGGTCGTGTCGGTAAAGGAGAGACGGTGCGCGTCCGCGACGCGCGGCAGCGCCACGAGCAGGAAGGCGAGAAAACCGAACCCCAGGCGGGCCACTACAGAGATCTTGGCACACATCGACCTCGGCCCACTTCAGTTCCGTCTCAGTTTCACCCGATAGGGTCGTCCGCCGCGTAGGAAGTTGACGATGGTGTCACTGCGAGTGCCGATCTTGGACAGGATTTCTGCCGTAGCCTCGGCGGTGTCGATATCGACGCCACCGACACGGTAGACGACGTCTCCCGGCTGCAGTCCCGCCCTGGCCGACACGCCGGCGTCGTCGAGCGACACGACACGCGCACCTTCCCGCGACTGTAAGTTGTCTTCCTCCGCCCGACGCTCGAGCTCCGGTGTCGCGGTCGCGTCGCAAAGAGTAATCCCTAGTTCGTGAACACTCGCCGATGTCGCATCGGCGCAGACGTATAACTGCCCGTTCTCGGCTGTTTGCCCGCGGGCTGCGCCTACGTGACTCACGATCGACACCGTGAGGAACCCCGCGATGACAAGTGTCTGTCTCATCGACTCTCCAGTACCGATGAAAGTCAGTATACGCGCTGCCACGTCACGGAGGGGTTCGGGAGCCGGACGACCTGGTACCCGCTGCCCCGGCGCCGCGTCCAGGATAGGCTAGCCTGGATGGACGCGCCTCTGGATATGGAGGTCATGACGCGGTAGCTGACATTTCTGCCGATCATCGCCTACTCGATCTTTGGAATGGCAATCGCCCTCACCAAGTGGAGCCAGCTTCGCCGGCCGGCCCTTCCCGACGACCCGACCTTGGCCATCCTCCGGCGTTACATCGAAGTGCAGGGCTTCGATGCGGCCACGGAGCACGCGATGAACGATACCCGTCTAGGCTCTCGGCTCGTGGCGGTGGCGATACGCTGTGCGAGCCGACCGCGGGAGCATGTCGAAGAGCAGATGGCGGTGATCGGAACTCAACTGGTCGCCAACGTCGATTACGGTCTTGGCGGGCTTGCCCTATTGACGACCCTTGGCCCACTGCTTGGTTTACTGGGCACCGTCGTGGGAGTCGTGGTCGTGTTCAACCGCCTCGCCGCGTTGGTCGGCATGGCTACCGCTCAGTAACTGGCCGGAGGCATCGGGACTGTGCTATTCACCACCATCGGATGAATCTGCGTCGGCATTCTTGCGCTGGTGTCTCACGGCTACCTGTCGTCGACCGCTGAGCGCCGGATCGCCGAACTCGAGGCGTTTGGTCTTTTTGCACTCGACCTCGTGAAGGGTGACGATCGATGAGGTATTTCAGACGTCAGCGGCCGGCCCCGAGCATCGGGCTGACGTCGCTCATCGACATCTTTATCGTTTTGCTGTTCCTGGTGTTGACGACCGCGTTTCGGGGGGCCTCAGTCGTTGACGTCGGCCTGCGTCCGGCGGGCACCGGCGAACAAATCTCGGACGATCCCCGCGACACCGTCAGAGTGACAGTATCGCGCGACAGTCGTCTGGATGTCTCGCAGCGGCCAGTGACGTTGGCAGAGCTTCGTGACGTGCTGACGACTGCGGCGTTCGCGCGATACCTGTATGTATTGCTCGAGGCGGATGCACGAGCGGAGCACGGGCGCGTCGTCGCGGTGATGGATCTTGCACGTCAGGTCGGTCTGTCCCGGCTCAGCATCGAGACGACACGGACCGACCTGACGTGAGCGTGCCTCTTCCTAAACTCGCCCGCTGACTAGCGAGTCCACGACGCTCGGGTCAGCCAGTGTCGAGGTGTCGCCCAGTTCCTGGACATCGCCCTCGGCGATCTTACGCAGGATGCGGCGCATGATCTTGCCGGAACGCGTCTTTGGTACGCCTTCGGTGAACTGGATCTTCTCTGGTGAGGCGTGCGGGCCGATATAAGCCCGGACAGCCTTGACGATCTCGCCTTTCATCTCATCCGTAGGTGTCTGGCCGGTCTTGAGCGTGACAAAAGCGTAAATCGCGTTGCCCTTGATGTCGTGCGGGTACCCGACGACCGCGGCCTCCGCGACAGACGGGTGTCGACCAATCGCCCCCTCGATCTCAGCGGTGCCGAGGTTGTGCCCGGACACGATGATGACGTCATCGACGCGTCCAGTGATCCAGTAGTAGCCGTCCTTGTCCCGCAAGCACCCGTCGCCCGAAAAATACTTGCCTGGAAATCGCGCGAAGTAGGTGTCGAAGAAGCGTTGTGGATCGCCGTAGATACCGCGCATCTGACCGGGCCAGGACTCCAATATGCAGAGATTTCCGCGGACACCACTACCCTCGAGGATGTTGCCGTCATCGTCGACCAGCGCGGGTTTGATACCGAAGAGCGGCAAGGTCGCGGTACCTGGTTTCGTTGGTGTGGCACCCGGCAACGGCGAAATAAGGATGCCTCCGGTTTCTGTCTGCCACCAGGTGTCGACGATCGGGCACTTCTCTTTACCGATCACAGTGTGATACCAGGTCCACTCCGGCGATTTAATTGGTTCGCCGACCGAACCGAGCAGCCGTAAGCTACTCAGGTCGTATTTCGCCGGCCAGCTGTCCCCTTCCTTCATCAGCGCGCGCAGTGCGGTCGGCGCCGTGTAGAAGATGTTGACCTTGTGCTTCTCGCAGATTTCCCAGAACCGACCCCAATCGGGGTAGTTGGGCACACCCTCGTACATCATCGTGATCGCGCCATTCGCAAGCGGGCCGTAGGTGATGTAACTATGGCCGGTGACCCAACCAATGTCGGCCGTGCACCAGTAGATGTCGCCCGGGTGGTAGTCGAAGACGTAGTTGAACGTCGTTGCGACGTAGGTCATGTACCCGCCGGTCGTATGCAGCACGCCCTTGGGTTTTCCGGTCGATCCCGATGTGTAAAGAATAAAGAGTGGGTCTTCGGCGTCCATGGCCTCTGGTGGGCAGGTCGGGTCAGCCGCGGCCAGTGCATCGTGCCACCAAACATCGCGCCCGTCGGTCATCTCGACCGGCGACCCGGTGCGTCTGACAACGAGAATCTTCTCGATGCTCGGCGTATTCTCGACGGCCTTGTCAGCGTTTGCCTTCATTGCGACGTCTTGCTTCACGCCCCGCACGCCAGTGTCCTGCGTGATGATCGCCTTGCACAGCGAGTCATTGATCCGGGTAACAAGGCTGTCCGCCGTGAACGCGCCGAACACGATCGAGTGGACCGCGCCGATCCGGGCGCAGGCCAGCATGGCAATCGCCAGCTCTGGGATCATCTGCATGTAGATGCAGACTCGATCGCCCTTGGTGACGCCCAGGTTCTTGAGTGCGTTTCCAGCTTTCTGAACTTCAGTCTGAAGCTCAGCGTAGGTGTAGACCTTACTTTCGGTCGGGTCGTTTCCCTCCCAGATCAGCGCGGTGTCGCCGCCGCGGCCAGCTTCGACGTGACGGTCGACGCAGTTGTAGCAGGCGTTGAGCTTACCGCCGAGATACCAGGCGATTTCGGCCTTGGTGTAGTCGTACTTTCGGACGGTGTGCCACTTCTCGATCCACGTGATCCGCTGTTCGGCCTGCTCAGCCCAGAACCCTTCGGGATCGCTGACGGACCGATCGTATGTCGCCCGGTATTCGTCGAGTGACTTGACGTGGGCGTTGGCGGAAAACTTGGCCGGGGGGGTATAAACGGGTATTGCGTCGAACTTGCTGTCTGCCACAATCTTCTCCTGTGAATGACGTCCGGTGTCTTACACCGGACCTATAGTCTCTTGGTCGCCACTAGAACGTTTCGTGTCTTGCTGTCTGGTATCATCGCATAGTCCCATAATACCGCTTCACGCTGGAAACCGAGACGGCTGAACACCGACTGCGCTTCCCTCTGATCGAGTGTCATTCGTACGGTGATGAGCTGGAGACGGAACTCCCGCGCGATCACCTCGATTTTATTGGCTAGGAGCCGGGCTAGCCCCTGCCGCCGCGCACTCGGTGAGACCTGTATCCGCAGCTCACCGAGATGACGAGTCCAGCTTGTAGTATTGTGATGGAGCGTTCCCTCACCGACGACCTGATTGGCTTGGAGTGCAAGCACCGCAACCGTCCGCGCCTGCTTGATCCCCTCGACCCACTGTTGCACCACGGGTGCGTCGGTGATGTTTACCCGTAGATACAGGAGGTCCTCAGCCGGGAGCGTTCGCGCAAAGTCTACCATCGCATCGACGTCTGATGCTCCCATGAGGCGAAGCTGCAGGCAGGTGTCCCCCAGGCGCACCTCACGGGGATACCGGCTGGCGATCTGCTCCCAGAGATCTGGCATCGACTCTTGGATGTCCACCATGACCCCTGAGAATTATCGCTGTCAGACGAGTCGTTCGTACGCGCCAAGAGTCAAGAACGCATCCAGGGTCGGACTCGAGACCAGCGCATCTAGCAGGTCGACCGCGTCACCAAGCCAGCCACTGGACCGCCCCCCAAGCTTCGCGATTTCCTCATCCCGGATCGTTTCATAGAGACTCAGTCCGACGGTTCGTCCGTCGTCCATCGTGGCGCTGTTGTGGATCCACTGCCACAACTGTGAGCGGCTGATCTCGGCTGTGGCCGCGTCTTCCATCAGATTATTGATCCCGACGGCCCCGTTACCGGCGAGCCAGGCCGACAGATACTGCAGGGCGACACTGACGTTGTTTCGGATACCTGCCTCCGTGATCTGTCCGTCAGGTACGCGAAGGTTGATCAGTTCCTTGCCCTCCACCGTGACGGTCGGGCTCTTGTCCTTTTGATGGGGTCGACCGCCGAGCGCCTGCTCGAACACTGGCTTGGCCACCGGCACGAGATCTGGGTGTGCGATCCAGCTGCCGTCGAAGCCGTCCTGTGACTCCCTCTCCTTGTCCTCGGTCACCTTGGCCAATGCGATCTTGTTGATCTCGGGATCTCGCCGACTCGGGATGAACGCGGCCATTCCTCCGATCGCGTGCGCACCTCGTCGATGACAGGTCTGGACCAACAAGTTTGTGTAGGCTCGCATAAACGGCACCGTCATCACAATCTGGACCCGATCCGGAAGGACGAGATCCTTGCGGGTTCTGAATTTCTTGATGAGACTGAAGATGTAGTCCCAGCGTCCCGCGTTGAGTCCCGCCGAGTGGTCACGCAGCTCGTAGAGAATCTCTTCCATCTCGAACGCTGCCATGATGGTTTCGATGAGGACCGTGGCCCTGATGGTTCCACGCGGGACTCCAAGGGCGTCCTGCGTGTGGTTGAACACGTCGTTCCAGAGACGCGCCTCAAGATGGCTCTCGAGTTTTGGTAAGTAAAAATACGGTGCACTGTTTTGCGCGCGTGTTTCAGCGACGTTGTGAAAGACGAAGAGGCCAAAATCGAACAGGCTCGCTGAGATCGGTTGGCCGTCGATCAAGACGTTCTTTTCCAGCAGGTGCCAGCCGCGCGGGCGAACAAGCAGGGTCGCGATTTCGTCGTTCAGGTGGTACTGCTTTGTTCCTGAGTCGAGGCTCAACGTGCGTCGGACGGCCTCGATCAGGTTCTGCTGGCCTTCGATCACGTTCTCCCAGGTGGGGGAGAGTGCGTCCTCGAAGTCGGCCATGAACACGTTTGCCCCACAGTTAAAGGCGTTGATCATCATTTTTCGAGTGACCGGGCCGGTGATCTCCACCCAACGTTTCTGCAGATCGTCAGGCGTGGAGGCCACTTGCCAGTCACCGGCGCGGATTCCGGCGGTGTCCGGTAAGAAACCCGGGACGACGCCCTGGTCGAGCTCGGCCTGCCGAACCTCGCGCTGCATGAGCAGCGCTTCGCGGGTCGAGTTGAACGATCGATGCAGGTCGGCCACGAAGGCAAGTGACTGCGGTGTCAAGATCTTCTCCAACGACGGCGTGGCCGCGCCGATCACACTCACAGAATGGGACGATTCAGACATCTGCGAATCATATCTCAGGATGGGGTATTTTCGCCGCGACGATGTCATCGTGATGAAGATATGGGTCCAAAACTTCTGCCTATGGCACACTGACGTTTCCGACACGCCGCTGTAATCAGTGTTACAAGGCTGTCGGCCGCGCGGAACGCCTGGAGCCAGAAATGCCAGCACAACTGCTTCGGCATAGCAATTACTCAACTGTCTTCTACCGGTGGCCTGAAGAACGGTGTGGAGCCTATTGCGCCTGGGAGCCTGGCCGCCTGGAAGGGGTTTCACAATACCGTGAGGCCCCTTGTCTTTTGCACGTGCGGGGAAGATCTCCTGAGTCCTGTTGGAGAACGGGAGCAAGATGAGAGTCGATGGGAGGGTCGGGC
>Ga0310123_10003126_pt1 | contig 12938 bp, 10 predicted proteins | sample CB6_AW_1057_MG_FD_203505 | JGI IMG/M metagenome (GOLD analysis project Ga0310123, IMG submission 203505) | Marine microbial communities from Western Arctic Ocean, Canada - CB6_AW_1057 | ecosystem: Environmental > Aquatic > Marine > Oceanic | place: Canada: Western Arctic Ocean | collected... | reverse complement strand
GTTTCTTTTGATCATCTGTAGATTGTTTTTTACCAAACGAAATTATAGGAAGCAATTCCTCGGTAGAAGCAAACATTTTCTTTTCTATAATTTCACGTAGTTTTTCGTAACTTGTCCAATCTGGGTTTTTACCTTTGTTTTTTGCTTTTGCACGTAGTACAAAATTAACAACTTCACTTCTAAAGTCTTTAGGATTAGCGATACCTGCAGGCTTTTCTATTTTTTCAAGTTCGTCATTTAATACGTCTCTATTAAACAAATTGCCTGTATCATGATCTTTATAATCTATTTCTTGTATCCAGTGATCTGCATATTCAATATAGCGATCAAACAAGTTTTGCCCATAGTCGCTATAACTTTCTAAATATGCTTTTTGTATTTCATTACCAATAAACTCTGCGTATTTAGGAGCAATATGTTCTTTAATAAAATTGATAAGTTCTTTTTCTTTTTCTTCGCCCATTTGATCACGTTTAATAGACTGTTCCAATACGTACATCATATGAACAGGATCTGCGGCAATTTCTTCTGTATCAAAATTAAATGTTTCTGATAATACTTTAAAAGCAAATCTAGTAGAAGTGCCCGACATGCCCTCATCAAGTCCTGCGGTATCTTTGTATTCTTGCATACTTTTGGCTTGTGGATCTGTGTCTTTTATATTTTCACCATTATATATACGCATCTTTGAATATACATTGCTATTTTCGTGTTCGTGTAATCTACTTAATATAGATGCTTGTGCTAACATTTCTAATGTTTCTGGAGCACAAGATGATCCTGTTAGTCCACTTGACTCAAGCATCTTGTTATATATTTTTATTTCCTCATCTACACGCAAACAATAAGGAACTTTAATAACATAAATTCTATCTAAAAATGCTTCGTTGTTTCTATTATTTCTAAACTGCAACCATTCTGCTTCGTTACTATGTGCAACAATTATACCATTAAATGGAATAGCAGATATACCTTCTGTACCCATATAGTTTCCTTCTTGCGTAGCAGTTAATAATGGGTGCAATACTTTAATAGGTGCTTTAAACATTTCAACAAATTCCATCATTCCTTGATTGCCCTTACACAGTGCTCCACTAAAAGCATATGAATCCGGATCGTATTGTGAAAAGTATTCTAGTTGACGAATGTCTGTTTTACCTACTAGTGAACTAATGTCTTGATTGTTTTCATCACCTGGTTCTGTTTTTACAATACAAATTTGCTTTAATTTGCTTGGTTGTATTTTTACAACACTAAATTTAGTAATATCACCGTCGAATTCGTCTAATCGTTTAAGTGCCCAAGGACTTAATAATCCTGTTAGATAACGTTGAGGAATTTTGTATTCTTTTTCTATTTGGTCACCATACTTATCTGCAGGAAATAATCCTAATGGTGTTTCATATACAGGACTAATTTCATCGCCTGCTTTTAATGTATAAACAGGAAAATTTTCCATTAATTCTTTAAGACGTTCTGCTATAGAACTTTTGCCGCCACCTACTGGGCCTAGCAAATATAATACTTGTTTACGTTCTTCTAGACCTTGTGCGGCATGTTTAAAAAAGCCTACAATTCGTTCAATTGTATCTTCTAATCCGTAAAAGTCGGCAAATGCAGGATACACCCTTACTGTTCTATTTAGAAAAATACGTGATAGCCGTGGATTTTGTGAGGTGTCTACATGATTGGGCTTGCCGATTGTTTCAAGCATTCTTTCCGCCGCTGATGCATATGTAAGTTTATCCGTCTTACATAAATCCAAATACGTTTCAAGTGTTAATTCTTCTTCCTTACTCTTTTGAAAATTACTCCGAAAATTTGTTAGTAATTTGCTTGCCATTGTTTATTCCCCAGTAATTACTTAATAGTATTTAGTGCTATTTTGGTGACTACATAAATTACCATACAATTCTATATAAATATAACTATGCGATACAAAGACATTTGGCTGGTAGAATCTACAGTAGAAATAAAAAGAAATATTAATTCTATATCAGATGATGTAAATACTATAGTTCAAACAACACAAGAAGTAAATACCCCCGAAGTAAATGCTCATGCAAATAATATTCTTCAAAGTTTAATTGGCTATTTAAAACAAATTAGTACTAATTTTAAACCATTAAGTGAAGCCGCAGATGAAAATTTAATAGATATAGTTGAAGAACTTTTAAATCAAATTAATAATACATCGCATGAAATACCAGACGATATCCGAATTGAACTAGTACAATCAACAGAAAAAGTAGCCAAATTGGCACGTAAAAGCAGTACAGAACATAAAACCGCAGCCACTAGAGAATTTCAACGAGGTATAACTAAAGGATATGAAGGAGGTTTTGAAAAAGGAGCCAAAGCACAAGTTATCAAAAGTATTACAGATGATTCTAATGCGCTTCGTAAAACAGAATTTCTTGTAAAACGATTTTCTACAAATCTTGCTAATAATCCTGATTTTGTAAAATCAGTTAAAAGTATATTTGATGGTAGAAACCTTAAAAGCGACGAAATAAATGAATTTTTAGATGGCGCATTAAGAGGAGATGTCATTGATCTTAAAACAGCAGTCAAAAAAGAGGCCGGTAACATTAATGACCATGTGAGAGCACCATATAAAAATGTATGGGAAAAAACTGGAGGTGCCTTTATGGCATTGCAAGATCCTTCAGCACAACGAGGCTCAGTAGGTCCTGCGGAAATTGCAATAATTTTATTAGGTTCTCCTGTTAAGAAAGCAGAGAAGGGAGACTTAGATATAGATGGTACCGTATATGAATTAAAGGCTAGTAAAGTCTCAACAGGAAAAAAGAAAGGTAAAAGCGGCGGGCGCCTTACAGCAGACAGTATGCCTAAAAATAATACAATATTAGCTAACGTACAGCAGTTACTCACACAGCATTTCGAAGTAAATGATAAAGATTTAATGAAAACAGTTAAAAGTAAAGAGACCGGAAAAACAAGAAAACTACCAAGATTTGGTTTAGGGCAAGATGGATTAACTTTTCTTAATGAATTAAGTGCTTACTATGGTCCAGGATATATGTTAAGTGATGGAAATAAAGAAATTGAAGGAACAGTAAAAGATAGAATACGAGTTGTAAGCTCTTTCCTTTATGACTTTATGGCAACAGTTATGCCTGGTACAATGGCCGTTAAGAAAAATGCTACACCAATTATTAAGGATATGGTAAACAAAGACGGTTCAGTTGATACTGCTTTAAATGGAAACTTTTTTCAACAGTATTTAAAAGCAAATTGGATAGAATATAAAACAGGTATCACAAAAGAACATTTTGAAGCATTAATGTTTATTCATCAAGGAACAATGAATTATCATATTGTTCGATCTGGCGATGATCTTGTTGACGCAGTTAAAGACGGTCGTGTTCAAATAACAAAAGGTGCAACATTTACTGATCCGCAAAATCCTGCCGCACCACAATTATATACATTATAATTTAAACGCCTTATTACCTATGTCAGGTCTATAAAACACACCCGGCCAATAAATTTGTTTTACTCCCTCATATGCTGTATTTTGTGCAGGCCCAATAGCCTCTCCTAGTGCAGTTACACAAAGAACCCTTCCACCATCAGTACAAACTTTACCATCAATTTCTACAGTACCAGCATGAAAAACTTTTATATCTCTTGAACCTATAGGACCTTTGCGGCTTACTGTACGGAATACCATATTGTCTAAGCCACTAATAGGATCACCTTTTTTATATTCATTGGGATAACCTTCAGAAGCCATTACTACTCCTAATGCAGATCTTTTATCCCATCTGATAGGAAAACCTTTAAGTTTACCAGCAAGTGCCGCTAAACATAAATCTGCTAGGGCAGATTCTAAACGCATTAAAATAGGTTGTGTTTCTGGATCACCTAAACGACAATTATACTCTAGAACTTTTGGTGAGCCTTTTTCATCTATCATTAATCCCACATAAAGGAATCCTTTATATACAATTCCTTCTTTCTTAAAACCATGCATAGTCCGATGCACAATTTCACGCATTATACGTTTATGAACTGTATCTGTAATAATAGGCGCAGGCGAATAAGCACCCATACCCCCGGTGTTTGGGCCTTCATCGTTTACATCTCGTGCCTTATGATCTTGAGAAGTAGCAAGAGGTAATGCATACTCGCCATCTATTAAACAAATAAAACTGGCTTCTTGTCCTACTAGGCATTCCTCAATAATTATTTTTCCTTTCGGAATCCATTTATTAATAGCATCTATGGCTTCTTCTTCTGTAGAGGCAACAGTTACACCTTTTCCTGCGGCAAGACCATCTGCTTTTATAACCCATGTTGCAGGATTATTTTTAACCCATTCAATAGCAGGCTCGGCTTCATTATAAACATTATATTCAGCGGTAGGAATAAGATAACGATCAAGAAATTCTTTAGTAAAGATTTTTGAACCTTCTAATTGTGCGGCTTTGCGTGTAGGGCCTAAACAAAGAAGTCTGTTTTTGTCAAAAAGATCAACTATACCATTAACTAACGGATCTTCTGGTCCTACTATAGTAAATTGTACATTATCTTTTGCAAACTGTAATAGTTGATCATGTTCATTAGTTTCATAGTGAACATTTACTACACCCGGTTCTAAAGATGTACCAGCATTACCCGGAGCAACATAAACAGTTTCTACAAGTAGGGATTGGGCAAGTTTCCAAGCAATAGCATGTTCCCGTCCACCTGAGCCTATTACTAGAACGTTCAATATACTACTGCGTGACCTTCTTCTAATAGAAGTTGATTTACACTTTGCACAACTCCCGAAACATAAATCTCTCCTAATATTCTACCATACTTGTCATCTTTATCTATAGTAGTTCGTAATGTAACTATACTATCAGGAGGGCAAAGGCCTTCGACCCGTTCTTTGGCTCGAAGACCCGCCTCTTTTTCTACCAAGTCTCGTGTACGTGTTTCGGGCGTGTCTATACCTTTAAGTCGCACACTTCGTTTTTTAATTATTGTACTGAAACCTAAGTCAATGTCAACTTCTATTGTGTCACCATCGATTACTCTCAATACAGTTGCTTGGTATTCGTACATTTTAGAACAATACGTTAACTGATACGCCTGCTCTTAATGTACCCGAATCCCAGTCGTCATTAAACGGTAATGTTACACTGGGTGTTACGGTAAATGAACTTGTTTCGGTACTGAACAATACAGCAACATATTCAACTCCGGCTTCTGATCCTGTATATTTAAAATCATTGATATTCATATCAACATTTCCAAATAGACCAAGACCATAAAATGCCATCTTACCTTCGAGAGTACCGTCGAATTCTGTTTGATTAATATTCCATTCAATAGTTGGTACAAGACTTATACCATAATACTCTGCACTACCCTTAACACCTAGAATATTTTCATCAGTTGTTGTATACTCATAATAAGCACCGGCACGTAATCCAGGAACTAATCCTGCACCATATGCAAGTCCAAAATCAACTGTATCGCTAGTTGATAATGTTATGCCATGTGATCCTATAGAAAACTTATTTCCGTCTTGGTCTACACCAAGTGTGAAAGTTGAATTTCCTATAGTGACATCATTCTGCCAATCCAAATTTAATGCATAAGCAGTATTAAATGCCAACATGGCACCCACAATCATTAATAATTTTTTCACGTGATTTTCTCCTTTATTAATATTAATATATTACTATAATTAAAGTAGTTTGTCAACCATTAAAATTCTCCGCTAAAATAAAACGTTAACCTATTATCGGTATCATAATTTAAATCAGTTCTCTCAAAATTTAAACCAACTTGTGTATTATTTGTTACATTAATACTTCCATCTACTCCATATACTTGATAATTTTCTGTTCCTTTAAGAGAAAAGTCAAATGGCATTTCCTCAAACTGTTTATTGTAAAAATAAATTGCGGCAATTGCTACAGAAACACCTGCTATACTAATTAATTCCTTTTCGTGTTTTTTTATAAAATTTGCCTCTTTAGGTAGTGGTGCTTCGTATCCACATGGTATAATACTTCTACCATTTCCTGTGCCTATTGCACCAGCACGACACGCCGCGTTGCCTAATGCTCTTGCGGCCGCAGTTCTACTTTCTACTGCATATTCAGAAGCGACAACTGGTTTACCCGTTACAGCAATTGCTTGTTTAACCATTGCAGTAATTTCTGCGGGTGTCTTATTCCATCCAGTTTGAAGGAAGACGTAATCTGCATTAGCATAATACTCTTTGTTGCCCTTGCGGCCGCCGATGCCTGATGTTAAATGAACACCAACTGGTTTATCAGTAATTGACTTTAAGTGTATAACTAATGCATTAACTTTTGCAGGAGACCAATATTCATCACATTCCAGACAAGCAACATATCCTGTTACTTTGTCATTAAATCGCCGGACGATCTCGTTGAAGTGCGCCTTTTGTGCATCCAAAGACTGAACGGTAATCGCTCTGCTATCGTCTGGGGTTAGCCACATAACAGGTTTTAAACCTGCGGCGTTTAGAAGATCTAATTGTGCCTCCCAATCTGGTTTGGGTGTGATAACGGAAAGATCAAATTTAGGTCCGCCGTTGAATCCGTCTCCGCCGTTGCGACTATACAAATAAATGTGGGTGTCGCCATTTGCTTTGGCGGCATTCCTCATACCAATCTTGTTGGCGTTTGGGTGTAGGTAGTTAAGTGTCATCCAACGACTATCTTGCATTAAAAAACTAGCACGGGAACCGTGTAGTGAATGTGTGGGATCGTATGCCTGTACATTACCATATGATAAGACACTTGCAATTAATAACGTAATAATTATATTTTTCATATCACTATGATAATATAAATTACGTTAAGTGTCAACTAATTTTTCGCATACTTACGCGGTTTTTTGCCTACCTGTGGCAAGATTGCAACGTTTTTACTAATGCACCAACAATCATTAATAATTTTCTCACGTGATTTTTTCTCCTTTATTAATAATAATATACTACTATAATTACAGTGATTTGTCAACTGATAAATATTTGTATGTTAGATTGTTTATTATTAATGGTTCCCAAACTAGTAGTGGATGCACCGACAGTAGGGCCTCCATTACTTAAAGCATATCTTGTACGAAATGGGTTTACAGCAAAAGTTATAGATTATAATATTGCATTGTTCAATAATGTAAACGATTCTGCTGGTAAAGAAATTGCACAAGAAGCATGGTTTAAAAATGATGATCATTTTAAACTACGACCAAATTTTTTGTCATTATATGATAATCATTTAGCTCCTTTTGTACAACAATATGCAAAAGACTGTGTTAATGAAAATGCCAATTGGATAGGTATTAGTGTATTTTCTTATATAAGTTTAGGAATAACATGGAAATTCATTGAAGAAATAAAAAAAATAAAATCTGATCAAAAAATAGTACTAGGTGGACCGGGAGCAACAAATTATAAAGAACATGTAAAGAAACTTGCTGAACCAGATTTAATTATTCAAGGAGATGCAGATGATGCTATAGTATCTTTATTAAAAGAAGAACCCATATCGGATGAATTTTATTATCTTAGAGATTTTAAAAATTTGCCTTATCCAGATTACTCTGATATGGATTGGAGTTTATATCGTAAACGAATAGATGACAACCGTCGTCATCATGAAGCAAAAAAAATGCATGATTTTCCTATTATAGGTAAAGACAGAAAAAATTATCATAAACATGGAAAAATAAACGTAACAGGTAGTAGAGGATGTGTTCGTGCTTGTACTTTTTGTGATATAAAACATATTTGGCCCAAATTTACATATCGACCTGGAAAGGATATAGCAGGAGAAATGATATACTTAAATGAAGAATATGGCTTCTCTTATTTTGCATTCACTGATAGTTTAATAAACGGTTCCTTAAAGGCATTTAGAGAAATATGTACAGAAGTAAAAAAAATAAAAGAAGAAGAAAACAAAAATATAACTTGGGGTGGACAATTCATATGTAGATCCTATAAACAAATGCCAGAAGAGTTATGGGCAGATATGAGAGATTCGGGTTTAAAAGTTATTAATATTGGAATAGAATCGGGTAGCGAATCAGTACGCGATCATATGAAAAAGAAATTTTCAAATGAAGATATGTATTATACATTTGATATGGCATCAAAATATAATATATCTACCACTTATAATTTAATAATTGGATATCCTACAGAAACAGAAGAAGATTTTAATGATACGTTATCTCTTATTAAAAATGTATCAATATTAAATAAAGATATAAAAGAAGAATCTAAGCACTCAATAGGATTTTTTGGTACATTAGCAACTATGAGCAATATCGATCTAGTAACACCAGAAATGATAGAAGAATTGGGTTTAATTAATGCTATAAGCAGAGGACGTCCGGAACATTGGGAAATAAAAAATCAACCAGAAGGATTACCATATAATCAAGCAATCAGACTTCGAAGATTAATTACGGTATTGGCATTATTAAATGAAACTAAACATAAAGTTATAGGTCCTTTTGCTATAAGAGAATTACCGAGAATGCTCAATAAGTATAAAGAATTGACAGGTGAAAATTTAAATACTTCAAAATTATTGGAAGCAAGAAAACAAAATTATATATGGTAAATGTAATACCTATAAAATTAACGGTAATGCATATGTTAATATTATATATACACTAATTGCAGAAATTACGAATATCAATGCCTTCTCGAGCAGGCATATTAATTTTATTGCTGTTTTCATAATAGGTCAAACACGGCAGGATTGTAATGTTTTTACTAATGCACCGACAATCTTATAAGGATCTGCATTTGATCCAGGTCTACGATCTTCTAGATAACCATTATAATTATTGTTTATTGTGTGAACCGGGACTCTAACACTTGCACCGCGATCACTATCGCCCCATGTAAACTCATCTATATGCTGTGTTTCATGTAACCCAGTTAATCTTAGATCATTATTGGATCCATATACTTTTATATGTTCTTTATGGTTTTTATCCAATGCGTTACATATATCTTTTATTAATTTTTTTCCACCATTGTCTCGCATTTTACCAGTAGAAAAATTAGTGTGCATACCACTACCGTTCCAGTCTCCCAGAACAGGTTTTGGGTGTAAAGTTACAGCAGTATTATATTTTTCAGCAATTTTATATAATATGTATCTGCTCATCCATAAATCATCGGCGGCATCCAATCCATGTCCAAAACATTGATATTCCCATTGGCCTATCATTACTTCAGCATTTGTGCCTGTTATTTCGATACCTGCATCCCAACAATATTCCAAATGCATATCAACTATTTCTCTACCTGCAACATTTTCTACACCTACTCCACAATAAAAATCTCCTTGTGGTTTGGGATAACCTTCTTCTGGAAACCCCAACGGTCTCTCTGTTATAGGATCTACTAAAACATATTCTTGTTCAAAGCCAAACCACCAGTCTTGATTTTTTAAATGTTGACTACTGTTTGAATTTAATATATTTCTCGCATTAGTGTTGTGTGCTGTTCCATCTGGATTTAATACTTCACATAATACTAATTTGTTGTCTGGGTACCCAGAATTAGGATTATTAAAAGGATTTGTATATTCTTTTACCGGAGACAATAAACAATCTGAATCTATACCTTCTGCTTGATTTGTTGAACTGCCATCGAATCCCCACAATGGAGCATTGTCGGGGGCACCCCTTTCTACTCTAACTTTGCTTCTAATAGATGGTTCTGCAGAACCATCTAACCATACATATTCGTAGTTAGTTTTTCCATACATATTATTATTCCTATTTTATTATTCCCATTCGTCATCTTTTACGGTATATAATGTATATTTTGCTGTTAGTTCGTCGCCTGGTTTTACATCATTAATTGTCATTAAGTATTTTACAGGTATTTGATGCCAATAGCCATTTAATACAACACAGTTAGGATTGTCGTTGTGATTATAAAATGCACCTAATGCGGTTCTAATATAACCGTGCGGAAAATTTCTATTTCGAATATGAACAATTCCTAATACAACATTTTTTGCAAACTTTTTTGTAGATATTAAACCTAAACCTTCTATATCACTTTGGCCTATTGTAATACCGTTAGGGAGAGGTCTATACATGATTTACATAGTCATCAAATAAACCATGTATAACATCTATAGCATCATTGAAGTTATCAAATATCCAATTTGATTTTGCTTTAATTAACGGATGTTCGCTTAAATACTCGTCATCTGTTACAACAATAATAGGTTTTCTTAAACCTATTGCCCATCCTATTTCAATAACTGTACCATATGACGGCCTTCGTTCATTTAATTCCCTAGGAAGGTATGCTAATATTAAATCACATGTTTCTACATCGTACCAATTCTTGGCCGCAATGGCACCTGGGGAATTATAACGAGGATCGTTTCCTGGACCATACGTTTCACCATGCAATGGTTCACATCGTAATGGAGAAATTCCTATAATATTAGAGTGTAATCGTTCCGAGAGAGAATCTCTCCAATCATTAGCTTCGCCTTGAGTACATTGTGCTATGGGGCCAGCAAGGTATATATATTTTTTGGACATGTACATATTATAAACTTTATATGATAATTTGTCAACTAAATCTTTTTTGTTATTACTTCTGTTATTGCATTAGGACATGGAGAATAATGACTAAACTCCATACTAAATTGTCCGCGGCCACTTGTCTGGCTACGTAAATCTCCAATATAACCAAACATTTCGCCCAATGGTGCTTCTGCTGTAATACGGGTAACTGTGCCAGTCATTTCTTGATTATGAACCATGCCGCGGCGTCTATTAATATCTCCTATTACATCACCTACCTTATCAACAGGACATGTTACATCAAGTTTCATAATAGGTTCTAACAATTGAGGTCCTGCTTTAATCATTGTTTGTCTAAATGCACCACGTGCGGCTAATTCAAATGCTATCGCACTACTATCTACGGCATGACTCGAACCATCTGTTAGTGTTACTTTGTAATCAAGCATAGGATAACTTGCAAGTATGCCTGATTGGTTAGATCCTTTAAACCCTTTTTCTACTGCCGGTAAATATTCACGCGGAACAGTACCTCCAGTAACTTTACTTTCGAATTGAAACCCTTCTCCTGGATTTAAAGGTTCAATTGTATATTCTATATCTGCAAATTGTCCTGCGCCGCCTGTTTGTTTTTTATGTACATATTTGTCATTAACAGTTTTAGTAATTGTTTCTCTATATGCTACTTGTGGTTTGCCGATACTTACTTCAATATTATATGTACGTTTTAATATATCACATTTAATATCTAAATGCAATTCGCCCATACCTTTAAGTATTGTTTGCCCCGATTCCTCATCGGTTTCTACATGGAAGGAAGGATCCTCTGCTACCATTTTACCAATCGCAGATCCTAATTTATCCATATCACTTTGTGTCTTTGGTTCAATTGCTATACTAATAACTGGTTCCGGAAACACCATTGGTTCTAATATTGCTTGGTCCTTTTTATCGCATAATGTATGACCTGTTTGAACTTGTTTCATGCCCAACAATGCAATAATATCTCCTGCTTGGGCACTATCTAATTCTTCTCTATCGTCGGCATGCATTTTTACAATACGTCCTATCCGTTCTGTTTTGCCTGAAGTGCTATCATATATGGAATCACCTTTTTTCATTTGGCCTGAATATATTCTAATAAATGTTAATGCACCATACTTATCTTCCATTATTTTAAATGCAAGTGCTCGCAACGGGCCATTAATATCTACAGTAGCAACTTTACCTGTTTCTACACCTGTTCCATCTACTTCTGGTTGTGGATCAACTTCTGTAGGGTTAGGTAGATAATCTATTACTGCATCTAATATATTTTGTACACCTTTATTTTTAAAAGAACTACCACAAAATGTAGGAAATATATCTGTATTAATAGTACCCTTACGTATACATTTTTTAATATCATTTATAGTAATAGAATTAGGATCATCTAACCACATTAATAATATTTCATCATCCATTTCTACTACTGTTTCTACCAATTCGTCATAATAACGGTTAGCATCTTCTACCATATCTTCTGGAATATCTTCAATTGTATATGCTGTAGGATCTATTATACCTGACCATATCCATGCTTTTTGTGTAAGTATATCTACTACACCTACAAACTTATCTTCTGCACCTATAGGTAATGTCATTATAACAGGGGTAGCATTTAATCTATTTTTAATTTGATCTATTACTCTATAAAAATCTGCACCCATTCTATCCATTTTATTAATATAGATAATACGTGCTACTTCATTATCATTGGCATAACGCCAATTTGTTTCAGATTGTGGCTCAACGCCCCCATTGGCACAAAATACACCGACACCTCCATCTAATACTTTAAGGGAACGATAGACTTCAATTGTGAAGTCTACGTGTCCGGGTGTGTCAATAATATTGAACTGATAGTCTTTCCAATAACAAGTAGTTGCGGCACTTTGTATTGTAATGCCTCGCTCTTGTTCTTGTTCCATAAAATCTGTTGTAGCATTACCATCATGAACTTCGCCCATTGAATGAATTTTTCCTGTGAGCTTAAGGATGCGTTCAGTGGTTGTAGTTTTACCTGCATCCACATGTGCAAAAATTCCTATATTTCTATATTTTTCTATATTACTCATTTTACAAATCCAATGGGGGAAAAGAAAAGCCCCATATATGGGGCTTCTCAATTAGGTGTTCTTACCTATCAGTTATATATTAACTTTTTCGTGGACTGTTGTCCGAAAAAATCCAATATATTACACCGATAGTTACTAGACCACTTAGGCCAGCACCTCCTAGTGAGTTTACTAGGTCCGTGATGTTACCAATAACATCAACGGGCAAGAATAGAACGTTAGATCCAAAAAGGATCTGTAGAACGATTCCAA
>Ga0310123_10003125_pt1 | contig 12942 bp, 14 predicted proteins | sample CB6_AW_1057_MG_FD_203505 | JGI IMG/M metagenome (GOLD analysis project Ga0310123, IMG submission 203505) | Marine microbial communities from Western Arctic Ocean, Canada - CB6_AW_1057 | ecosystem: Environmental > Aquatic > Marine > Oceanic | place: Canada: Western Arctic Ocean | collected... | reverse complement strand
ATAAAGGCGTACTCGTAGTCGTCATTCAGCCGTAATTTGTGCGGCGGATTACCCAGAACAATCTTCATTCAATCGTCTCCGGCGGAGCATCGCTGTGATCCGTACTGCGAACTCATGCGAGCCGATTAAGATAGCATCATAACTCACCGAATCGGCAATAGGACGCGCAATGAATTGTTCCGTCAATCCTCGCGTGCCTCGCCGTAGCCACCTGTGCGAAGGCGGGTCCTCGACGGTCGCTTCGAGGAAGAGAACGAAGACGATTGGAGCCTTCGACGGGAGTACCCGGGCCATCCCAGCGTCGAGCCACGACTTCACGGGGATGAACCCCATGGAGTCTTAAACAACCTGAATAGTTACATTCAGAAGAACGTCAGGATACCATCCGTCACGTTGTACTCGTCGTCGACCACCGGGATGAACTGCCACTTGTCGAAGGCCGTGCACGGGTGCGATATGCCGGACGCCACCATATCGCCCACTTGCAGATCATCCCCCTTGCCGATCCGCATGAACCCGTGCTGATCGTGAAGCTCGAAAATCTCACATTGGTTCAGCGGCGCCGCGCCGTCCCCCGGGCGCCGGCGCTTTAGCGGGACGGCATACCCCGCGTCGAAAGGGCAATCCCGCTTGCCCATGGTCAGCAGTGCAAGGTCGGGTTCCGGTATGGACTGCACGTAACTCCACACCTCTAGCGCCGCCCGCAGCCGCATTGGCAAGCCGCGTTCGATGGCTCGCGCGTGAAATATCTCGCAGCTGCGCGAATCGTGCGTCAGATAACAGCCGCTGCGAATGACCGTTCGCACCGGCAGCGGGAATTCGGCACGATTGAGGATCTCGGTCACGCGATCAAAGTAAAAACTGCCGCCGGCACTGATGACAATCTCCTCGCGATTGCCGAAATCCACCGATGACAACTTGCTCAGATGTTCAAGAATCGTCTCCAGAAACGTGTTTACAAAGCTCAAGTCGGTTCCATCCGCCGTGTCGATGATCCCTTCGAATCCCTCGACCCCCGACAACACGATCACATCGCCTGCGGATGCAAGCTCACTGACAACGTCGTCAACCGCGGCCATGGTCCGGCAGCCCGTACGACCACCTTTGAACCCGACCTCCAGCAATACCTGTATCGGCCGTTGCAGACCGTATTCCCGCGCGTAGTCAGCCATCTGCCGGATCGCCGCCGCCGAATCGACCAGGCAATAGAAATCAAAATCCCGATCCCCATTGAGCTGCTCGACCACGTACCGTAAATTCTGGCGGCCGACCACCTGATTTACCATCAGGATCCGCGGCACCCCGTAACGACGGTAAACCTGCATCTAATTGACCGTCGCACAGGTTATCCCCCAGGCGCCGCACTGCAGCTGTCTCTGAAAAAAAGCTGCGGCGCCATTGACGTCTTGCCGTGCGGTGCCAGGGAAACGCCGTGATCCTCCGTGAACCGCCGCATTTCCGTGAGGTTGTGAGTTAAGGCCGACTCCTTCAAAACCACATCACCGGCAGCGGTAGATCCTGCCACAGGACATTCCAGCCTTTGGCGCCGATGGCAGAGAGCGGAAACGGATCCGTACCCCCGGGTATTCCCTTGATACGGTCATCCAAAACCGTCTCGTATAATGATGTCAGACCCATGCCATCTCTCCTGGAAATATTAGTATTCAGTGTTCAGCAACGTGATGTTCGGCGCGCCAGTTTTGGCAGGCAGAAACATTTATCTTAATCTCTCCTCTTGATCGCAATTCTGCCTGGCTTAAGAGGTAGAGATTAAGAGTTCGGGCTGTACACTCTCGTGAAATTTAATGGTTCTCGTCCTCGTTCTCGTCCTCAGTGGAGCGGTCCTCGCACGCCTCGCCGCAAGCCGACCGAGGCGTACGAGGACGAAGGACGAAGACGAGAACGATGTGTTTTCTACCGGCCAAAACTGGCAGCGCTGGGACCTCGCTGAACCCTGCCACGTCATTCGACATGGTCCGCCTCTGGCGGAAAAACCCCAAAGCCTCGAATCCGAAACCCTACCCCCTCATTTCCCGCATAATCTGATTGGCCAGAATGCCGCCGTCCACGTACAGCATCTGACCCGTGATATAACGCGCCGCGTCTGAAGCCAGGAATACAGCTGCGCCGGCGGGATCTTCAATCGCTCCAATCCGGCCGGCGGGTATCTGCTGTTCCAACAGACGGACGCCCTCGGGGTTACTCTCCAGGCCACCGCTGCTCAGCGGTGTCCGTATCAGGCCGGGTCCAACACCATTGACACGGATGCCCCGCCGCGCCAGGGTCAGGGCCATCGATCGGACCATCATCAAAACCGCCCCCTTGGACGCATCATAGAGGACGCTGTCCAGTTCCGCCTGCAGACCGTTTGTCGATCCCGTGCAGACGATGGCGGCATCGAAATCCCGCTCGCCGACAATCCTGGCAAACTCCTGGGAAGCGAATAGATAGCCACGGACATTGAGATCAAAGGTACGCGCGTAACGCGATTCGTCGAGCTCCAGAAAATCAACATCGGCAAACGTGCCGGCATTGTTGACGAGAACGTCCAGGCCGCCCAGCAATTCCGCACCCTGTCGGATCAACGCGCGCACTCCTTCGATCGTTGACATGTCCGACTGCACGAAATGACATTCGCCGAGTTCCCGGTAAGTCTGCAGAACCTTCGGATCCACCGGCTCATGCGAATTCGTAATCACCCGCGCGCCGGTCCGCAGCATCGCCTCGGCAATCCCCTGCCCGATTCCCTGCGTACTGCCGCTGACGATCACCCGCTTGCCGGCCAGTATGTCGCTTTGCATTCTGAGCTCTCCATGAGGTTTCCGGTTGCAGCGCTGGTCACCAATTGCCAGGGTTCAACCTGCGAGAATCACGAATAACTATGACCCAATCACTATCCCTATATCACGCCTCACGCCTCCGTATACTTCCAAATAGCAATGCCGGAACTGATTGTAGGTCATTTTCAATTCGGATGCTGTCACCCGCTGATTGTTGCCGCATTCGGCCAGTTTGCTCATGATCAGGTTGCGCTTGAATTCGTCGACCTGTTCATGAAAGGAAGCGCCTGTCACCAGCGTCGGCGGCCTTCCGGTTATCTCGACCGGCAGATCTGACGGCATGATCGTCCCCGATGTCCCGAACACGTAACCGCGTTCAACAATATTCTTCAGTTCGCGAATGTTGCCGGGCCAGTGATAGTCCATCATGGCGGCGATGGTATCGCGATGAAATGTCTTCTCCTGCAGATTTGGTATTCCCTCGTGCAGACCCTGGACGAAATAAACGATCATGTGCGGAATCTCGTCCCGCCGCCGCCTCAGTGGCGAAACTTTCAGCACGGCGAATGCCAGGCAATCGTATAGATCCTGGCGAAAAAGCTTGTCGGCCGTCAGTTCATTGAGATCGCCATTCGTTGCCGATATTACACGCAGATCCACACGGATCGTCTCTGTACCACGGACCCACTCAAACTCCTGGTATTCGATCACCCGCAGAATTCTGTCCTGAAAGGCGACGGACATGTTCCCGATCTCATCCATGAACAGCGTCCCGCCGTCCGCCTGTTCCAGCTTACAAGATACGCGCCTGATCGGCCCCCGTGAACGCGCCCTTCTCGTGGCCGTATATCTCCGCGTTCAATAGTTCGTTATTGGCGAACCGTTTTATGGCGATAAACACCACCTAATGTGGCTTTTTCCACCATGGTTTGCAATTCATCCGCCGCCGCTTCGATTATTTAACTCGCCATTGGGCAAGCGGATAGCGCCGCGCTTGACGTCCTGGTAGCGACACTGCTAGAAGGAACGTGTTCAGGGTTCATGATAGGACCGATGCCAACGTTTGCGCGCAGCGCTTTGGAGTGCGGCGAACCAACAACGCGAATCAGATACGCTAAAATATTCGCCCCCAAAAGGAACCGTAATCATGAGCATTTTCAAGCGCGTTCGGGATATTCTCCACGCCAAAATCAATGAACTCCTCGATGAATTCGAGGACCCCATCGAAATGGTAAATCAGATGATTCGCTAAATGGAACGCACCATCGTTGAAATGCGCAAAAACGTTGCCGCCACGGCGTGGCGAGCTACATTTGTCCCTGGGTTGGTTCCGCCCGCTGGCAATACACCCGCAAATCAAAGATTCCCATCACGTGACGTTTTCCCCGGTCCTAAACGATCCGGTCATCGACCAGGTCATGGCGCAGTATCCGATCCCGTATCCGCAATATGAGCGATTCACGGAGATGTGGGGCGATCATTGGCGCGCCAAAATAACCAGCGGCGATGGTCGGACATTTCTCCTCAAGGAACGGCCACGCCACATCAGGGTTGACGACTGGCAGTTCCACCATTATGTACAGCCGACCCAGGCCCCTTCACCGATCATACCGGCGCTGCATCAGACCCGGGACGGCGCCACCTTTGTCCGCCATCAGGATCGTTACTTTGAAATAATGGACTGGCTGCCGGGTCAGGCCCGGGGATTGGTCACGGATCAGGACCTGCTGGACGCTGCCCACACGCTGGCGGACCTCCATAACTGGATGCACATCCAGCCGGTGCCGTCTGTTGCCCCGAAACACACGGCGACCACTAACGACCTGGACACGTGGTCGGACAAGTTTCTGAACGACAAGCTCGCCGGGCCCGAAGTGCCGGCCTTTGTGGATCGCACCTACGAGCTTATCTCACAACTTCCCGACTTCGACCGCATCGCCGTACACGGCGACTTTCATCCCTATAACCTCTTGTGGCAGGACGGCCGGATCAGCGGTATCTGTGATTGGGAAGATGCCCACCTCAATTCGCCGTACTTCGATCTGGCGTATTTTCTGACACACGCCACCCTCATTGACTGGCCGGAGCGCAAACCCGTCGAACCGGAGGCGTCTGTCCGACACCCCGTCGACCGCCGCCTGCATAAGCGGGTCATTTCAGCGTATCGGCAACGGCTCCGCCGGCCCCTGCCTGCCGACAGCGTTGGACTGAAACATGCGCTTATAACGTGCTGGCTGATCACCGTCCGGCTGACTGTGTTTCGGTACGTTGTCGACACGAACGAGATGGCACCCGCACGGGCCGTCCTCGAGTGGCTGGCCGATGATGAAAATCTGCACCCGTGGACGCAAATACTCAGTGGATGACATGACAACACCGTCTGACGAACCGCCTCCGGCTGACGAACCCCTGCCGGTTCGGCGCATGAAGCGATTGTTTGACATTCTGCTGGCCCTTTCTCTGCTCCTGTCTCTCGCGCCCCTGCTGCTGCTGATTGTTTCCGTCATGCTGCTTGAACAGTGTTGCGCCCGTGCGAGTCGCGGCCCGATTCTTTATCGCGAGAACCGAATGAGTCATGGCCGCCCTTTCACGATCTTGAAGTTCCGCATAATCAGACAAACGGTGATCGATGCGGCGCGCGTGGACGCGGGCGGAACTTTGAATTCCATCAAAGAACTGGAGCATGTCGAAGATAATCTCACCGGCTACGGCCGCGTCCTGAAGAAGTATTATCTCGATGAACTGCCGCAACTCGTTAACATTTTGGCCGGCCATATGAGCTTTGTCGGACCGCGGCCGTGGCCGGTCGAGGATTATCAACGCCAAGTGAAACGCGACATCATCACCCGAAGCCTGGTCCCCTCGGGGTTGACCGGTCTGGTACAATCTTTCAAAGGCTCGCGGAGCGACCTGGATTCCTTGGATCAGACTTACATCGAGGCGTACAGGACCCGGAGTCCCCTCGGCCTTCTCTGGTTCGATTTCACCATCATGCTGCGCTCAGTGCGCGTCTTGTGGCAAGCGAAGGGGCTGTGAATATCTACTGTGAATTTCCACATTCCATTTGAATTCCCGAACGGATTCGGCATAGTTAGTGGGTGACCGCAAACCCGTGATTCGCGATTTCACGATTCGCGGCGGAAGCCCGGCGAGGGATTTTCGGTCGTAGCCACCAATTTCGCCCCTATCTCCGTCCACCCTTCACCACTAACCATCAACCATTCCTCCATTGCCCATGAGCGATCAGCTTCCATTTGATATAGACAACATCCGCCTGCCGAATATCCCGAAATCGACGGTCGCCATCATTATCCTCATTGCCACCGGCGCCTTAGTCGTCTATACGATGGTATTTACCGTCGCACCCGAAGAGGTCGGGGTCGTCTTGCGCTTCGGCAAGTACAATCGGACCAGCCCACCGGGGCTGAATTTCAAAGTTCCGTTCGGGATCGAACGCGTCTACAAAGTGCCAATCGAGCGCCAACTCAAGCTCGAATTCGGATTCCGCTCGGCAAAACCGGGTATCCGAACCCAGTATTCGCGATCCGGGTTCAAGGAAGAATCGTTGATGCTCACCGGCGACCTGAACGCTGCTGAGGTGGAATGGATCGTCCAGTTCCGCATTACGGACCCTAGGAAATATTTGTTTAATGTCCGGCAGCCGCCGAGCACGTTTCGTGACATGAACGAGGCCGTGATGCGCTCCGTCATCGGCGAGCGCACCGTCGACGATGTCTTGACTGTCGGCCGCCAGAGCATCGGCCGCGCGGTCAAGGAGAAACTCCAGGACCTGTGCAATCAGTATGAGATCGGTATCGAGGTGGAGCGGATTGTGCTTCAGGACGTGTCGCCGCCGGACCTGGTGCGAGATGCGTTCAACAAAGTCAACGAAGCCCAGCAGGAACGTGAAAAACTCATCAACCAGGCCTTGTCCGAATACAATAAAGTCGTACCCAGAGCGAAGGGCGAGAAAGAGCGTACGATCGAAGCTGCTAAAGGCTACGCCAGTCAGCGCGTTAACCGGGCCGAAGGCGATGCCGCCCGTTTTAATGCGAGGTTCAAGGAGTATCAAAAGGCCAAAGACGTGACACGTCGGCGCATCTATCTCGAAACCATGCAGGAAGTGCTCAAGAACGTCGGTAAGAAGCTGATAACGGACGATGCCGCCACGGGAATTCTGCCCCTGTTCAATCTCGAATCCTCACCCATGGGGGGGCGCACCAGATGAATCGCATGAATCTCAACGCCGTCGGTATCGGTATCATCGTCGTTGTTGCAATCGTCGGCCTTTTCGCATCCGCTTACATCGTCGATGAAAGGCAACAGGTCATAATTACGCAGTTCGGCCGGCCGGTGGGCGACGCGATCATGGAACCGGGGATTTATTTTAAGATACCCATCGTTCAAAAAGCGAATTACTTCGAAAAGCGCGTTCTCGAATGGGACGGCGATCCGAACGAAGTTCCCACGAAAGATAAGCGCTTCGTCTGGGTCGACACCTACGCCCGCTGGCGAATCGATAATCCGCTCCTCTATTTTCAACGCGTCCGCGATGAGATCGGCGCCCAGTCGCGGCTCGATGACATCCTTGACGGCGGCACCCGCAGCGCCATCGCCAATCACAATCTGGACGAGGTCATTCGCTCGACGTCCCGGGATTTGCAAGCATCGGGTAACGCGCCGCCGTCGGACGTACCGGTAGCCGCTGAGCAGGATGCCTTGTTTGGTCGTGACAAGGTCACACGTTCGATCATCGAAATCGCTTCCAAGCAGACCAGAGAACTCGGCATCGAATTGCTCGACGTGCGCTTCAAGCGCATCAACTATGTCGAGGAAGTTCAACAAAAAATATACGAACGCATGATCACGGAGCGGATCCGGATCGCCGATAAATTCCGTTCCGAGGGCGAGGGCGAAGCCGCCCGCATTCGCGGCGACAAGGAACGCGAATTGAGAATCATCGAATCCGAGGCCTATCGGGACGCCCAGAGGATAATGGGCGCGGCCGACGCCAAGGCCACCAAAATCTATGCCGACGCCTACAATCCAAGCGAAGAGTCCCGCGAGTTCTACGACTTTGTCCAAACACTGGAAACTTACAAGGAAGTCCTGACGCGGGACGACTGGCTGATCCTGTCGACGAGCTCCGACTTTTTCAAATACCTCAACAGCCCCACCGGCCAGTAGGTATACAGCCGAGGCTTTCGGCACGACAGTAACGGGCTCACTGGATGTGTACGAGCCATCACGCAGTTGAACGACTTCCCAGAAACTTGGTTCTAGGTTTCAGGTGTTTGCGGAGCGGTAGATTGCAGTCATCCCCTGGAGGGCGAGCGTGGATCCGGCCCTAAAGCTTCAAAGCCAAATACGCCGCAACGCGAAGCCAATGTGGTGCGTGTCCTCTCATGGAACTTAATCGTCCTTCGTCCTAGATTGTGCGGCGGCTTCGAGGACGAGGGCGAGGACGATACCGTTTCTCGGCGGCCCGGTGTCAACGGCCGCCGCCCTGCATCTAGGCATCTGCGCCCACAACTTCAAGATTCTCGAGCACTTCAACGACTTTGCGGAAGCCCACGTCAAAGAAGCCGCCCCGGGCCTGCCCGAAGTTGTCGCCGGCTGCTTCGGCCTCACTCTCGACGAAGACTTGCCTCACCGCCCATCCGCGCCGGACAATCCATCCCAATCCTTTTACTCCCGACTGGCACAAACGCCAGGCGGCCACCGAGTGAGGTCTGAGATTGACGTTTCGTCTGAGGTCGGGTGACGATCGAACGTCATAACGAGACAGCCATCTTGAACGATGATGCTTCGCCTTCAACTGCCTGTTGATATTCTTCTGATTTCGATCGCCGCCGCCGGCTGCAGGTCCCCCGCCGAATTTCGCCATGCCGCCGACGATGCCGCCGCGCAGATCATCAAGCAGACACAGTCCGAAGTCTACGGCCGAACCCGCCATTTCACCATCGCGCCCCCGGAAGATCAGTTACGACGCCGGTTGCTGATCGAACAAAACCTACCGCAGGCGGGTATCGCATCGATGGGCACCCGCGATCTTACCAAGCCACCCCATTGGCCCGCGTATGACTACCTCGAGAATGATGATCGAGTGAGCGATCAGCGGCATCCGAACATCGGTGCCGGCACAATCCGCATAAGCCTTAAAGATGCCTTGCATCTCGGCGCCCGCAACAGCCGCGAATATCAGGATCGCAAGGAGGATGTTTTTCGCGCTGCGCTGAATCTGGACTTGAAGCGGAATGAGTTTCGAAGCATTTTTTCCGGCGAAGTTACCGGGCTTATCGATGCCAACGCGAGCAGTGGAAAAACGGTCACAGGCATCGAATCCAATCCCTCATTGAAGTGGACGCGGCAGTTGAAAGGCGGCGCGATGCTCACTTCGCAGATCGCGCTCGATCTGGTCAGACTGCTGAGCGGTGACCACGTCTCGACCTTTGGATTCCTGGCCGATGCAACCATCTCGATTCCGTTGCTGCGCGGATCCGGCACGCACCTTGCTACCGAACCGCTGACCCAGGCAGAGCGTGAAGTCGTTTATGCCATGCGCGATTTTGAGCGCTTCAAACGGACCTTCGCAGTCCGCATCGCCAGCAATTATCTGGCCGTACTGCGTCAACTCGATGAAACGGAGAACAGCGAAGACAACTATCTAAACTTGATTGCCTCGGCACGGCGGGCGCGGCGATTGGCCGATGCCGGGCGCCTCCCTGAGATTCAGGTTGATCAGGCAATGCAAAACAAACTGCGAACCCGGGATCGCTGGATTGACTCCAGACAAACTTACGCGCGCCGCGTCGATGAGTTTCGAATACTGCTCGGGCTGCCGACCGATGCCCGCATCGAACTGGACCGCGAAGAACTGCCGCGGCTGGCCGCCGCCTCTTCGTATCTGATCGACAGCGCGACAAAGAATGAACCACAGGAAGACGACGCGGTACCGCCGGCGGACGCACCGATTCATCCGAGGATGCCGAGCCGGGATAATGCCGGCCCGCTCGAACTCGACGAATCAGTGGCGGTCCGCGAGGCCCTGAACCATCGTGCCGATTTGCAAATCACCATCGCCCGCGTCGAGGATGCACAGCGGCAGGTCATCGTCGCAGCGGATGCCTTGCGCCCTGAACTGACTTTACTCGGCACATCCGCCATCGGTGAAGCGCGCAGCATTACCACCGCCGATTCGGCAGATTCCCGATTGCGCTTTGAGCGCGGGCATTACAGTGGATTACTGACCCTCGATCTGCCGCTGGAACGTACCGCGGAACGCAATGCTTATCGGGACAGTCTTATTGTCTTGGAAGAATCAGTGCGCGACGTTCAGGCGCTCGAGGACCAGATCAAGCTCGATGTCCGCAATGGCCTGCGCAGCCTGCTCCAGTCCCGTGAAAGCCTGCAGATTCAGACGCAGGCAGTCACCGTTGCCGAGCGCAGGGTGAAGAGCACGGATCTGTTTCTGCAGGCCGGCCGGGCGCAGATCCGGGATGTTCTCGAAGCGCAGGAGGCACTTATTTCGGCGCAGAACGCCCTCACATCGGCGATCGTGACGTATCGTATCTCCGAACTGGAACTGCAGCGGGATATGGGCACCTTGGAGATCGACGACCGGGGCCTTTTCCCGGGGGCTGGACAGTAGAGATCGGCCGGTCGTGCTCGCGAGCGACGGACCGGCCTCGCCAAAGTGACAGAACTGACACATACAGAGATGAAAACAGACAAACCCAAATCAACCCGTGGCCCGGGCCTTTCGGCCGCGGCAATTGTTGTTGTCGTGCTGGCGCTGGGGACCGCCGCGTTCCTTGGCATGCGCGGCCGAACATCGGTGCGGGCGGACCACCTCGCGGATGTACCGGTTTTCACCGTCAAACGCGGGCCGCTTACCATCAGCGTCACTGAGTCGGGTACCATCAAATCACGGGAACAGGTGATCATCAAAAGTGAGGTCGAGGGAACGACCACGATCATTTTCCTTACACCGGAGGGAACCCGCATCAAGCAGGGCGATCTACTAGTGGAATTGGACGCCAGCCGGCTGCAGGACTCACTGATCGACCAGCAGATTCGCGTGGAAAACACCGAGGCTGCGTTCATTCGGGCGCGCGAAAGCCTGGCCGTGGTCGAGAACCAGGCCAAGAGCGATGTGGCCAGAGCCGAGCTGGATCATCAGTTCGCCAAAGAGGATCTGAAACACTATGTGGACGGCAACTTCCCGAAGGAACTCAAGGAAGCGGAATCCCGCATCACCTTGGCCGCCGAGGAAATGAAACGGGCAACGGAGAAGCTCAAATGGTCCGAAAAACTGTTCAGTGAAAAATATGTCTCGCAAATGGAACTGGAAGGTGATCGTCTGGCCCGGAATCGCGCGAAGCTCGACCATGAATTGGCGCAAGCGGCTCGCGATCTGCTCAAGGATTTCACCTACAAGCGCAATCTGGATGAACTCGAGAGCAACATCGATCAGACGGAAATGGCGCTCAAGCGCGCCCGGCGCAAAGCCAGTGCCGATGTTGTGCAGGCGGAGGCCGAGCTGAAAGCGAAGCTGTCGGAGCTCGAACAGCAGAAAAAAAAATTGCGCAAGATCGAGCAGCAGATTGAAAAGACAAAGATTCACGCGCCCACGGACGGGATGGTTGTTTTTGCCACATCCGCTAAAGGAGGTTGGCACGGCAATGCAAAGCCGCTGGACGAAGGTCAGGCCGTACGCGAACGCCAGGAATTGATTTACCTACCGACCGCCGGCGCTATGATGGCTGACGTGAAGGTCCATGAGTCGAGCCTGGACAAAGTGCGTCCGGGTCTGCCCGTGCGCATAACCGTGGACGCGCTGCCGGGCCGGATATTTCAGGGCCGGGTCGCGAAGATCGCGCCGCTCCCCGATGCCCAAAGCATATGGCTCAATCCCGACTTGAAAATCTACCGCACTGAAATAGACATTGACGACAGCACCGGCGATATGCGCACCGGCATGAGTTGCCGGGCGGAAATTATCGTCGAGAATTACCCGGATGCGACTTACGTGCCGGTTCAGGCCGTTCTGCGGGTCGGCTCCCAGCCCACTGTCTATGTAGCCAACGGCAATCATGTCGAAACACGAACCGTTGAGCTAGGCCTGGACAATAATCGAATGGTGCATATCGTCAACGGCCTGGAAACCGGCGAAAACGTGTTGCTGGCCCCGCCGCTTACGACAACCGCGGTCATCGAACCAGAGCCGGCTCAGCAGGACAAAGGCCAACGCGTCAGGACAGAGCCTGATCCTGCGGCCGTGAGTCGTACTGCGGAAAGTCCGCACCAAGCGGCATCCGAGGGCACACCAGGCAGCCCGAGCCCCAGTTCGCGAGCAGCGGGCCGCAACGATCCCGGTCGGGCTGACAACAGGCCAACGCCCGGCCGACCGCAGTCTCGAGAACGCACGCCCGAAGAACGGCAAAAGATGCGAGAGAGATTTCGCAACCTTCCGCCCGAAGAGCGCGAACGTTTACGACGACAATTGGGGGGAGGCCGGCCTCGCGGACGGGACGAAACAGGCAGCGAACAACAATGAGTGAAGCTTCCGATCACACGCCAGCCAGTGATGCGATCGTGCGCCTCGAAGACGTTGAAAAAACCTATCGGATGGGCGACCAGCAGGTGCGGGCCCTGGATCGCGTCACCGTCTCATTCCGACAAGGCAGCTTTTGGGCTCTCATGGGCGCCAGCGGCTCCGGAAAAAGCACCATGCTGAACCTCCTTGGCTGCCTGGACCGGCCGACCGCCGGCCGTTATCTCTTCGAAGGAACCGACACCAGCCGGCTTGACGACGATCAACTCAGCGAGCTTCGTCTGCGTTCTCTGGGCTTTATCTTTCAGAGCTTCAACCTCATACCACAGCTTACGGTCAGGGAGAATATCGAGCTGCCGCTGTTTTACCTCGGATTGAACCCCGCGGCAAGTGCCGAACGCGCCGTCGAACTGGCGAATCGCGTCGGCCTTGGTGATCGGCTGGCGCATCGCCCGACCGAGTTGTCGGGCGGTCAGCAGCAACGTGTGGCTATCGCCCGGGCGATAGCCAATGATCCGGTGATCCTCCTCGCGGACGAGCCGACGGGTAACCTCGATTCTGCTGCCGGCATGCAGATCATGGACCTGTTGAGTGAGCTGAACGACA
>Ga0310123_10003124_pt1 | contig 12944 bp, 9 predicted proteins | sample CB6_AW_1057_MG_FD_203505 | JGI IMG/M metagenome (GOLD analysis project Ga0310123, IMG submission 203505) | Marine microbial communities from Western Arctic Ocean, Canada - CB6_AW_1057 | ecosystem: Environmental > Aquatic > Marine > Oceanic | place: Canada: Western Arctic Ocean | collected... | reverse complement strand
GATCCCGTCTTCGTCCACGGCGATGGAATGGGGGAGGCGGAACTCGCCAGGACCGGTGCCGGGGCTGCCCCACTCCGCGACTTTTCGTCCGTCTGGCGTGTACCGGAGAATACGGGCGTTCCGGTATCCGTCCGCGATAAATACATTGCCGTCGGGGCCGAACGCCACGTCGGTCGTGCCGCAGAAGTTACCGTCGCAGCCCTCGGGCTGTCCGCCCACGGCGATCTCCATGAGAAGCGTGCCGTCGGGTGCGAACTTGAGCACGCGGGAGCTCTTGGCGTCGGCGGTCCAAACGTTGCCGGCGGGGTCCACTCGAACGCTGTGGGGCGTGGCGTACAAGCCGCGTCCCCATGACTGGACCACACGACCGGTCCGGTCCAGGGCGATCACCGGATCGGCCCCCTCGCCCCGTTGCAGGAGGTAGATCAAGCCCTCGTCGCCCGCGGCGATCCAGGACACCATGCCCATCTCCCAGCCTTGGTGCGGTGGGGCGATCTCGATCGGGGCGACATCACGGGAAAGGCGGGGAGCCTCTCGGATGATCCGCCGGAGCTCGGTAGCCTGCGCCTCCAGCGCGTCGGCCGTCTGCGCGCTCGCGCCCTGAAAGCATACGAGAGCAGTGGTCAGGGCCGCGGCCACGATGCTCAGGCTCTTCATCTCTTCCTCCCTAGAGTAGATCGGCTCATCCCGGCGGCCGCAGCCCAGCACCCTCCTCCGCTCCGGCCTCGATGAGAAACGCCACGACCGAGTTGTACCCCATGTCGATGGCGCCATCGAGAGCCGTGAGGCCCATATTGTTGACGGCATTCACACCGACACCGGCCTCGACCAGCAACGTCACCTTCTCCAGAACTTCGGCTTCGTATTCGTCGGAATCGGGCTGTTGATATACCCACGACCTCCCGGTGCGACTCAGACCGACCGCGGCCATCAGCGGCGATGCGACCTCCATTTGAACGGTGGAAAGCTCTCCACCCCGCCCACCGGAGTAGTGCTCTCCCCGATGCACGTAGCCCGGATCAGCACCGTGCTCCACCAATTGGCCAAGTATGTACGGAGTAGCAAAACGAGCGGCGAGCCAGATGGGCGTTGCCCCCACCCACGCGCGATGGAAATAGAAGTCCGTGCCCGATCCGCGTTGGAGCGGGGTCCAAGCCCCCAGCGAAAGGTTCGGATTCGCGCCATGCTCGAGGAGGAGGTCCACCATCCCCTCGTCCCTGCGCATGACCGCCGCGTGCAGCGCCGTAAATCGCCCCGCTCCCAGGTTGGGGTCCGCACCGTGCTCCAGAAGAAGCTCCGCGAGCTCGGCAAACCTGCCCGGGCGGTACACGTCGCTGCCGCCTATATGGAACGGTGTGCCTCTCAGCCCGACCACGAGGGTGCCGAAATCGGAGTAGGTCGCAACCGTCAAGACACTCACGCCCCAGGCACTCCTGTCGTTGACGTCGGCGCCAGCAGCCACCAAATGCTCTGCCGAGACGACATCGCCCACCCGTGCCGCAAACATCAAGGCTGTATTACCTCCGTGCTCGAACCATCCTCGGTGCTGCGGATGGGGAGCCGGGGGCTGCGCCATGAACACCCGCCAAACTGCCGAGCGGGCGTGCACATCGGCTCCGTGCTCGACCAGCACAGCGACGACATCCGAGTGCTGCTGCGCTACGGCCCACATGAGTGCCGTCTGGGCCCGCGGGCCGGTCGCGTCGGGATCCGCTCCGTGCGTGAGCAGCACTGCGACGACCGCTGGGTTGCCCGAGCGAGAAGCGGCCATCAGCGGCGTCTCACCGTTCCGGAGCGCCTTGTTCGGGTCCGCCCCGGCCGCGAGCAGGCTCTCGACCACCTCCGCACTGCCGTTCAGGCTTGCGGCCCAGAGAGCAGTGGCCCCGAGATCATTCGCCGCATTCACATCGGCGCCTGCGCGAATCAGACGCTCAACGCTTTCGGGTTCATCGCGGAGGCTCGCCCGGTGAAGGGCCGTCGTGCCGTCCGCCTCGGCGGCGTTGACATCCACCCCGTCGAGATCCACCCCACCGGTCCCCGTCCCGACGACGGGGCGGAAGAGATCCTGGCCGGCCTCCGCTGCAGCCAAGCCACCGACCCCGAAGAGAGTGACGACAAATCCCAGGGCGGCCAGACTTCGCCACGCCGATCCGATACTCATCTCCACTACATCCCCGAGAGCGTATCGAGCTCTAACGGGCCCGTGCTACCACCCACTTTGTCCACGGGTACGTCGAACTTGTCCAGCAACGTAAGGAGGAGGTTCGCATGTGAGGGTTGGTCGTCATATTTGAGATGTTGCCCCCCCTTGAGCCGTCCGTTCCCACCGCCGACCACCAGTAGAGGTAGGTTGTCCCCCGCGTGGCGCTGGCTGTTCGACATACCTGACCCGTACAAGATAGTCATGTGGTCGAGGAGCGAGCCGTCCCCGTCGGGCGTATTCCGAAGCTTGGTCAGGTACCTGGCAAACAGCTCGACGTGGTAGCGGTTGATGATCGCCAGTCGCGCGATCAACTCCGGAATGTTCCTGTGGTGCGACAGCGGATGCCAGGCTTCAGGCACGCCGATTTGGGGGTAGGGACGGCCGTTCAACTCCCTACCGACCATGAACGTGGACACCCGCGTCAAGTCTGTTTGGAAGGCCAGGAGCTGTAAGTCGAGCAGGAGTTCCAGATGGTCCTCGAGCGCCTCCGGGATGCCCTCGGGCTGATCCATGACCGGCAACTCGAGATCGAGCTGCGACTCGGCCAGCCCAATGCGCCGTTCGACGTCCCGGACCGCTTCCGTATATTGGTCGACCTGCCTCTGGTCCTCCGCGCCGAGCTCCCTCTTGAGGTCGCTCAACTCTTCCATCACGGCGTCCAGGATGCTCTTCTGCTGCCGAAGTCGCTTTTCTCGAGCGGTCCGGTCCGTGGTTCCTGTGTCGCCGAACAGCATCTCGAACACCGTTCGCGGGTGGCTCTCCATCGGCTGAGGCTGTGTTGGGCTCCGCCAAGAGATCGAGTTCGTATATGCACAATTCAGAATTGCGCAGGTTCCCGCGGTGGGCGGCCCATCCAACGAGAGCTCGAGGGATGCCCGTTGCGTCTCCTTTCCGAATTCCCGGGCGAGAATCTGGTCCATCGACGTTTCCGCCAAGAGATCCGTCTCGTCCAGTCGGCCGGGTTCCCTTCTGCCCTTCCCAGTCATGCCGGTCAGGAAACAAGTGGACGCGCCGGGGTGGTTGTAGTTCCACGACGCTTCAAGACCCGTCAGCGCGATCAATTGATCCTTGAACGGCTCGAGCGGCTCGAGAATATCCGACAGCTCGAAGTCTCTCCCCACCCCTTTCGGCGTCCAGTGCGGCATGGCTTGACCGTTCGGGAGGTAGTAGGCGAGGAACCGGTGGGCGGGCTTCGCAACCTCCCGTGCGGGCGACTTCGACCAGAGCCCGGCCGGAGACATGGCATCCATGAACGGTAACGCCAGCGCGGCACCCGCACCCCGCAAGACCCTCCGCCGAGAAATGAGTTTGCCCGTGATGAAATTCATTGCTCTCCTCTCCAGATGCGAGGCAACCGATTACGGCGCCGGCGCGACCTCCACTGCCGCGCGCGCGCTCATCAAGAACTGAGGGCTCTCGACGATCCCGAGAATGATCGACGACCAACGGTAGTCACCCGCCTCCGCGTCCCGAACGATCGCCCGCACCGCCGGCCTATCGTAGTAGTCGAGCTCACGCCCTAGGGCGTAGGCCATGAGCTTTGCGGTCACGGTGCGAGCGAACTGCTCCTCGTTCTCCAGCAACATCGACCTGAGCCCCGAAAGCCCTTCTATCTCCGCGCCGCTCGGCCAGGTCCCAACGTCATCTACGGGGTTACCCGTTTCGTCGATCGTCCGTCTTCTCCCCACGGGGTCGTAGCCGTCGAGGGCGAAACCCATGGGATCGATGACCAAATGACAACTGGCGCACACGGGGTTCGCCCTATGCTGCTCGAGCAGTTCCCGGAACGGGAGCGAGCCGACTCCGGCCCCGTCCTCGCCTCCCACGTTCGTGTCGACATCCGGCGGTGGCGGCGGCACCTCCAAGCCGAGGATATTTTCCAAGAGCCATTTGCCGCGCAGGACCGGCGACGTCCGGTCGGGATAGGACGTTACCGACAACAGACTGGCGTGCCCGAGCAACCCACCCCGTTGCTCCAGATCGGGAAGTGTGACCCGGCGGAAATGACCACCGTAGACGTTCGGGATGTCGTAGTGACGCGCCAACCGCTCGTTGAGGTAGGTGTAGTCCGCCCTGAGAAGATCCAAGACACTCCGGTCCTCGCGGAGGGTGCTGGCAATGAAGAGCTCCGTTTCGCGCCCCATCGCATCTCGAAGATTGTGGTCGTAATCGATGAAGAGTCGATCACGGACGGTGCGATCGTTCAGGAGCGGTAGTGTCAACCACTGACTGGCAAAGTTGTGGACGAATGCGTCAGGCGCGCGGGGATCCGCCAACATTCTCGCCGCCTGCTCCCGCAGGACCACGGGATCGGTGAGCCGACCCTCCTCCGCCAGGTCGAGCAAGATGTCATCCGGAATGCTGCTCCACAGGAAGAACGACAGGCGGGACGCAACCTCGAGATCGCCCAGAGCATAGGGCTCGCCTGCGAGTTGCTCCTGAACTGCCGGCATGGCGTCTGAGTCGTTCCCCTGCGGCGCTTCATGAGAGGGCGGACCCTGGTGGATGCGTAGCAGGAAATTCGGGTCGGCGAGGATTCGCTCGAGCCCGAATTGAATCCCGTGGTCGAAGCTCCCACCGTCTTCCCGACCCATTCGGAAGAAAGCGAGCAGGCCCCCTACCTCCTCATCCGTCACCGGCCGACGGTAAGCGCGCCGCGCCATGCTGGAAAGAATCTCGGTGGCACACACCTCTTCCTCCGCCAGGGTCTCCGGTTCACAGACGAAGATCTCACGGCGGCTCGGCGTGTCCTTCGCGATACCTGCGCTTTCGTACGGGCCCTCAATGTAAACCTCGCGCACGCCCGCATACCCCATGCGGTCCGCGTTGAACGCATCGGTCTGGCCCCTCGCCTGATGCGGCGGTTGGACGAGAAGGCTTTCGCCCTCCCACACATCCCTTGGAAACGAGACCCCTACGACGTGTGACCCCGCAGCGACGGGTATGCGCACCTTCAGGCCTTCCCCCGCCGTCACCTGCATATACTCCTCCCAAGGCCGCGAGCCGGGCCACCCCGGGCCGTCGCCGGCGCCCTCGTAGCTGTGCGGCCCAGGCCGGTATAGCTCCCCTCCGCCGCCTACCGCGAAACGCTCTAGCAATTCTCCATCGAGGCGAACGTCGATCTCCTGCGACCAGCCCATGCCCTTCACGTAGTTTGCATAGTTCTCCTGAAGGCGGAGGGAAATGACGTATTCGCCATCCGTCGGGAAGTAATGGCGAACCGCCATTCCACCACGGGACCCGAGCGGGAGATCCTCGCTCATCCGGTCGCTTTGCCGCTTGGCATCACTGGCCACGTACCGTGCGGCGCTCGGGGGGAGCGGAAGGCCCGTCGCCAGGCGGGTAACCTGACGCGCTACCGACAGGTACCGATCCACGTGCACCGGAGAGATCGTGAGGGAAGCCGCAACGTTGTCAAAACCACCGTCCGACGTCTCATCCCCGGGCAACTGCGACCTCACGTCGATAGGGAGGGCGAGCAGGTCGCGGATCGCGTTGTTGTACTCGGTCCGGTTGAGTCGGTGGACGGGCGCCATCCTACCTGGATTCGGACGGGGGTTGGCTGCCCAGGCGTTGTCCAGTTCCCCCTCCAACCACTCGGAGACCGCCTGATAGGTCTCCGGCTCAGGACGCGGCATGAAGGCGGGTGGCATCGTGCCGGTCCGAAGCTTGGTGATCACCTTCTCCCACGTTTCCGGGTCGGCGTTCGGATTCGAAGCGTCCACCCTGTCCAACGCGAGGTCGCCAGTGAGGAGTTGCTGATTGTGGCATACCACGCAGTACGTGTTGAGAACCCCTCGAACGTCAGGCTCCGCGGTCGTCGCCACCTGATGAGCGACTCCCGTTGCCGATAAGGCATAGAACTCGGGATCGTGGACCGGGTGCGCTGGCTCATGCGAGGAGGGCGAGCCCACCCCCAAAAGGACAACTCCCGCGATCCCTCCGCTGACAAGGAGCGCGTGGCTCCCTGAGAATCCCGCCTGGCGGATCTTACTCGCGCGTTGGCTCTGCGCCCACGGGAACGACATCCCGCCTCCTTTGCGCACAACAGCGGTTGCTCACACTGGCCCTGAAAGGCCCCCTGATCTATGCCGCCCGTGGCACGGATGTCAAGCAGTCGCCGGGGTCGAGGAGCCCCGGTTCATCGGAGGTATTCATCACGCGTTGGCGGTCGGTCCGTCAATCCGCTCTGGCGGGCCGCCGATCGTGAGGTCAGGTTCTGCTCGAAGGACCAATCGCCGGGACCCGTGTCCGGCGACGACGCCCCGGGAGGCGAGCGAGCGGCACGCCCCCGAGCACTCCCTCGGTCAGAGATGTCGGTCACAGATGGCGGAGCAACCCGATCGCCAGGATAGTCCCGAGGCTTCGCACGCGACCAACGGAAGCCTCATCGAGGCCGCTCGGTGCCCCCGCTGCGCCGCGGGGATCGATGTGGGCGAGTCGACCATCGTCTGCCCGGGCTGTGCTCAGACCTATCCTCGCCTCGGAGAAATCCCGGTTCTCCTCGCCGATTCTCAGGCCTATCTCGCTTCATGTCGTCAGCAGTTGGCTCTGCTGGAGCGGGAAGCCGGCGAGACCGTCAAGAAGATCGAGGCGGAGCTACCGGCGGCCGATATGCTGCCGATCACGCGGACGCGCTGCCACGCCGTGATCGAAGGAATCAGGGGCCAGTTGGCGGACGTCCGCGCCCTCGTCGAGCCTCTGCTTACGGCTGCTGCCTCGGAGTCAGAGGGTCTCCCGCCGTACGGAGACGTGCCGGCGACCCTCGAGTATCTCCCTTACCTCCACCGGGACTGGGCGTCCCCTTCGGAACCGGACGGCGAGAACGAGCGGGCGCTAGCTACGGTCGAGGCCGTGCTCGAAGGGCGGTTGCTGGGGCGCACGCTGGTCCTGGGCGCCGGCGCGTGCCGGCTCGCCTACGATCTTCATCGGCGTCACCCCGCGGCCGAGATCGTCGTGATCGACCTCGATCCGGTCCTCTTTTGCGCCGCTCACGCCGTCACTCGCGGCGAATCGGTCTCCGTCCGGGAAGCCAACTGGGAGATCTGCGAGGTCGAACACAGCTCGAGGGAATGGGTCCTGACGGCGCCCGACGGTCCGGTCGATCACGATCGCTTCCACTTCATGCTGGCGGACGGCGTGGACCCGCCCTTCGCGCCGGGGATGGCGGACACCGTGGTGACGCCGTGGTTCATCGACCAGGGTCCGGAGGATGTGCGGGACTTCATAGGCACCCTGCACCGGCTCTTGAAGCCGGGGGGCCTCTGGCTCAATCTCGGGCCGCTGCGCTACGAGCCGGATGTTCCCATCACGCTGCGCTTCGCCCGGGAGGAGTTGTTCGATCTGGTGGCCCGGAGCGGCTTCCGACTGAATCGATGGCAGACCGATTCAGCGCCCTATCTGGTCTCCAAGCTCAACGGACGCGGCAAGATGGAGTGGGTGCTGTCATTTTCGGCCACCAAGCTCGAGTCTCCGTCGGACGGCAAGAGCCCGGAGGACGGCCCGCCTCCCTGGCTAATTTTCCCGCATCTACCGATCCCGACCTTTCCGGGTCAGTCGTTGTTCTGGTCCGAGACACCTCTCTTCCAGATGGTGGTTTCAGTCATCGACGGGCGCCGGACGCTCGACGACATCGCTCGGCTCGTCGCGGAGCGAGCCCCCCGGTCCGAGCTCTCGAAGAGCCAGACGCGCGTCGCGGTAAGACAGTGCCTGGCGGAGGTGCACCCGGAGTGTCGAAGGGACTCGTAATCCCTGGTCATGACCCGGCTCAGCCCCCGACTGCGGTGACGCGGACCTACCGGATATTCCATCCGTTCACGGGCCCGCCGTGGAAGAACTTCTCAGGCGTCATCACACCGTTCTGCTTGAACACGACGCCGTCCTTCATCACGAACTGTACGTCGCGCAGAGTGTCGATGTCCTCCAGAGGGTTTCCGGAGACCGCAATTAGGTCCGCTGCGAGCCCCACCCGGATGGGGCCACGCTCGTCCACCGTCTCGCTGACTCTGTACCCGTTCACGGTCATGGCCCGGAGGATGTCCACCTCGGGGATTCCTGCTTCCTGCCACGTGTGGATGAACTCAATGGCGACCTCGCCCCGCGTCATCCCCGGAATGTAGTAGTCTGCGTCCGTGGAATAGGTGAGGGGCACGCCGTTGTCGTAGGCGTTCTTGAGCCCAGCCAGCGTACGCTCGTAGCGCCGCTCGGACGTGTGTCCCACGAGCGTAATAGGCGTCTCTGTGCCGGCGCGGAAGATCCCCTTCTCCGCCATACGCTTGTGCATCTCGTCGGTCAACCCGGAGTCATGGGCGATGGACCAAATGCCGGCCTCGATGGCTCGGTCCGCACCCCGTTCCGTCTGCACGTGGCCCTCTACCTTTAGCCCGATCTGTTCCGCCTCGCTGATGAACAGCCGGATGTCGTCCACCGAGTACCCCCACGGCTTGCAGTCCACACAGATCTTGATGACGGTGGCGCCGAAGAGGGCGTTCTGGCGGACCGCTTTTATGATCTCGTCTCGTGTGTCGGCGTCCAGGTACTCCGGGTAGACGATGTTCTTTCCCATCGCCATTTCGGGCGTGGGCGAGAACTGTCCGCCCATGCCGCCGATAATGATGCCCGAGTTGATGATCATGGGCCCCGGAATCCACCCCTGCTCGATGGCCAGGCGAAGCGCGGTGTCGGCGTAATTTCCGTTGTTGCCCATGTCACGAACGATGGTGAAGCCCGACGACAACATCTGCATGCCGTTCGACGCAGCCTGGATAGCTCTGAGAGCCGTGCTCTCCATGACGTACGTCAGGTAGTAGACGTTGCTCTCGGGATCTTCCTTGTAGGTCAACGCCAGGTGGTTGTGGGAGTCGACGAGGCCGGGGAGCACGACCGCCCCCGACAGATCGATCACCTCTGCGCCCGCCGGAATGGACACATCGGCCCCAATGGCCTGGAAGAGCCCTCCCTCCACCAGGATGATCTGGTTCGTGGCGATCGTGCCTGCCTCGGGATCGACCAACTGGCCGACACGAATGGCCGTGACCTGTGCAGCTGTGGTAGACGCCGTAAGGAGCGCCAGTGTTGCAACGTACAGGGCGAGCTTCGACTTCGATACGGTTTTCATGGATCGACTCCGTCACGAGATCGGCCCCGGGCATGCCAAGAATGGCGAAGACAAGGGACCGTTAGCGGGCCGGGATAACGTGAGCGCGAGCCCGAATCCGGTCAACTCACCGCATCACTCACTCCTCCCGGAGTGCCACCGTGGGATCGACCATCGTCGCCCGCTAGAGACCACCGGTCTTCGTCCAGAAGAGGAGCACGCCACAACCCGCACGACTGCCGCCATACTGAAGTGGCACTTCGGTCGCGCGTCGGTACACCTCGACCGCTGCTATGGCCTCCAGTGGAATGATGAAGTCCAACGCGAAGTTGGCATCGCGACTTTGTGGAAGGCCATCCACCCAGATCTGGGGCGTGCACTCTCTACCGGCGGTCCGTATCTGTACGCGTTCGCCGTCGACGCTCACGCCGAGCATCCCGACGAAGAGGTCCGCGGTACGAAAGGCGGGCGAGTTCGCGATGTCGGCGGGTGTGATGAAGCGCCCGAGACCCTGCTGCATTCGTCTCGAAAACCCGTTCAGCACGAGGCCGGGCAGCTGGCCAACCCGATCGGCCTGCACCAGAAGTCCCCCGAGCGTGAGCGGCTCGACGGGGATACGGAATTCCACGGAGAGTTCCCCACCCTCCCCCAACTCGAACACGCCGACCGTCGTCTCCCGATGGCCGAGAGCCGCGGCCAAAAGCAGGAAGTTCCCGGGATCCGGAGAGGCCAGCTCGAATCTCCCCATCTGGTTCGTGACCGTGGACGTGATGGAGTCCCCCGACTCCGTGAGGAGGACGACGAAGCCGAGGTTGATCGGCCGATTGCTATCCCGCTCCAGCAACGTGCCCCGGATCGTCTGAGCCCTCAGAGAGGCTGGGAAGAGGCCGCACGTGGCGAAGATCGCGAACACGACGACCGCGGTCCGAAACCGGAGATACGGAACTCTCGACACTCGTCCCCCCTTTCCCACCACGCCTGAGTCCATCCAGAAGCTACCCCGTTCCGCTGGGTGAATCCTCGGCTAGCATCCCCAGTGCTTGCGGCACCCGGCCCAACCATCCTAGCATCCTCAGGATCACCCGTCACCGGCTGGCAATGCACGGACGGCTCACCACGATAGAGGAGTGTCCAATGAGCGACAACAACTCCGGGAACGACAGCAAATCCGGAATCGATCGGCGTGAGTTCGTCCGCCACAGTGTCGGCGTGGGTGCGGGCGCTCTTGCGTTGGGCCGCCTCCCGGAAGGAACTGCAAGGCCACAGCGGCGAGCGGCCGGCCTTCCCATGATCATCACGAGCCATTCGAACGACACGGGCGAAGATGCGATACGACAGGCGTGGGGCATTCTGAGCCGTGGCGGCACGGCGCTCGACGCCGTCGAGCGGGGCGCCAACGTCATTGAGGTCGATCCCGAGGACTCGAGCGTCGGCTACGGTGGCCTTCCGAATGAGAACGGCGTGATCCAGCTCGATGCGTCGATCATGGATGGGAAGACGTACAATGCCGGCGCCGTGGCAGGGATCGAGAACATCAAGACACCCTCGTCAGTGGCCCGATTGGTCATGGAGCGGACCGATCACGTCATCCTTGTCGGTAAAGGGGCACTGGACTTCGCCCGGTCGTTCGGCTTCGAGGAGGTGGATCTTCACACTGAGAAATCGCGGACCGCGTGGTTGCGCTGGCGGGAAGAGCACAGTGACCGCGACGACTGGGGCCCGCCCGATCACCTGAAGAAGCCGCGGGGTGAAGAGGACACCGAGCCCCTCGACTTTCACTACGGTACGACGAACGTGTTGGCCGTCGACTCGAACGGAGACGTGTCCGGTATCACGACCACGAGTGGGCTGAGTTGGAAGGTCAACGGCCGCATCGGGGACTCCCCGATCATCGGAGCTGGACTCTACGTCGACAACGACGTCGGCGCGGCCGGGGCCACAGGTCGCGGAGAAGACGTGATCAAATCCTGCGGATCGTTCTATGTCGTGATGCGCATGGGCCAGGGCCGGTCTCCGCAGCAGGCCTGTGAGGACGCCATGGAGATGATCGTGCACAAGTACCGGAACGTGAACCCGAACTTCTTCCCGTCGGAGAAGTTCGTGGCCATCAACAAGGATGGAGAGTACGGCTGCGCCTCGATGGGCAACAACCGGGGCCGTCCGCAAATGACCGTCCGCACGCCGGACGGTCTGGACATCTACGAGGGGACGACCCAGTACACGGGGTAGCACGCTCCGCCGGCTAGTCGATTCGGCAGGTCGATACGAAACGCCCCCGGATCCGGTCGCGAGGCCAGGTCCGGGGGCGTTTCGCATCACGCGACAGCCCGCGAATGCTATTCCGCTCGAAGAGCCTCCACCGGATCCACCTTCGTAGCGCGACCCGCCGGTAGCCAGCTCGCCAGAAGGCTCACCAACACGAGAAGCACTGGACCTCCCGCGAAGGTCCAGGGATCCGTAGCCGATACCCCGTAGAGAATCGCACCCATGAGACGCGTGAGGCCGAAGGCTCCTGCCAAGCCCAACACGACACCACCGATCAGCACTCCCACACCCTGGCGCACGATCATGCGCTGGACGTCCTCACCTCGGGCCCCCAACGCCACGCGCACCCCGAGCTCGCAGTAGACTCGTCCCCGCCAGCTTCTGACTCAGGACACCTGACTCCCGGACTCACGGCACCTGGCTTCCGGTGAAATCGAACGCGACTTCGCCCTCCCCTCCCGGCTCGAACTCCACCACCTGTTCCCGGACACCCAAAAAAGGATGCCACGCCGTAATCGTGTACTCGCCAGGTGGAATACCGTCGATCCGGAAGCTTCCGTCCTCGTTCGTGGCCACGGCATAGGGGCTGTCGGCGGCGTAGATCCATCCCTGCATGAAGTCGTGAGCATCACATTCCAGCCGGATGCGACTTCCACGTCGCGGCCGTAGCGCCTGGATGATCACCTCCCTTTCGGGGGGCTGCCCGAGGTTGAACAGCGTTCGTCCTCCCTCGTCCATCAACTCCCAGGCGTGAATATTGTGGAGGACCGGGTCGCTGTTCACGATGCTCATCTCGGTCCACTTCGGGATCACCTGGAGGTTGGGTTGGAAGATACAGTCCCGTTGATCCACGACGTGGCCTGCGGCGGCGTCCGGCCACGCTTTGCCCTCCGTTACGCCCTCGACCACCACGACGACTCCGGCCAGACCGCCGCCGGCCGCGACCGAGACGTCGAAGCGCTCCTGATAGCCGAAGCCACAGATCTCCTCGTCTTTCGTGACCAAGAGCCTCGTGGGTGCGGGCACCTCACCGGCGAACGTGACTCTGCCTCCGAGTACGGCACCATCGGCGGTCGGGACGACCCTATAGTCGCCCTGCGCGGCCAGCGCCTCCGGACGCGAAGGCAGCGAGACTGCAACCACGCTCAACGCGATCGCCACCGCGCGAACCCTCGGACATCGAGCCAAGCGAACTCCCACGCATCGAGCCAGGCGAACCCCGAGGCGACGGCGGCGGTGAACCCCGAAGCGCCTAATGCGGTATAGTGAGCGATTCATACGGCGTTGGACCCCCGTGGGAGCGGGGGAGGTCCCTGTCGCCGCTGGCGTCCTTTCGGGAGAAGTGACTTGAAGGCCATCCTAGGGTTCTCGATCTGCCTG
>Ga0310123_10003123_pt1 | contig 12945 bp, 12 predicted proteins | sample CB6_AW_1057_MG_FD_203505 | JGI IMG/M metagenome (GOLD analysis project Ga0310123, IMG submission 203505) | Marine microbial communities from Western Arctic Ocean, Canada - CB6_AW_1057 | ecosystem: Environmental > Aquatic > Marine > Oceanic | place: Canada: Western Arctic Ocean | collected... | reverse complement strand
CTTCCGGAAACTATTCTTCCAGTGAAAACAGAATTTGACCGCATTGGTCGCAACACGCAAATCGGTGTCCGTGGGACTGGGACTCTCCCATGCCGCTCCGCGCACAGATACCGCAGTCTTTCCTCTCGATCGACGGCCGCAATCCCGACGACGAGGACGATGAAGCGATCGAAAAACCGCTGACCGGCCCGCAATTGATCGAACGGCTCCGCAAGACGGCCAGAGGGAGCATCCCAATGTGGATCCTGCTCAAACCACTCTTCAAATCGAACTTCACACAGGCTCAACGTGGTTCGGATCTCGTCAAACGAATGGTCTCCACCAAAACTGGGGGTGCTGAGGCCATTTTTGCCACAAACATATTTGATGAGGAACACGGCCTGATGCAGCCGCTCGGCGCACCGACGCTACTGTTTCTTCCCTGGCGGTCGACCGCGTTGGCGTTGCAAGGGGCTGAATTTATCGGCTCCTTCTCCATGCTCGGCGGCAGTGAAAACTACGCGTTCGCTCGGGACGATGAAGTCGTCCTGTTCATCTGGAATGACGAGCCTGTCGCCGAAAATATTTACCTCGGCGAGAAAAGTAAAGTCATCGTTATGGACATTTGGGGTCGGCAGAAAGGATTACCCTTCGACGAGCAGACGAAACTCCACATCATCGAAGCCGGACCGGTGCCCCAAATCATCCGACGCTGCAACGAAGCGGTCACCCGCTGGCGGCTGGCCAGCCAGTTAGAGAAGGGCAATATTCCCAGCGCGACCGGCCGACACTCGAATGCCATTGTCGGCCTGAACACCTTCTCGCAAGGTGTCAGTGTCGAGGCCAAGCTCAACATGCCGCCCGAATGGGAAGCCGACCCGACCAGTTGGGAGATCCCCTTGGGAAAGGGCGAACAGTTTAGTCTGCCAATGGTCCTCACCATACCTGCAAACACTAGCCTGGGAAGCGACGTCCTCTCGATCGACTTCATCATCGACGCCGCGGAGCAGCACAACTTTCGCGTCTACCGGCCGGTCAAGGTCGGATTGGGAGACGTCTTCGTGCAGGTCTTCGATCGCAAGCTCGAAGACGGACGATTGGAAATCGAACAGGTCATCGTCAATCGAACCAATCCTGAAAAAGTCCTCAACTTCTTCTGCAACCTGTTCGTCCCCGGATATCGGCGCCAAAAAAAGTTTGTCATCAAACTCGGCAACGGAAAAAACCAGAAAAAGTATTACATCCCAAACGCCGAGAAGCTGCGCGGAAAGGAATTATGGCTTAGAGCCGAACAAATCGAAGAACGCCGCGTCCTCAACAAACGCTGGATCGTCGGCCAGAAATGGGACGAGCAGGATAAGGAACAGAAAGCAGCACGTCTCAAGCAGCCGTCGCCGTGAAAGCAGGTCAAAGTAAACCCGTATCATCGACGCTCAGTGATCCCCGTCGGCCTCATCGGCTGGTGTGCAGCAAGCTTGTTTGGCCGAGCGAATCGGAGTCTGATTCACTAAAATGGGTTGAGAGCGCCTGTCAGAACCCAGGGATTTTCTGAAATTTCTGGGTTCTCTACAAGTTTTCACAGGCGCTGTAAGACCGAACGCTGAGGCGCTTCGGTTCGGCGAAACATCTCCGCCGACTGAGCATCAGGAGAGGCCCTTGCCGCACAGACCACTCGGCACAATTCTCAAGCGTGCATTACGGCTGCGCTGTCCGCACTGCGGAGGGGGCAGGCTGTTTGTCGGCTATTTCAAGATGCACACGCACTGCCCAGGTTGCAATTTGAAGTACGAACGGGCGCCGGGTTATTTTCTCGGATCGACGTACATCAACTACGGGTTGACGGCGGTGTTGTACGTCGCCTTACATTTCGGCATCCGCTTCGACAACCGGACCCTGAGCCGACCATTAGCCGCTATGTGCGTACTGGTACCGCTTTATAATTTCCGATATGCCCGATCGCTGTGGCTGGCGATCGACTGCTATTTCGACGTCGCCGGCTTCGACCCGGACAACGATTGAAACACAAGCCGCTGATGCTCACTGCCCGGCTGGTGGATCGTCCGAGAATTCGTTTGTCGTTCCCAGTTCGTCTTGCTGTCTCTTCGAGAGCCGGTAAAAACCGACTCCGTAACCCGTGAGCAGGGTGGCCGGGACCGCCAGCATAAACAGAATACTGAACATGTAGGCGCGGGGCAGGGCGTCGTTGGTTTCGTTGGCAGCGCGGCACATCGGGCAGGCGTGTGCGGTTTCGACAAGCGGACCACCAAACCAAAAACCGGCGAGTACCGTCGCCACCAACAGGAATCGCCGTCTCATGTCGAAATACCTCATCGAAAACCGGTCACTGCTCAACCTGCCGGCCAATGATACAGCATACCGTAAATGATAACGCCCGTGACGGAGACGTAAACCCAAATTGGAAAAGTGACTTTGGCGATTCTCTTGTGACGGTCCCATTTTTCGCGCACGAGATTGTCATCCCGTTCCCGCTCGGCTTTGAACCCCCGATAAATGGTGATCGACGCCAGCACCGGCACCGCTGCAGCCAGAACGACATGGCTGATCAGAATGGTGTAATACACAGGACGGACCGCGCCCTGACCTGTAAACGCTTTCGAGCCTTCGTTGGTGTAATGCCACAGAGCGAAGTGATATAGCAGGTAACAAGCCAAAAACAGAATTGAAGCAGCCAGTGCCGACAGCATGACCCGCTTGTGTGCCCGGCGGTTGCCTCGACGGATCAAGACCAGCCCCGATATCAACAGCATCGTTGCCAGCCCGTTCAACGAAGCGTTGACTCGCGGCAGCGCGGTGACCCAATCGGGAACATCCATGCTAACGTTCCTTGATCGCCGTGGATGTTCTGCCGGTGGGCGGGGCTGCTGGCAGGGGTGCCTCGATGGGACCGTCGCCGTCGAGTGGCTCGAAAACCGTCCGGTCCTGGTGTTCAAGCTCGTCCGCTTCCTTCCGCAAAGCTCTCCCCAAGGCGGCCATTTCGGCATCTTGTTGCGCGTCGTATTTGCCCCGGACTCGTCCGGTCGCATCGACGTGCAGCACGTTTGTTGAGTGCAATATCTCGAAGCCCGGCTTGCTATCTGCGCCCACCATTTCACGCACAGGCATCTGAAAGCTCGTCTGAATCAGGTGATAAATTTCCCGCTGATCGCCCGTCAGGAACCACCAGCGTTTCCTATCAGCCCCGAACGCGTCGGCATAGTTGGCCAACTGTTGCGGCGTGTCTCGCTGCGGGTCGACCGTGATCGTGACCAACCGCACTTTCTTGCCAACAAGCCGATCCTGCAGCAGTCTCATCTGACCGGTGATCCGTTGACAGGGGCCGGCACATTGGATGAATATGAAGCAGACCGCCCACGGCCTGCCCCGCAAATCTTTGTTGGTTATTTTCCGGCCGCTGCGTTCGGTCAGCTCAAAGTCTTCGACGATCCCCCATGTCGTCGTCTGATTTTCAGCCTGCGTTTGCCCGCCGGACGGCGATGGCTTGACGACCTCCTCACTTTTCCTTTCGCGATCGACCGTGGGCGTTTCTTGTTGATCGGCCGACCCGGAAGCCGTGACGATCACGGAGTCTGTCGGCTTCAGTGGTTCCGCGGGAAATTCCGGCTGCGATCGCCAGAAGAGAAACACGGCGATGGCCGCCATCAACGCCAGCAGCACGGCCGAAAACCGCTGCAGCAATCTCACAAATTGCACTGGTGGGTAGGATTCAATTTTTGACATGACTGATCTCACGATATCCGGGAGGGCGAAGCTCCCGCTGAGCCACGATTTGCGAGCTTCTTACAGGCCCGGCTCGGCAGGAGCCTCGCCCTCCCAGATTTGAAACCGCTTCTATCGGGTATCCCGCGATGTTTGTCGGCGGGTCAGTAACACCGACGTGCAAACGCACACCGCGCCAAATAAACAGGTGACCCAAATGCAGGTCGTTAGCACCGGCAGACTTTCCCCCGGCGCGTTGCTCAACCGCTCGTCCATCAACCGACGCAAGCCAGCCACGCCGTAGGTCAGCGGATTCAGCCACACGATCCAGGCCAGCCAGCCTTCATCACCGGGAAAAAATGCGCCGGAGAGCAGCCACATGGGCATCAGAAACACACTCATGACGGCGTGAAAACCTTGAGTCGAATCCATAGGCCAGGCAATGACGTAACCCAACGCGGTTAACGTGAAGGCCAGCAGCGCCAGGAATCCGATCGTCTCCAACAAACCGGCCGCCGAAACGTTCCACTCAATTGTAGGGGCCAGACCAACAAACGTCAGCGCCGGGCCGATGACTAGAAACAGCCCCGCCTGAAGTACAGCCAGCGCAGTCCCACCGCACAATTTTCCCAGCACCACCGACAAACGAGACGCCGGCGACACCAGCACCGCTTGCAGGAAACCTTCGCGGCGGTCTTCGATGATCGAGATCGTCGAAAAAATGGCCGTGAACATCACAATCAGCACGGCAATGCCCGGGAAAAAGTATTCTTGATAGGTCATGTCCGCGGGCGCCCACTCGGGTGGCTGAAACGACCCTCGCAACCCGGCGCCGAAGAGCACCCAGAAAATGATCGGCTGCCCCAGCGCCCCCACCAGCCGCGTTCGCTGGCGGAAGAATCGCACCAACTCCCGCACGGTCAACGTCCAGACCGACAGCCAGAAGATCAACCAGTCCCGCGAAGAGGCCCTGCCGGTTTCCGAGCCGACTCGGCCCAGTTCTTGACTCTCAACGTTCGACTCTTGGACTCTTGAACTTTCAACGTTCAACTTTTGAACTTTCGACGCTTCCTCCCCAAAGCGATGTCCAGTCCGGTCGATGAAGACGTCTTCCAGTGTCGGTTTGCCGAGCAAAACCGAGGTAATCTCTTCGGAAAAGGTCTCCATCAACTCGCGCAACAGTTCGTGACCGCGATCCCGCTGGATACGGAGCGTCTGGCCGAATTGTTTCGGTTCGATCCCAAATTCCGCGGTCATTCGGGTTGCCAGCTCGCTGGAATTCTGGCATTGAATCGTCAGACAATCGCCTCCCACCGAGGCCCGCAATTCGTCGGCCGTTCCGAGCGCCACCAGCCGCCCCCGGTCCAAAATGCCCAACCGGTCACAACGTTCCGCCTCTTCCATCAGATGCGTCGTCAAGAGGACCGTGACACCGGTGTCGGCCTGCAACTGATGCAGAGATCTCCACAAATCTAGCCGAGCGCCCGGATCGAGACCCGTGCTCGGCTCGTCCAGCAAAAGCAACTGCGGCTCGTGCAGCAGCCCCTTGGCAATCTCGACCCGTCTGCGGAGCCCTCCGGAAAGCGATTCGACCCGATCATGGATTCGCTCCCTCAGGCCGAGCCGGTTCAGCAATCGGTCGATCCGCCCGCGCAGGCTGCCACCGCAAAGCCCGTACAGATGCCCCTGATGGCGGAGGTTTTCCAGCACGGTCAACTTCAGGTCGACGCTCGGTGATTGAAAGGTGACGCCGATTTGCGAACGGACCTCGTGGGGCCGTTTCTTGACGTCGCAGCCGAGCACGCTTGCCTGCCCTTCCTGGATCGGCAAGAGCGTGCTCAAGAGGCGAAACAGCGTCGTCTTGCCGCCGCCGTTCGGACCGAGCAGCCCGAAGATTTCGCCTTTCTCGACCGAAAAATCAACGCCCGCCAAGGCCCGATGTTCGCCGTATTGATGAAACAGCCCCCGGATGTCAATGGCGGCTTCCATGGGAATGACGAATGCCTAAATCAAAATCTCTGGGTTTCGCGAGCCTGTGAGACCTGCTCAGCCGCGCAAACGGCCATTTGGTTTGTCATTCGTCATGTGAGGGGGAGGCCGCGGCTTCCTCGGAAGCATGATCATCGTGTTCGACCGTCTGCTGCGCCTGCGGCGTTGCCAAGGTGTAATAGTGCACGCCGATGTCGGGATACAGGGCCAGCGGAAGACCCATGGCGAGAATGACCGTGGGCGAGAGCAGCAGAAACTTCCAGTTTCCCTCGAACTTCAGGTGCATGAAATACGCCATCACGAACAGCGCTTTCGCCACGGCGACTCCCAAGACCAGCACAATCAGCACGAGTTTGTTGTCTGGACTAATCCAGTCAAACACAACGGATATGATTGTGCAGAAGCACAGCACGCCGAAAATGGCGAAGTAATTGGTGTGATGCCCGCCCCCGTGGTCTTCCGACATACCTGTTCGTCTCCTCGACGGTCCTCACGATTTTGTGGTCACGTTTTGACGAGTGGCCGGCGTTAGCCGGCTGTTGTTCGAAATGGGGAGCTGACGCCCCCCGCTCGCCAGTTGTGTGAGAGCGGCTAAATAATATAAAGCAACGGAAACAGAAAAATCCAAACCAAATCGACAAAGTGCCAGTACAGGCCACAGTTTTCGACCCACTCCGACCAGCCGGCATTCAGCCGCGTGCCCTGCATCAGCACAAGGCCGAACAGAACGATTCCCACAATCACGTGCAAGGCATGGAAGCCGGTCATCAGGAAGTAGCTCGATGCGAACACATTTCCGTAGAGAAAGGGGTGCGGCTCGTGCACCGAAGACAACCAGCCACCAAATTGCGGGCTGGCCTGCAGGTCCTCAATCTTTTCTTTGACTTCATGCAGCGTGATGGGCGGCGGTTCGGCACCGGCTCGAGTCTCTTTGATTTCGCTTTCGGGAATCGTGAGCGTTTCACCGTCTTTGGTTTTTATGGTGACGTTATTACCGCCGGTCTGTGGCGGCGCAACGGAAGGATCACTGGCTGCTTCGCCGGGCGCCGCTGCTTCGTCGATGAAACCGGTGATGACTTTGCCATCTGTTGTGATCACGATCGATTCGCGTTGTTCCAGCGGAGCCGAAAGCGATACGTTTTCGGTCACGTGATCGCGCAGCTTGGTGAACTCGGCATCGAGGGCCACCAGCGCTTTCAGTTCGTCAGCAGCATCTGACCCCTCGGCCTGTTGCTGTAAGAGAGCTCGCTTCTCTTGCAGATTGTCCCCTTCAGAGACCAGATCGTTCATCCGCGAGGTGACGGCCTGTTCCATCTCGCGGACGACCTTCCGCATGGCCTGATCGTCCGTCTCGGCAATGTGGCCGGGTAGAATGTCGTGCTCAAACTTTCCGTAATACTCGTAAGACTTGATTCCCAGAAACAGGCAGGCAGCCGCGAATGTGTAGGTAAGAAACTGCCTTGCTCTTGGGAAGTTTTGTCGGCCCATCGCCTCGTGCGCGACGACCACAAAATAGCTGGATGTAATCAGCACAAACGTGTTCAGCGCGCCGGCCCAGACGTGGATGTGCGTCACTTCCGGATCGACCGGCCAGGCGGACCTGCCGGTCTGGTCGACCGAGCCGAGCCGCAACACCAGGTACGTCCCGATGAACGCGGTGAAAAACATGATCTCGGTGCCCAGGAACAACCACATCCCGAGTTTAGAGTTGGGGATGGGCAGTCCCATGCGGACGACCGGCGGCGCTTGTGCGCTTGTCATTGTTTTCTCGTTTCCTACTTGTTCAGGCGAGTGGCTGGCGTGAGCCGGCTGGTGTGTTGCGGGACCAGAGGGCTAACGCCCCCCCGCTCGCCACGTACTCAACTCAATAACTGCAAATGGTCCCAAGTCAACGCCAACAACAATAACGGCAGATATAACAGCGACGAGAGAACCAGCCCGCGGGCGGTTTGCGGCGATTCGGTGAGTGCGAAACGGATCGCGCACACCAGATATCCAATTCCCAAAACAGTGGCAGCCAGAAAATAACTACCCCCCGCCAATGCGAAGCGACTAGGCAATAGACTGACCGGCAGCAGGCACAGCACGTAGCCGACACTCAGAAAACCGGCCATCCGCAGCGACGGCCGATAGGCCGGCAGCATCCGCAGCCCCGCACGGGAGTATTCGCTGCGGTAAATCCAGGCAATGGCCAGAAAGTGCGGGAATTGCCAGAGAAACAAAATCCCGAACAGCACAAACGCTTCGGCTTCCAGCCATCCCCCCGCCGCCGTCCAGCCGAGCACCGGAGGCATTGCACCGGGGATCGCTCCCACAGCCGTACACAGCGCCGTAACACGCTTTAAGGGTGTGTAGATCATCACGTACAGCAGCAGCGTCAGCGTCGCCAGAACTGCCGTGACGACGTTGACCGTTGCTGCCAGATACAAACTTCCCAAAACGCAGGCTGACAGGCCAAACAACAGAACTTCACCGGGAAGCATGCGGCCGGCTGGCAAAGGTCGGTGGGCCGTGCGGTCCATGCGAGCGTCGATTCTGCGTTCCAAGAGCTGGTTTAAGGCGCTGGAACCGGCCGCCACCAGCCCAATGCCAAGCAGCGCGTGCAAGAGCGGAACCACTCGCCAGTTGCCCGCCGAGCCGAGCACGAATCCGACCGTGACGGAAACCAGCACCAGCACGGCGATGCGTGGTTTTGTCAGTTCGAGGTAATCGGCCAGCTTTGCCGCCACGCTTGTCCGCAACGAAATGCCGACAGCACCGGTTGGTGTGGGCGACGGGGCCGGGCTTGCCGTGCTCATCGAACGCCTCCTTCGATCGGAAAGGCGTGGTCGAGGCGGCCGGATTCTAACCTCACAGGCGACCGTTGCCAACGCAGTCCCACTACTCTGTAAACTCGCAGCAGGTGAACAATCGACGTCATCAACACCAGCATGCCGATGATGGTGTGTATCGTCCGTACAACGACCTGCCCGACGGAGTGCTGAACGGCAACATAACCGGTGGGCGCGAAGCCGAACTTGGTCACGAATGCCGCTGTACCCAGCAACATCTGCACCAGCACCACCGCCAGCAACATCCAAGCGGTTTGCCTGAGCCAGGAATTGCCGCCGCGATGAACGACGACCGTGTTGGCAATGACGACCAACAAAGCCAGAACCGCTAGCCCGATGTGCTCGTGTAGGGCGGTCCCCAGATGCCGCAACAGTCCGCCCAGCAGGTACTGACCGAAGAGCATAATTGAAACCGCCACGGCCAGCGGTTTCAATCGGGAAACGTCATAGCCCCCATCGTTTTCTCCCGCTTCGATCCACGACCGGCTCGTCAACAGCACCAGCGCCGACATTAGCGTAAACACCAGGGCGGCAAAACTGCCGTGAACCATCGCCATCCGGGGGTCGTTTGCCAACACCCGCATCCCACCGAGCAAACCCTGCAACAGCACACAGAAAGGGATCAACGTGGCGACCACCTTGACCCACTTCCGTGTTTCCCACTTCCAGGCGACCAACGTCAGGGCGGCACTGACCACACCGATCGCAAAACCAGCCAGCCGATGTCCATGCTCGGCAAACTTGTCGGTGGCTGCCTTCAGCCAGGGATACAGGAACATGTTGTGCCCGTCGGACGTGGGATAGTCCAGAAACGCCATACCCCAGTTCATCGTGGTCACCAGCGCACCCACCCCGATCGGCAACAGCGTCAGACAGGCGGTCGCCAGGGCAAAGCGATGCAAAACGGGTTGGTAGGCGTGGGACTTCATCGTCATCGTCGGGAGATAATCTCGGTTGAGCGCCGCTTGCGGCTTAGCGGCACAATCCTCTGCCACCGTCGCTTCGGCTCAGCCACAAGCGACGATTCGTTATGTGATCGTTATGTGTCTTCCGGGTGGCCGTCATTCTCATCGCTGCCCGGTTTCTGGGGAGGCGGTGGAGGTTCGGTCTGCATGTAATAGTCCTTGTCTTCCGACAAGGGTGATGAATACTCGTAAGGGCCACGATACACAACCGGCGGAATGTCGTAATTGCCGTGGGGCGGCGGCGACGGGGCCGACCATTCCAGCCCGTTGGCGTTCCATGGGTTCCGGCCGCACTTCTGCCCCTTGTACATGCTGTAAAGAAAGTTACCCAACAGCAGGAACTGGGCGAAACCCATGATCAATGCCGAGATCGTCATGAACTGGTTCATCGGCAGCAAGTGATGCAGGTACGGATGCAAATAGGGATCGGCGTAGCGGCGGGGCATGCCGGCGATGCCCAGCATGTGCATCGGGAAAAAAGTGCCATTAAAACCGATGAACGTCAACACGAAGTGAATCTTGCCGACGGTCTCGTTCATCATGCGGCCGAACATCTTCGGGAACCAGTAGACAATGCCCCCAAAGACGCCGAACAGCGTCGCCCCGAACAGCACATAGTGGAAGTGGCCCACGATGAAGTAGGTGTCGTGGAAGTAGATGTCGACCGGCACCGCCGCCATGAAGATGCCGGACAAGCCTCCCACGATGAACAACGACACAAACGCCACACAGTTCAAAAAGACCGTGTTGAATTGGATGTCGCCGCCCCAAATGGTGCCAATCCAATTGAAGGTTTTGATGGCCGAGGGCAGCGCAATCATCATTGTCGAGATCATGAAGGCCATGCCCAAAGCCGGATTCATGCCGCTGGTGAACATGTGGTGTCCCCAGACGACAAACCCCAAACCGGCAATGGCCGCAATGGAATAGACCATCGGCTTGTAGCCGAACAACGGCTTGCGGCACATGCAACTGAGCATGTCGGAAACCATGCCCATGGCCGGCAGCAGCATGATGTACACTGCCGGGTGCGAATAGAACCAGAACAGGTGCTGCCACAACAGCGGCTGCCCGCCGCCGACGGTGGGGTCGGCATTGTTGATGATCAGCCCGGACGGGATGAAGAAACAGGTGCCGAACAGACGGTCGCCCAGCGCCATGAAACCGGCGGCGGTCAGCACCGGCAGGGCGAACGCCTGCAAAATGGCGGTGATAAACATGGCCCAGATGGTCATTGGCATGCGGAACAGCGTCATGCCGGGAGCCCGCATGTTGATAATGGTGGTCAGATAGTTAATCGAACCCATCATCGATGAGAAGCCGATGAACGTCACCCCCAGCAGCCAGAAGTTCTGTGCCCAGCCGGAACCGGGGGCCGCCTGAAACAAAACAGCCAGCAGCGGATACGAGGTCCAACCGGCCGCCGGTCCCCCGCCGAATAAAAAGCTCAACCCGAAACAGGCGATGGCCGGCCACATAAACCAGTAACTGAGCATATTCAACGTCGGGAAGGCCATGTCGTCGGCGCCGATCATCAGCGGAATGCAGAAGTTGCCGAACGCGCCGGCTAGAATGGGAATGATCACCAGAAAGATCATCACCGTGGCGTGCATGGTGAACAGCATGGTGTAGAACTCGGGCGAAATCTGCCCGCCTTGATCGGCAAACAGAAGCCGCCCGATCAACGGCATCGACTCCCACGTAAAGGCCAACTGCCAGCGCACGCCCAGCGCCAACGACCCGCCGACCATCAGCATCAACAGCGTAGTGATTAAAAACTGCACGGCGATCATCTTGTGATCGGTCGAGAAGATGTACTTCCGCACGAAGCTGAGTTCGTGATGCTCGGCATGAGTGCCGAGCGCATGTTCCAGCGCTTCCGGTGTCGAGGCTGGATCGAATGTGCTCACGGCAGCGCACCCCTTTTTTGTCTCAATGCTCCGAGGCGAGCGGCCGGCGTTAGCCGGCTGGTGTGTTCTAAAATTGAAAAGGACTCGATGCCTGTCAGCAACAGAGGGCTCACGCCTCCTGTTCGCCTGGTGGTTCTACTCGTCAGCGTTTTCGGGCTCGTCCTTGACGCCGTCGTCATTCTGTTCTCGTTGCAAGTTTTTCAAGTATTTCTCGAACTCCGCTTCGGGCTGGGCCACGAGACGGGCTTTCATCTTGTAATGCCCCCAGCCACACAACTCGGCACACAGCAGTTCGTAAGTGTCGGCCTGGGTCACTTCAAACCAGATCGGAATGACCAGTCCCGGAACGGCGTCCTGCTTGACTCGCAGTTTCGGCACGAAAAACGAATGCTGCACGTCGCCCGAGCGGAGCTGTATCATCACCGGTTTGTTGGAGGGCACATGCAGATCGTTAACCGTGTACAGGTCGTCCGGCTGCGGCTCCTGTTGCAGAATTTTTCCCGGAGCCGGGTAACGGATTCGCCATTCGAATTGCCGGGCGATCACCTCGGCCACCGGTGCTCTCACAGCACGTTCCGGGAAATTGCTCTGAATTCGATATTGCGCCCAGACGTCCATTTGATACAAGGCGATGAACAGCAAAATGCCCACCGGCACAATCGTCCAGATGACTTCCAAGCTATGGCTGCCGTGTGAGAACCAGGCCCGTTCGCCTGCATCCCGTTGCCGCGCACCCGTCCACAAAGCGTATCCTAGCGCTACCTGCGTCAGGACGAACACCACACCGGTAATAACCAGAATCAGATAGAACAGGTTATCGATGTCGACGCCCAGCGGTGTCGCCGACCGCCCCTGCAGACCGGACGCGTCGGTGGTCCCCGGAAACCACCAATTCATCGCCGGCGAAATGGCGGAGACGACGATTGCCAGAATCGGCCAGAAAATAAAAAAAATTGCCCAAAAATATCTCACGTCGAACTCTCCAACAGTTCATCCAACAGCCATCGGCTATGATCCACCGGCTGTTCCCTTCTGTGGTGCCGCGGGCTTTGCGGCAGTCGTTGGTTCATGCTGCGACCCACCCGAAACCGGTTCACGCCTCTCGAACGGAATGTGAAACACGTAATTCACGAGGTCCCAAACTTGCACATCGGTTATTTTTCCCTTGAAGGGGGGCATCGGTGTGCCGTTGATCCCTTCGATCACACGCCGATACAGATCCAGCGGCCGCCGGCCGCCCCGGTAAATGCCACGCGTCAAATCGCGTGGATTAATCGATTCCCCCCAATCATCGAACAAACCCGGTTCGGGGTATTTTTGTGGAGGATTCGTATTCGGTTTGTCGTTGTACGCTGTGGTCTGCGGTCCATCGCCGCGACCGGTCGAACTGTGGCAGGTCGAACAGTTTTTCATGTACAACACGCGGCCTCTGGCGCGCGAATCGGGACTGCTCTCTGTTCGGGCCACGGACGGCATAACCACAGCCGTTTCTTTCTGCGCATCCAGCCAGGCTTTGCTCAAAAGATCTGCCTCTTGGTCGGCCGAGTTGGCGAA
>Ga0310123_10003122_pt1 | contig 12947 bp, 11 predicted proteins | sample CB6_AW_1057_MG_FD_203505 | JGI IMG/M metagenome (GOLD analysis project Ga0310123, IMG submission 203505) | Marine microbial communities from Western Arctic Ocean, Canada - CB6_AW_1057 | ecosystem: Environmental > Aquatic > Marine > Oceanic | place: Canada: Western Arctic Ocean | collected... | reverse complement strand
TCGAGTAGAGGATTCCTCAGCAACGTAACAACAAAGAGTTTTTCCCTAGAACCAACATCGCTCGCTTGATAAATAAACCGTTGGTTCTGTTCTACTACTTCCTCCCGTGTGGCAATATCGATGGAGAGCATGTTGGCATACTGTGTCAGAGCCACCATGCCGACGGCAATCCCAAAATCGATAGCCTGCTTGGCCTCCTCTGCCCGAGGATCCGCGTCGATACAAGCAAACCCGTTCTCCCCAGCCCATAGAATCAATGAACTGGGGGCTTGCTCTCCAACAACTCCGCGTTAACAAAACCCGATGCTAAATCTTCCTGTACGGGTGGTGGCAATCAATGGCCAGCTCCTTTCAAAAAGTGCTCTGGCGTGTAATCAGAACGATTCCTTGATCATCACAGTCTCTGCCTTGCTCAGGCCCATGTGGCCTGTAGATTCAACATGGCGACAGCCAGTAAGCCCCTCTGACTATGATGAATGGCTGGCCGGGACGACCAAAAAAGAATAAAATCAGCGTAAGTTCCAGAAACCCCGTTTCCACACTCTGACTCCACTCATGAGCTATCACGACACCGTTCAGGAAGTCTATAGGCGTGCGGCCGAGTCGCCCGAGTCTAATCTCTGCTGTGTGCCTCAAGCCCCACGTTACCTGCCGGGACTACATATCCCACCAATCATGCACGAGATGAATTACGGCTGCGGTACTACCATCCACCTACAGGACATGGTGGCCGATCAGCGAGTCCTGTACGTCGGTATTGGTGGTGGGCTCGAAGCACTGCAGTTGGCTTACTTCACTCGCCGGCCAGGCGGCGTCATTGCCGTCGATCCGGTTGCCCAGATGCGCCAAGTGGCAAAACGAAACCTGGAACTAGCCGCTGAAACCAACGACTGGTTTGATCCAGATTTTGTCCGGATCTTAGACGGAGATGCGATGGCCCTACCGCTCGAAGATACTTCGGTGGATTTCGCGGCCCAGAATTGTCTTTTCAATATCTTCACGACTGATGGTGATCTAGAAAAAGCGCTCTGTGAAATCCACCGGGTCCTGGCGGCCCGGGGGCGATTGGTGATGTCGGACCCGATCACACCACGGCCGTTGCCTCCATCGATGGCCAATAATGAGGTTCTTCGGGCTCAATGCATCTCCGGATGCCTGACATTGGAGGAGTACTTGAAGAAGATCGTGGAAGCTGGATTTGGCACCATCGAAATACGCCGCCGCGCGCCTTATCGTCTTCTCGATGTCGAATCGTTTGGTCTGGACCAAAATGTGCTGCTAGACACCATTGAACTGGCAGCCTTCAAAGTCTCGATCCCCAATGACGGACCGTGCGTGTTCACAGGCCGCACCGCAATTTACTCGGGCCCAGAAGTACAATTCGACGACGGCTGCGGCCACGTGCTCCTACCAAACGTGCCCCTGCCGGTGTGTGATAAGACCGCTGCGGCGTTACGATCTTTGGAACAAACCGACATCACTGTGACCGCACCGACCTGGCATTACCAGGGTGATGGCTGCTGCTAGAAGTAAATCTTCAACCAGCATTAAATATTTGATCCCATCGTGTTCTGATTTGATTGATCTCGATGAACGCCAAAAAGTCACTACCCATCCTGAAGCAGCAGGATTTCCATCATCGGTTCGAAACCGATTTGATCGCAGCGAAGCAGATTGACACACTGCAGGTCAACATCGGGCGCCAGTGCAACCTGGCCTGCCGCCACTGCCATATAGAGTCGTCCCCCGCACTCGATGGACCGGATCAGAACATGTCCGGCCCAACCATGGATCGCGTATTACAATGGATCGCAGACTGGCCCCAAATCAGGACCATCGATATCACGGGCGGAAGTCCCGAAATGAACCCAAACTTCCGTCGGTTGGTCCGACACTGTCACAAACTCGGCCGACACGTAATGGATAGATACAATCCAACGATTTTCAACTACGCTGATCGACGCCAAGGGCGGGACTACCGCTGGATTCCTAAATTTCTTGCCGACAATGAAGTCGAAGTGATCGCTTCCATGCCATGTTATCTTGAGGAGAATGTCGATCTCCAGCGAGGTGGCGGCGCCTATGAAGCATCGATTGATGGCTTGCGGTGCTTGAACGATGTTGGATATGGGCGAGATCCGAAATTACGCCTCCACCTGGTCTATAATCCAAACGGGCCACACCTGCCGCCATCCCAAGCGGCACTTGCTGGTGACTACCACCGCGAACTCAAGCAGCGTTTCGGCCTGGTCTTCAATGATTTGTGGGCGATCACTAACATGCCGATCAAACGGTGGCGTCATGAACTGGAGCGACAGAATCGTCTCGTCGACTACATGCAATTGCTCATCGATTCATACAATCCGGACACAATCGAGGGACTGATGTGTCGACACCAAATCCACATCGATCACCGGGGTAAGCTTTACGACTGCGACTTCAACTACGCCCTAGAACTACCGGTAATTCTGGATGCGGCCTATCTATGGGATGTAACACCCCGGCAATTGGGTGGCCGCCGAATCGCCACCGACAATCACTGCTATGGCTGCACCGCAGGTTCGGGGTCCAGTTGCGGTGGCACGCTAGTGGATTGACCGACAATACCGGGGCAGTGGCCGTTAGACCTGGCAAGAGGCTCGGAAAAGACTCAGGCACCGAATCGTGTAGGGCTGGGACAAGTGACAGTTCATCCACCACTCGTTCACAGACCCGAACTGCGCCCAACTGATCGGTATAGTGGCCAAGATCATGGCCATCTGTGCGGGCATCGATGAGGCGGGCTACGGTCCGATGTTCGGGCCCCTGCTGATCGGCCGAACCATTTTTTCCGTACCCGACCCCGAAGCTGATCTCTGGGATCTGCTCGACGAAGCCGTCTGCCGCAACCTGTCACGGCGACGGGGTCGGATTGCGGTCAATGACTCAAAGAAGCTCAAGACGCCGGCCGCAGGCATCAAGCATCTGGAATTAGGTTGCCTCGCGTTCGCTGCTATCGCTGGGCACCGTCCGAGTCGGGTTGATCAATGGTTGGACGTCCTTGGCGAACACGAGCACCACGACTTGACCCAGTTGCCTTGGTATGCCCCCAGCAGTGAGCAGCCCTGGGGCGAGTTGCCGACAGCAACGACTGCAGGCGAGGTCGCCGTGGCCAGAGCGATGCTCTCGGGAGTAGCGAACAAAGCGGCCTTGGCTGTGGCAGATCTGGGCGCCGCAGTCGTATTCGAAGATCGATTCAATCGCATGGTCAGCGCTACTCGTTCAAAGGCCGCGACAAGTTTCACCTTTGTTGCCGGTCACCTCCAACACATCTGGCAGCGATTCGGTGATCAACGCCCGTTGGTTTTCATCGATCGCCAAAGCGGAAGGACCCATTACCGCGAGCTACTGGCAATGAACTTTCCCGATGCACGATTGATTGAATTAGAGCGATCGCCGAAATCATGTATCTATCGCCTTGAGCAATCTCCACGGCAAATGGAGGTCCGCTTCGAGGTCAACGCTGATTCACTGCACATGCCTGTAGCCTTGGCTTCCATGATCGCTAAGTACACGCGCGAACTTCTGATGGCTCGTTTCAACGCTTTTTTCAAGCAACGGCTCCCGGATGTCCGACCAACCGCTGGCTACGCGATGGACGCCAAACGATGGCTGGCTGATGTCGAAGACCATCTGCCTCGCCTGGGCATCCAGCCACAGTGCCTGTGTCGGCGAGCTTAGGCACAGATTTTGGCTGGTTGATCTGTAGTGTCAGCCAGCTTATTGTCTAGGCTTCCGACAACCAGTCCCCTTCGTCTAGTGGCCCAGGACGCCAGGTTCTCATCCTGGAAACAGGGGTTCGACTCCCCTAGGGGACGCTTGGTCGTTTACCACCACTCATGCCATTTCTTTGTTCACAGCTCTTGCTTCTGCTGACCATTTCGATTCTAGCAGGCTGCGCATCGCAGCGGATCGTGAACCCATCGTTCCCTATCACCGTCAAGGAAGCTGAAGCAGCGATCAGAAAGATGCGCCAGAATCCCAGGGCCCTGCAACGACCCGTCGTCGTATTCGGTGGCAGGTTCGACTTTGGCCCTAGTGCCAGTTATCTCGCTCAACAGATAAAACAGGGGACCGGGGACGAACGGGTTGATAGCTCGACCTTCATGTTCGCCTCTGGATTTGACTGCGCGCGGAGTAGCGCTCTGAAAAACGTCGTGGAAGCCTTTCCTGAACCAGGCCATCCGGAGAAATCCATGGAAATCGATGCCGTGGGCATCTCCATGGGAGGGCTGATCGCCCGCGCCGCCGCAATCCCAGACGCGCAGGGTCGGCATTTGCGAATTAAGAGGTTATTCACGATCGCCACTCCCCACCAAGGTGCGAAAATGGCAAACTTCCCGGTCCCTAATGGATTGGTCAAGGACATGCGCCATGGCAGCGACTTTCTCAAGAATCTAGACACGGCACTAAAGAGCACTGAATATCCGATCTACCCTTACGTGCGACTGGACGACATGGTCGTGGGGCCAGCCAACGCCTCACCGCTGAACCAGGCCCCCTGGTGGGTGAAAGACGTGCCGTTTCAAAACGGTCATATCAGTGCCCATCACGACCCGCGCATCATTGCTGACATCCTGCGGCATCTGCGATCTGAAGAACCTTTTTCAAACCAACCAGCAACACCCCTACCGAAAGATTTTCAGACCAGGTTCCGCGAACACAAGCAGCAAGACAAATAGCCAGGGCATCCGGCCCCGATCCACAGCACCACATACAGATACAAGGCAAACCAAATCAGATCAGCGGGGCTAGAGTTCCGTTCCCTCTACCGACCACCCAGAAACTGGATCAGATTCTCGCCGTCTGAGTGCGAATCAGCACCAAACATCAGGGAAGATAAGTCGCTGTGCAACCCGGCGCCTCACCGACTTGCACGCTTATCAGTGCAACGTCGCAAGGCAATTGTTCCGTCGTCCGCCTTCCGATCCACCAGGCCACGCGCTCGGCACTCGGGTTGTATCGACCTTCCGAAAATGGCCCGATTTCATTGAGCCGGCCCTCACGAAACGGCTCCACGATCCTATCGACAATGGCGCAAAGGTCGTGGAAATCCATCACAGTTTCAATCTCATCAAGCTGACTGCTGGCCACGGTGACGGCACATCGCCATTCATGCTCGTGCACCGGCTCGATCGATCCATCAGCCAAACGCAGGGCATGGGCGGCACAAAACATCGTTTCGACCGTAATCTGGTACATACATCGTCCTCCGGACTTGCAACTAGCATACACTTTCACCCCATGACCCAGTATTCACAAGAACCGATCATCGGAATCGACCTAGGCACCACCAACTCGCTGGTCGCCTACTGTGATACTGCGGGGCCCCGGATTCTCACGGGACCGTCAGGCCAGCGGGCGCTACCCAGTGTGGTGCGACTCGCGGTAGACAGTGGTCGGCTCGAAGCCATCGGAGAAGATGCCCGGAGCCACTCCGTGGAATATCCCGATGCGACGGTCTTTTCAATCAAGCGACTGATGGGTCGTAGCGCCGAAGATCTCAAGGAAGATCTGGCATACCTGCCCTATGCGGTCACGGAATCAGAGCACAACACGGCGCGCGTGCAAATCGGATCGCATAAAGTCAGCCCGCAACAGATAAGTGCGATGATTCTGGCCGAGTTGCGCCGCTGGGCACAGGCAGCTCTGGACACACCAGTGCGCAAAGCAGTCGTTACCGTGCCAGCCTACTTCGACGATGCCCAGCGCCAGGCCACGCGTGACGCCGGTCGTCTGGCGGGACTTGAAGTCTTACGCATCGTCAATGAACCCACAGCCGCAGCCCTGGCATATGGATTAGGTCAACGGACGGCGACCGGATCAGAATCCGGACCGGAAACAAGGGATCTGCAACCCGCCACCACCAAAGCAGTTTCCAAACAGGAAACTGTGGCCGTATACGACCTTGGTGGCGGAACATTTGACATTTCGATCCTGCGTCTACAAGAGACCTCGCAAGGTACCGTTGATCAGGTTCTGGCCACCGCAGGCGATACACACCTAGGCGGCGATGATATCGACCGCATGATCGTTGAATTGATTCAGGCGCAAGTCGGCGCACGCTTCGGATCCGAGACACGATTCACCCCGAGCACCCGGCAGGTGATGCGGAATCTGGCCGAAGCGACCAAGATCCGGCTCTCTGACGACTCTCGTGCCCCGATTGAGATCGACCTTGGATCCAACCGGGTATTCCGACACATGCTGACGCGCGACGAGCTACAGCAGATGATTCGGCCATGGATCCAGCGCACGCTCGACTGCTGCCAACGGGCCCTGCACGAGGCAGGTCTCGAAGTATCACAGATCTCCCGGGTTGTCATGGTTGGCGGGTCCACGCGCATTCCTACGGTGCAGGCCGCCGTAGCCGACTCGTTCGGCCAGGAGCCGTACACGGCGATGAACCCAGACGAGGTTGTCGCCCTGGGTGCCGCCGTACAGGGGGCGATCATGGCTGGCATTCACCGCGATATGCTGCTACTGGACGTAATCCCACTGTCCCTGGGTATTGAAACCATGGGCGGTGCGGTTGCCAAGCTCATCACTGCCAATACAACCATTCCCGCTCGGGCAAAGGAACTGTTCTCTACCTATGCCGATAGACAAACCGCGATCAAGATCCACGTACTCCAAGGTGAGCGAGAACTGGTGGAGGACTGCCGATCTCTCGGACGGTTCGAACTGAAGGGTATTCCACCGATGCCAGCCGGTCTGCCCAAACTCGAAGTAACATTTCTGGTCGATGCCAATGGAATTCTTAACGTCGAAGCGATGGAGCAGCGTTCGGGCCGCAGGGCGGCAATCCAGATCATTCCCAATCACGGACTCACCCGCGAAGAGGTCCAGCGGATGGAGACCGAATCAGTCGAGAATGCTCGGGAAGACATGACTGCGCACCAATTGATCGATCTGCGGATGAATGCCCAGATCGACATCCGCAACATCAGGCGACAGATTGAAATGGTCCGAGATGTACTCGAAGACGATTATGTCCAAGAGCTTCAGCGGCACATCTCGGCGGTTCAAGAGTTCATCGATGCCAGCTGCCCCGATGCCGACGCGTTCCATGAATCGCTTCGTGCCATGGATCACGCCTCCATGCGTTTGGCGGAAATCAGCATTGCTCAGACCCTCCGCAAACAAGCGTCACTCGACCCCCAAGGAGAGTGAGTCACAAAGCGATCCGCCGTGCTCCAACGCATCGAACACCCCAATGGCGTAGTAACCTATCGTTCCCAAGCCTTGGGGCGGGCGGGCATCCCCCACGCCTTCACCACGCGAATCGGCGGAGTCAGTGCCAGCCCCTACGCGACACTGAACCTCGGCCCACTGACCAAAGAACACAGCGGTGATCATAATACATTGATTGCCGAAAATTACCGACGCCTGCGCCGCGCCATCGGCTGCGAACGACACATACGCATCGAGGTAAAACAGATCCATGGTAAAGATGTATGGATAGCTCCGAACAAACCCGTTCGACCCGCCGACATCCCCTTTGCCGATGCAATTATCTCCGGGCGGCCCGGTCACCTGCTGGTTATTCGTACTGCTGACTGCGTTCCCATTCTGATCGCCACCGAAGACGGAAAATACGTCGCTGCCATTCATGCTGGATGGCGCGGACTCGTGGCGGGTGTGATCCCTGCTGCCATACGACAGCTCCCAGGGAAACTCACCGCCGCAATTGGCCCTTGCATCGGCCCCGATCATTTCGAAGTCCAACACGATGTATCTGATCAGATCGATCACAAGGCGGTCCGGCATGTCCACAGTGATCGGCCCCACATCGATCTACAAGCCGAGGTGATCCGACAACTGCACAACAGGGGCGTCCAGAAGATCGACACCAATGATTGCTGTACCTATCGTGATGAGGAAGAGTTTTTCAGCCATCGACGTGACGTGACCCACCGAAAGGGTGACACTGGGCGCATGGCGGCCGTCATCGCACACGCGCGGGGCTAGACCTTGTCCATGGGCGCAGTTACCCTAGCCAAAACATGACGCCCATTGCAATCCGAGGTCTGACCAAGCGTTTCGGACAAACCGTAGCCGTCGACGCGATTGATCTGAACATTGATGCCGGAGATCTATTTTTTCTTCTGGGGCCCAGCGGCTGCGGAAAGACAACATTGCTGCGCATGCTGGCTGGGCTAAGCTCACCTGATGCGGGTTCAATCCATTTTGGCAATCATGATATTACCCACGACCCTCCGAACCGGCGAGATACCGGGATGGTTTTCCAAGGCTATGCCCTGTGGCCGCATATGACCGTGGCCCAGAATGTCGAATTCGGCCTCACGGTCGGTCCACGCAAGAACCACTTCACTCCCTCTCAAAGACGCGACAAGGTAGAAAATGCCCTGGCCTTAACACAGATCAGATCTCTGGACAAACGAAAACCAAACCAGCTCTCGGGAGGCCAGCAGCAGCGTGTTGCGCTATCACGTGCCCTGGTCATCGAGCCAGCGGTACTGCTGCTCGACGAACCACTCAGTAACTTGGACGCGAAACTGCGTCTGCAGATGCGAAGTCAGATTCGGCAGATCTGCAAGAATGCCGGGATTACCGCGGTCTACGTAACGCACGATCAGAAAGAAGCGCTGTCCATGGCCGATAAAATAGCTGTTCTTCGCCACGGACAAGTCATGCAGGTGGGGCCGCCCCGCTTGCTGTACGCGCGTCCGACCAATCGCTTCGTCGCCGACTTTCTTGGAGAAACCAACTTCGTCAGCGCAAAGGTTAAATCGCAAAACGGGAACCGCATCCTGCTTGAATCCCCAGCTGGCCTGCTGGAATCCACCACCTATCCTGAGAATCTTCCCGGCACCGGCAACGTAACCTGCTCCATCCGCCCGGAAACGCTGCGGGTCGCGCACCAGAGTGACCCGATTGACCTGAACCAGGCGAACTGTTTCGCCGCCACCCAGTCCGAGGTCGTCTACCTCGGTGAGATCGCACAATACCAGCTGATCGTCGGTGATTCGCTGCAGCTTAAAGTCTTTGAGTTGAATCCAACTCTGACAAACCGCAACGCAACATTACTGCATATTAGCGTGGCGCCAGAAGATGTAGTCATACTCTGCGATTAGACCGCCTGCCTACAGACCTATCCCCGCCCAACCCACGTGCGGAACTGACGCGATCGATTCAGCGGTCCAATAAATCGTCCCGCTGTTCGGTCTCAACCCCGACTATTTTTCTGGGTGCGCTACACGACTGGTATTTTCTAGTGAGTTGCCTAGAGCAGTCGATAGCTTTGAGTTCCTTATTCGCCGGTAGCAACACAAAATAAATATCGGTCTTAGATCCCGATTCGGTCCACGCTCAATGCGGATCCTAGAAAATATCGACCTAATTCATGCTCAAACGGTGTGACACAATGCACAATGCTGTTCTCCATGACCAGTTCTACCCGCACGGTTCTGCTCATTTCAAGTTCGACGGATGTCTGGGCCTAATACTGCTGTTTGCAGTAGCGCCTTTCGTTGTGGCCCAGGCGGACACCATTGAACTAAGCAATGGTGATCAGATCACCGGTACCATCGTTGAAACCAACGAAGATGGCACCGTGATTGAAAACTCGGTGTTTGGCAAGATGCTGATCCCGCACGGGCATCTCATCAGCGTCGTGCCAACCACAAGCACTGATGTGGCCGCAGTAGCCAAAGCCAAAGCCGCGGAAAAGGCAGCGTCTACGGCAAGGGCGGCTGGCGCCGACACCCACGTTAAGGCCCGGATTATTGTGCCACCTGAGCCGGATCACATCCCCGGCGGACTGTTCGGCACAAATTTTCTTTTCGGCTGGCAAAAATCGTTTGAACTGGGCCTAAGCGGATCGTCCGGAAATTCAGAAAACCACAATCTCCACGTTGGCGCTCAGGCCAGTTACGAAGATGAGAAGGATCGATGGAACTTCACCTCGGCCTATTTTTTTTCTACCGACAATGGTGACACCAGTCAGAATGAGCTTTTCATCACGCTTATTCGAGACTGGATGATTCCCGAGTCCAAATGGTTTTATTCTGCCCAAAGCCGCTTTGACTGGGACGAATTCCAGACCTGGGGATGCCGCATCAGCAGTTATGCCGGGTTTGGCTACCAATTCGTCCAGAAAGATAGCCTAGAACTCAATGGTCGAATCGGTGCCGGCTTCAGCCAGGAACTCAGTCCAGATGAATGTCGACGCGAGGCCTTGGCCGGCCTCGAAGGTGCATGGCAGATCACCGAACATCAGAAAATATCCAGTGGTATGACTATTCACCCGGATCTCAGCGATATCAGAGAGTTCCGCACCCTGTCGCATCTCGAATGGATCATAGCCCCTGAAAATTATGAGTCGATGAACCTGAAACTGGGTATGAATCATGAATATCAATCCCACGTCGGCGCAGGTGACGACAAGGACGACGTAACATACTATTTGGCGATGGTCTACAAATTTTGATCTGACGACAATGATTCAACCGCCAGTCGGCCACACACCGAGTCAACCGGGGACCGACCTGCGCATTTTTCTTCTTGCCCGTGGATAATGCTTGTTTCATCGTCCCTAACCGATGTATGCGAAACAAGCAATGCCTCGACCGGCCCTTTAAGTGGTGTGAATCCGACCTCCAAGTAGAACGTTTTGATGACAAGTCCATGATAAATTTTACCATACTCAAGGTGAATGCCAAATTACCTCTCGCAGCAATTGCATGAATGCTATTTAATCTTAAGTGGATCATCTCGGAATCTGAACTGTATTGGCCATCAGTATCTTTGCAGATGTCCGGTTCTCATTTTCACAATTCTCCCGGCTTGTCACCACATCGAATCTACTCCCGCCGAATGGGTCTGCCAGAATCTGGTCCCCTACGTATTGGATTAAAAACACAAACTTAAAAAATCTAGAAACACGACCTCATACGAACACAACGTGTTCCTTTGTTTCAAACTTTGTGCCAAAGTTCGGACAGAACAGGTGTATCCTGAGAAGCGGACAGAAAAATTATGCACATTAGCTAGATCTGCTACGGATCCCTCCTCGGGCAATTGCCCCAATTGCCGGTTCCTAATTTTGGAGATAACAAACTAGGTGACATCCACACAAAACCCCAGATCCAATCCCCCTTCGGATAAGTCGATGGGCCTGATCTGCCTGGGCATGGCGATACTTTGCTTCGCAAGCGTGCCGGTCTTCCTGAAATATTTCACCTCAATACTCGACTCCTGGACCGTCAATGGAGTCCGTTATACGATTGGCGCGTTGTTCTGGATGCCATTCGTGCTAAGTCATCGGCGTGGTGATCCTGCCCTCCGCGGTATCTGGCGCGCGGCAATCGTGCCTGCCGCAATCAATCTTGTAGGGCAAGCAACCTTTGCTTTCGCCCCCTATTACAACGATGCAACCCTTATGAGCTTCGTTCTCCGAATGTCCTTCCTGTTCGCCACCGTGTTTGGATTCTGGCTCCTGCGAGAAGAGCGTGATCTAGCCAAAAGGCCGACTTTCTGGATCGGGGCCTCAGGGCTGGTCTTGGGCGTTCTCCTTCTGTACAGAGGCGGGCCACAGGTTCAAGTCGCCTCATTGTTCGGGTTGACGCTCCTGCTGTTCACCTCGGCATGCTGGGGTTTGTACTCGGTCGTCATCCGAACAAACATGTCAAGATACTCGGCGCGCCTCAGCTTTGGTGTTATCAGTCTGTATACCGCAGTTGGATTGATGATAATGATGTTGGCTTGTGGCCACTGGCAGCAATTAGCCAACATCAATTGGGCTCAGTGGGGGTGGCTGGCGCTATCGGCATTGCTCGGTATCGCCTTCGCTCATGTACTTCTCTACCGAGCAATTCACAGTTTGGGACCGATCGTAACCATGGGAGGCGCATCTCTGGTTCCGCTCCTGACCGCAGGGGGAGCATGGCTCGTACTGGGTGAACGAATGTGCCTGCTGCAGTGGTTCGGAGGCGCCATCCTCTTGGCTGGCTGCTTCTGCCTGGTCTTTGCCAAGACCCTCACCCACAGCCAATCACAAAATTGATCGCAATTCACGTTGCCAACTCTCCTAGGCTCAGCCAAGCGATATCCACTGAATGCCGTAAACCACGAACAGTCATCGTGTTCCGATTTCTATCCTGAATAAACTAACCGACCTGGATCAGTCATCACTGCCCACCTCGCAACGGCAGCCAAGGGTGTAATCTTCCGCCGCCCCAAAATCTGCCCCGAACGGATCGCCATCTACCCGATCCGGCCATCTCCATTGATTCCAGAACAAAGGACGTGAACCGGTGTTGTTGACTGCAACACAGTAAAAGGCCACCGGCCGACCCACGCTCTGAGGTTCCGGCGCGTCGGCTTTGCCCCCCTGTCTCTGACCATTGTGACAGACCAGCAGCGAGATCCCCATCTTGGCGGGTGCATTGAATCGGGATAGCAACGTCCACCAAGACCTGGGGGAAAACTCCTGAAGATCAGAAATTCGATTGCCATAAACTAAAATACTGTGAAGAATATTCTTCACGTTGGCCGCTAAAACAATTCCTTGGGCCACACGCTGGATCCGATTATTCCGCCAGATAATGTTCATGCCATCGAGCCACTGGTATCCACCGGCAACCTTATATCGCGAGTCCGGGGCCTCATCGATCTTCCACCCCGTAATATCGTTTCCCTCGACAACAATGTTATCCGGCACCCCCAGAACCATGCATCTGTCGCCCACTACAAGACCAGTGATCTCAGAGTCCAGAATCGTCCGCCCTGTCTCTTCTACGTAATGGATCACATTGCCCCATCGGCCGACTGCATCACCGGATTGCACGAACAACCTCATCCGAAACTCGTCTGAGAACGATGGATGCTCGCCAGTGACATCATCGATCAGAATGGTTTCCTTTCCCTCCATGGCCTGAACCGTG
>Ga0310123_10003118_pt1 | contig 12955 bp, 14 predicted proteins | sample CB6_AW_1057_MG_FD_203505 | JGI IMG/M metagenome (GOLD analysis project Ga0310123, IMG submission 203505) | Marine microbial communities from Western Arctic Ocean, Canada - CB6_AW_1057 | ecosystem: Environmental > Aquatic > Marine > Oceanic | place: Canada: Western Arctic Ocean | collected... | reverse complement strand
TTTTTTCAATTTTTTCAATTCTTTTCATTTTTTTTCCACTTTTTTGCGATTTATCGCGTTTTTTCAAGTTCGGGAAGCCAAGTTCGGGAAGGCACAGGCTTGCTTTTGCTAGTTCTATCTGCTTAGGCAGCTCTGGTTCTTAGTGGAAGCACAGGCTTCGAGTTCGGGAAGACCAAGTTAGTTCTGCTATCAGCCAACGGTGTCCTAGTTTCGGCTAGTGCATCTTGACTGCTTCGATCAGTTCTCTGATACCACGCTCTCAGCCAACGGTGTCCTAGTTTCGGCTAGTGCATCTTGACTGCTTCGATCAGTTCTCTGATACCACGCTCTCAGCCAACGGTGTCCTAGTTTCGGCTAGTGCATCTTGACTGTTTCGATCAGTTCTCTGATACCTTCAACATGTTCACGCTTACAACAAGCCGTTCTCAAGGCGACGTGCGGAGGTACAACCATTTGCTCCCCTTGTTGGGTTCTTTGGTTGCGACGGCTAGTGTAAAACCCTAACAAGGATTACAACCAGCCGTTCTCAAGGCGACGTGGGGAGGTACAACCAGATTGTTCCCTTAATTGGTTTCCTTGTTGCGACCTGAAACAGTCGACATTTCCTTGGTCGACTGTTAGAGGTTCTGGATCCGGAAGTGCAGGTACCTTTGTGTCCTGCATCAGGCTTCTGACAAACCGTCAGTTGGGTACCCTGGGTTGCCATTCAACCTGGGATCCGCACCTGCATATATTCGGAGAAGAACGGACTTTCCCTGACACTCTCAGGCAGGTCTGCAATAGTTCGGGATGTCAAGTTCGTGCGGGCTAGTTGCACAGACGTGTGTGACCCTCGCATCCGGAAGTGCAGGTACCTTTGTGTCCTGCATCAGGCTTCTGACAAACCGTCAGTTGGGTACCCTGGGTTGCCATTCAACCTGGGATCCGCACCTGCATATGTTCGGAGAAGAACGGACTTTCCCTGACACTCTCAGGCAGGTCTGCAATAGTTCGGGATGTCAAGTTCGTGCGGGCTAGTTGCACAGACGTGTGTGACCCTCGCATCCGGAAGTGCAGGTACCTTTGTGTCCTGCATCAGGCTTCTGACAAACCGTCAGTTGGGTACCCTGGGTTGCCATTCAACCTGGGATCCGCACCTGCATATGTTCGGAGAAGAACGGACTTTCCCTGACACTCAAAGGCAGGTCTGCAAAGCAACTAAAACGTAACTCCTTTAAATTTGCCGACGACCTGGCTGCTGTTATACTTCACGCTCCAGTCTTTGTTGGGCAGAATAATTTTCGATTTCTTTTGGAATTTAACAGGTTCGTATTTCTTTTCTTTGATCAGCTGTTGAGCTCTTTCTCCTCCAAGCTCTAACGGCTCTAATGTAGGTGTACCGTAACTAATGCTTGTCATTTACAGGAGACTTAAAAAACTTGTCCATTTAGTTCTTAAATATGGTTGTTCAATCAGCCAACTTGCTCGGCTTGAAAATTTTCCACAAGCAAAAAGGTTCGGTTTGTGTTCAAGGCGAGAGCATCAGGCGCAGCTTTCAGGTTGGCGATAGCCAGAATCACCCATTCTACCTGAAAATTATTGAAGGCTACCAGCACAATTTCACCTCTGTTCCAGATCTGCAAACGTTTGTGGATGTAATCTCCAAAGCGAATTCCACAGGGCTTGTCATAAATGAGGTAATGCGGGGAGCTTGCTGTATGTTTTGCGACATTGACCAAAAGACTGAGAAGCCAGAAGATCTCAAGGCCGTGGATGACTTTCTGCGCGTGTTCAGGGCAAAGCTAAAAATTTACTATGGGGACGACTTCAAAAGCGACAGGGCATTTTTCTTAACAGGCAGCAGAGAGGGCCGCACCAGCCTTCATTTTCGCTACCTCGATGAGAAGATTTTCCCAAGTGCTGTTGCGCAGAAAGGATTCTGGGAACGGGTCAAGCAGGACTTTCCCGCTCTGGACACAAATGTTTACCACAAGAATGCAACAATGCGCGCAGTATTCTCCCACAAGCCACAAGATACGACAGTCAAATTACGACCGATGCGCAATAAAGATATTCGCAACCACCTGATTCAGAATGTTGACGGCCGGAAAAAGATGTACAGGAGCGAACCAGTCCAGGAGACCTCAAATTTGCGGCAACGAGTTAGCATCATCCTGTCGTTATTGAGCACGGATAGGTGTCGCAACTACAGTTTGTGCACGAGCGTTATTTGGGCTTGCAAAGCTGTGGCACACGAGAACTCTGTGAACCTTTTGGACGAAGTGTTACAATTTGCACAGAAAGCACCCAACTTCAATCGGAACTGGGTTCGAGACAAATACAGCGAGGGAGCAACAAGTGGGAAGACGTACAGTCTGAGCTCACTGATCAGATGGGCACGGATTGATAGCCCAGACAGCCCAAAGCACGCTTTATATGCACTAAAGACAGGTCAATGTTCGGCTACACTTACTGGTTTGCTGAACAGTTTATTTCCCACCGCGCGTTCTGAACAGTGGGATTTTAGCAGTAATTATAGTGACTCGCTCACTGTGTGTCCAAAATCACATCCAAATTTTTCGTCCAAAATTTCTCTCAAATACATCAGTTTCAAGTGTGGTGGGCAGAAAGAGGTTCTGGGGCTCAAGCACCACCCTGGCACTCAATTCAAAATACTGCAAGAAAGCGCAGTGCTGAAAATGGATTCAGTAAACCAGCTAATGGGAACCAGTATGCGTGACACGGATGTGGCCTTCACAATTTGTAAGAGCATCCCTGCAGATAAAATTTTCAAATGCACTAACACCAAAAAACAAACCTACTGGGTAACCAACGAGTTCGGCAGATTCGAGGAGGACAAAGGAGGCTCTCTCATAAGGCAGTTTATAACGGAAACATTCTACAATGAACACCTATCAAATTTGGTCTGTTATCTGAAGTTCATGAAAGTGCTGGAGAGTGACGAAGAGAAGGTGAAGCACATTGCAAAAACAACCAGCAAATGGCTAGACTACACCAGAAACAATAGCAAGATTGTCAGTTTGATGAACTGTATTTCGAACTCTTCTCAGATCTTTTTTCCGAATTTCGTGGAGATTTTGCTGGACACAGAGTGGAAGCGGAAAAACACTTTACCATTTGACAACGGATTCTTGGATCTCAAGACAAGATTATTCCACAAGTACAACCCAAAAGATTTGCACACGTTAACAACCGGGTACAGCTTCACAAACGATATTATTCAAGATTATTCTGAACTGCAAGCTATTTTCGCCCAAATGTTCCCAGACAAAAGTGTTATGAGATACTTCATTCAAAATCTGGCCAAAACAATGAATGGTGTAAATAATACACAGATCTTTTTTCTGAAAGGTATGGGATCTAACGGAAAAAGTAACGTGGTTCAAGCAATTACAAGCCTTCTCGGTAAGTTGGCTTACTGTCTACCAGCACAGTGTCTTCTGCAGCATAATGCAAATAAAAGTGGTGCTGATCCCCACATGTACAATATGAATTTGAAGCGGTTCGTTTGCTCGAGCGAATGCCAGGACTCAGCTGGCCAAATCTGTGGTAGTCGGCTCAAGACGATCTCTGGGTCAAATTGCCTCTCTGCAAGAGACCTATTCAAAAGTGACAACAAGGTGCGGTTAACCAATTCTCTTTTCATCGAGAGCAACGAACTGCCCCAAATCTCTGGGAAGTCAGACTATGCTTTGCTCAGGAGAATCCGTGTCATCGATTTTGTGAGCACGTTCAAGCTGAGCGGGCCATTCTCAAGGAAGAAACACGTATACCAAGCAGACACTTCACTCAAGACACGGTTTGAAGATGGTTACTACAATGGACAACTGTTGACTATGTTATTGGACAGCTTAAATACTGCGGAGCTACCCCAGCCAGTTTCCCTTGTACAGCTCAGTGAGCGATACGTTTTGTCGAGTGATGACTTTCTGGCCCACCTCAACCAGGACTGGTGCAAAAAGGCCGAGGGTAAGAATGTGACAATGTATGCCTTGTTGCGCAAAATCAAATCAGATCACAGTTACTATAGTGCCCTTTCAAAGCGAAAAAAAAGACAACTTACACAGAAAAACTTAGCTCTCAAATTAAAAGAGCACGTTGTCCTCAGCAAATATTTCAATCCTGTAACAGAACTGCTTATGGGTTTTGAGATGCAAACTGAGTCAATGTTCTGGAATTAAACAATAAATCGGATTAATTTCGTTGCACCTTTTGTTTTTGCTGAGCGTTCAAGTATCTCTTATTTTTCCTATTTCGTGTTTTGTCCAGATAGACTGCTTTTCGTTTGCTTTCCCACGCGTCTTCATTTAATCTTTTAGTCACGTATTTTCCAACAATCTTGTCTCTCTCGTCAATTTGTTTATTCCAACTTTGCATAAGTGCCCTTGCTCTTCTTCTGACCTCCGCTACAGACAAATCTCCACCAAGACTGCCTGAATTACGAAGACGTGACATTGCGTCTGATTCAGTTATTTTTTGCTTCCTGGCCGGCCTAACTGGAGTTGCATACTTTGCTGGTTTCCGAACCCTTGGAGTGGGTTGACGACCTGGTGTAAAACCAGGTGAGCCTGGTGCAAATAAACCCAAAGCTCGTCTGCGTATTCTAGAGTCAGGTGTCTTTGGAGCTGCTCTTGGTGAAGGTGTTTGTTTTGGTGTGCCAGCAATGGATCTCCTCCTGCGAGGTGAAGGTGTCATGAGGGCTATTCTCCCCCTGCGTCTCCGGGCAATGGCAGGCGAAGGTGTTTGTTTTGGTGTTCCAGCAATGGATCTCCTCCTGCGAGGTGAAGGTGCCATACTCGGTCGGAGTCTTTGTCTGGGAACTTTTTGCGCAACACGTGGTTTTTTCTTCTTAGGTGTTTTCTTGTAGGGGGGGGGTGGTTTCTTACGTGCAAACAATGCTCTTCTCAGAGGTTTTGGCTTTGGTTTAACGTACAGAGTTCCCTTCTTTTTTGGCTTTGGTTTCTGTCTCTGCGGGGTGGCCACTCTCGCCCGACCATGGACTCTTTTCTCAGGAAGGTTGAGTTCTCGCTTCGCCCTATTCATCGTATTTGCAGAGGGCTTCCCATCGATCTTTTTATAATATTCCCTAGCAGCTTTATAGACCTCCTTTTTGGCTTCATTAATGATCTTCTGGTGAGCCTTATTTGAGCGTGGGTCAAGTATCCATTTGTAGTGTAAGAATTTGTCCCATTTGGATCTTATTTGTGCTGCGGTCATTTACTTAAAACATTATAGTTTTTAGTTTGACAAATGGAACCAATAGATTTCTTCCAGCTGTTCAGAACTCACAACAAAGATGTGAAGGACAGCAGTTTGCGCACATACTATTACAGCGCTAAGAAGCTTCACGGCATTTTCAAAATACCATTCCCAAGTACTGATCTGGAATGGGTTTCAAATGAAAATTATGAGCTACTTCTGAACGAAACCGAAGACATTGTGCGGAGAGTGATGCCGGTCTTCATGGTTCTGCTGAAAATCACCGGAAATACTGAGCTCCACAACAAATCAATCCAAGAGTATCGGAAAATAAGAACACTGTTTGAGGAGGAGAACCGTGGAAAGAAGTCTTTGAAAGAAGAGGCGAACTGGTTGAACTCAGAAGAAATGAAAGACTTAATTGCCCAAGTGAACAAAAGGATGGGGGGGATCGGCAAGTTGTGGACTAAGACAGACTTGTCAAAAGACGAACACAACCTGCTCTTGTTCTACACACTGCTTCACCTTGTCTATTATTGTGCACCACTGCGGGCCGAGTACGATTCGCTGGAAATACTCACATCAGCCGAATTTCATTTAGTACCTATTCGAGATAGACAACTTAGAAACTTCCTAGTGCACAATGGCAGAGCCTTCACAGTGTACCTCTACAATCACAAGAACTCGCGGCTCAAAGGTGTCTACCGTCAACAATATCCACCAAGAGTCACTCGACTGTTCAACAAACTGCTACCCAAATTGAAAACTCGTGAAGGGGCCATTCACCTGTTCCAGAAACGGGACGGGAGCAAGTTCACAAGGCAGGGCCTCAGTCGATTCATCAAACGAATGTTTCACAACTTTACTGGGAAAAAACCAAGTTTCTCTTGTTTGCGCAAAATGTATGTGTCCAGTAACCTTGGATCCCGCGCATCGCAAGACAAACGACCCATTCTTGCAGCTCTCCTCGGTCATAGTGAGTCTGTGCAGGAGGTCACATACTGGAAGTGAACACGTCTGATTGTTGATATTTGTTTCAGTTTATTCTTATTCCTTTGAGATGAATTTCCAATTCGGACACTGTTGGCGAAACATGGTCAACTTGCAGAAAGATTATTTTCCTGAAGCAGCCATTCGGATAGGAGCTCTATCGGTTCAGAGTAAAACTAGTGGATGGGAGTACGTTTACGGTACCGGTGAAGGAGCCCAGTTCGACAAGAGGATGGGAACTCTCGATCTACACGTTTGGTTGGAAACTGTGGATGGTTGCGTTATAGACATTGAGTGGCTCAAGCAGTACCGTCAACATATCGAATACATGTCGAAGATGCTTGAGGAAGATATGAAGAAACCGGAATATATCGACTACCAAAACCCTGGAGTGATAGTATATCCCATTGACGGGCAACGGGTTGTCCAAATGAGCCGAGATAACTGGGTCAAGTACAAGTTTTTCAGGTACAGTTACAAGGCTAGACAACAATACCGCTGGAGAAGTATCCTTAGCAGGATGTACGGAACGGTTTCCAGCTTTTGAATACGTTGAATGTTAGAATGTTTACAATTTAGAATGTGGAAAAGTGGGAGTTGACGTCAGATGTAACAATACTCTGTTCAAATATTATCCGCACCTGGTGAAGGATGTTACATATGAAGTCCCCAAGAGCTGATCGTCAGTTGTTCGACGAACGTCACTCTCATGCTTCGATCATGGCTGCGATCTCTCTCACTCTCTCTCTCACTCTCTCACTTGCTTTCTCACTTGCTTTCTTTTGCCGGTCACCAAAGCTCTCGGGTAACCTAGTACAAGTCTTTGTGTAAGTTGGTATCACCCGTCTGTCCTTGACTTCAATGTGGTATTGCACCCGTCTGTCCTGTGGCTTCAAAGTGGTGGTATCAGCGAGCTATTGGTGAGGAACAGTTATGTCTGGGGGCAATGGTGACCGGCAGTCACATAATTTAACATGAACCAATAAATGGGCACAATATACGCTCCAATAGATCCTAAAAAGAAATACTTTGAGAGAGATGCTAACCTGGATGTAACTACACAGCTTGGTTCTTTAAAGCTACATTACCCACACACCGGCAAACGTGTGCAGACCATCATGGAGCCTACCTGTAAATTTCAGACAACTTTCGAAACAAATTACTTGGGTCAACCAAGCAAAATTAAAACGAAAAGAGATTTTAAGGTAGCCTAAAAATCATGGGTACCTTATGGAGCAAAAGCAAAGATGAAACTACCCAGACAGTTCTGGTCACCACCCCACGATATCTCAGGAGCCCACAGTGTATGGCTCCTGCTAAAACTTTTTGCTTCCCGGAAACTATCAGCGAGCTAGTCGGTGATGTCGATCACGACCCTCTGTGAATCTCGCTGATGCTCTGTTATGGCACGCTTTATCAGCTCAACCTGCCTTTCCTCTTTCTTTAACCTCTCAGATTCGCAGTGAAATACCTGTGTATGACACCCACTCGAGCAGTCTTGCAGCCTCTTAACAATTACCCAGCCAAGAGCTACAATTAAAACAGTGATACCATTAGTCGCCAACCCATTCTGAAAACTTTCCTCCATTTTATTTTTAACTTTTAATTATTTTTTTAACTTTTAATTTTTTCAAAACTTTTTGTTTTTTAATTTTAAAATGACCAAACCCAAAGTTCTTAAGGCTGTGACAAAGAAGAACGAAGATGGCGATAAAGAAATTCGAATTCGCTGCAAGGGAATGAAGAACAAGGATATCAAAAATGTGAAAAGCCTTGTACAGGAATCCCTACAAACATACTTCAATCTGGAGCATGGCGAGTCTAAAGAGAAAAATCAAGTGAAAGAGAAATGAGAGGTGTGCCCATTGACGTTTTAAAAAAAATAATGCGCTTCAAAATACACTTTGAGTACGGCCAATTGAGGGATACTTGGTTTGAGATGATGGAGAGCGAGAACATAGAACCAGAAATTAATGATGGTGTGGTCGATGAGGTATTTACCAACCATGAAATGTTCTACATAAACTCATTCAGCTTCATTGAGCACGTTTTACACACATACTGTCTCACATTAAACAGAATACACGAGTGGACAACAGGAAGCGCCCTAAAAGACTATAGCATGTTCGTGACGGTATTCAAGCAAACAGTGTTGAAATTCATAATTAGCAGACTCCGCAAACACCCACACTACCAATTTTCAGACCAGACATCACGCTTCTGGATCATAGCTGAACTGATCGACATGAGTCAATCTATGAAAAGCTCAGTTTTGCCCTTTGTACAGTATCATGACCCGTTGTTTTGTTACTCGGTTTACAGTATACTCCTAAGACAATTGGTGGATGAAATGAAAAATACAATTTGATTTAAAGTTTTCCAGGATTCCATCTAAGAAAATGGCAAGTTACAGTTTCTCCAAAGATTCACTTACCAACGAACAAATTCCAGCTTACTGTGAGAAGTTAATTCAACATGCAGTTTTGCTGCACCAAACAGACAAGTATGGTATAATTTTCAGAATCGTCATGCTACAAATCATGTTGTTACTGAACCACTGCGGTGTGAATGATCCGTTCAGTAATTGGTACTTTATGCGCAAAGGGCACAAGTACTCGCTACTCATCTCAGGAGATGATGACCCTTTCCTTGTGACTGAGAAATTCATTGCATCCAGACTTCCCACACAACCGAAGTTGGACAACGAGAAGATCCCGGAAATTCCTACAGATATCCTCCAAATAATTTCAGGGTATCTTCATTCGTGGGATCAGAACGCTCTGATGCGCAGCTCAAAACGAATGGACAAGATGATCAAAGAATTCAGAAAAAAACAAACAAAGGTGAAATTGGGCACAATACTTATCAATACTGGATGTGATTGTCCATGCAATTTGATGTTTGAGGTTGTTAGAATTTCACAAACCAAAAAGACTGTGTGGTGCAAACGCAGAGCCTCTTGTTTCAAATTATGGGGGCTTTTCAGGTTGAGTTATCCAGGCCCTGTTCTTGATGATAAATTAATCAGATTGCGGGCTGACGGCAACGTGTTCTACAACATGAAACGTAAAATCGTTTCAACCGTTCAAACTGGGGACATTTTCTACGACGTCTTGCACATTAGAGGATTTTCCGGTATGAGTGATGACTTCAAAAGAATTATTTTTGCTGTAAACGACAAAGAAACTAATGCACATTCCATGTGTTCTGTCGCGCGTTATCGAGAGCTACTACTCAGACCTAATGCCCGTTTTGAATTTGCCTACCGACACTAGCTTGTTATGCAAACGCAGTAACAGAGAATTACAACGGTATCTCAGAATAAACAATTCAAACAACCGAATCTTCCTTGCACATGTAGCGTTTAATATCAAAGCATTCAAGAGCTATCACTGCCCGTACAGTTGCGCGCTCTACAGAATATGCTCACGAATAGACCATCCAATAATTCAAGAGAAATACAAATCCACGTTATTCTACGAACTGGATCACTCAACATCAATTAGTCAAAGTTATTTTTTTAAAATTTAATCTGTTTCTAGCGTTTGCGGCTAACACATTGTATGTATGTCGAGTTGTCACAAGGTTTGAGTTTAAAAAGCAAAAAAATATAGTTGTCGTCTCTACTAAATAATAATAATTAAAAATTTTTAATTAAAACAATATGTATTTAATATGTAATCTATAGGGTTCTTATTAAGATTATAAGTGATTATGGGCCCTAACTGTAGTTTTAAGACAACAAGTAGAATTCAAAAACTCCACAAAAAAAACACAACTTTAAATTTTCTTCTGAAGTTTTCATACTCTCATCGTCCCGATTCAAAAACCATATCCACTCTGATCTCGCGCATCATTTCGAGAAGGTGCTCGATAGTTGAGATAATACTGTCTATATTTTGTGTATCCATTTTCTAAATGCCGTAAAAAAGTGTATGCAATTTATAAATGAGCAAGTCCGCACTACATGGCGCTTATGTTAAATATAAGACTTATCAGGAACAATTCGGGCCTAAACCGTCCGGTTATGCAGCCAAAGAGCTTCAAAAGGCCAAGGATAACATGATTAAACTCGGTAAGCAATACATGCAGCAACAGGGACTAAGTGGAGGATGGAACTCCGCTCTGGTTCATTCAGGAATTTCAAAGAGAAAAATGCCCGCGAGATCTAAGAAGGTAAAGAACAGACCTCGCCGCAGATCCATCGAAGTTCCTGCTGGTTTCGGCCGCAAGAAAAGAGTGTTGCCGAAGTTCCTACAACGGAAAAAACGAGTTCTGCCAGAATTCCTCGGCAAAAAGAAAGCAAGGGGGCGAGACATTCAAGCACCACTCCCTAATGCAACGAGAGTTCTTGGAACATATGTCTCAGCGCGACTGAGAGAGAAGGCCTACCAGAGCCCACGTAATGCTGTATTTCTGAGGCCAAGTGCCAGGCGAAAACGAAAGAGGTATTTGCGTGGAGCTGAGCGCAACAAAATCCAACGTTAAACTTTTTGATACAGTTAGAAAATGACACATTCTGACCCTAACAATTGGAATCACAGCTTTGATTGCGAACAAGAAGACGTGGATTCTATGGTAGAATATTACAGTAACCGTGACTAAAAAGAATCACGGGCAACCAACCCCCCAATGTGTCAGCAAACCATCCACCTGGATTCCAGGCTGATACTGCTTCACATTTCAGAGCACGCGATTCCCGGTCTGAACCAACCAGTACAAATGTAAATCAATGACATAGTTCATTTAACACAAGACAACTCAACTCAAGATTCAGCAAACCAGTTGTCTAACCACTCGTTGGCAAAATAAAAACAGGGAACTCCGCTTGGCTTCACCCCGATCCTCCTCAAATAAACAGCCAGCTGGCGCTTTAACTTCCTGTACGGCTCCGTGCCTTGGAATCTTGTCCAGTGCCAGGAACCAATGTCATCGAACTTGTTGTCCAACGCTTCAACCATCTCGTCCAATTCCGAATTAACTTCTGCTTGGATCAACTGTTGCCTGAACTCCGAAATCTTAGCAGACACAAGGTTGCAGAACAACATCGAATAAACAACTGACGTTCAATTGACAGTCTGACGTTCAGCAGAATTCCACCACGTTGTATTTGACAGCCTTTGCGTTCAACGGCTCACAGTTGAAGTACATCACAGAAATTGGAAACGGACAGTATTTGGAAGCTGGGTTCTTGGTCACTTTTAGCTTATCGATAAATTGCACACAGTTCGGAACATTGACAAGATAGTCGGCTGTTTTCAGAAACTGTTGATAGTATTTTCGCTGCGGCCTTGCTGGACACACCAGTACGATTTTTGCTTCAGAATTATTTTCGATTAGCTGGGCTACCAGGGGAAGATTTCCGAACGGGGGATTGATGAAGCTCAGCTTATCCGTTGGGAGGGCTGTTGTGTATCCGTCCGGATCTTTGGCAGGGTCATATGGATATGGAAAAGGATCGTGATAATCAGTGACTGGGATCCACTGCTCAAGTAGATGATCTGGGGTGATCCAAGCAACAGATTTAGCGGCTGGGAAATACTTCGCCATTTTGAGAGTCGATCACAAATAGTTTTCAAATGTTCAAAAAATCTTTTAGAAAGCTCTTACTGCGCTGAACCTCATTTTTCTCGTCGATGCGCTGTTGCCTTTTGCGTTCCCGTTCAGCTACCTCTTCTGCCTGCTCTTCTAGACGAGTCGATGCTATCGAAATTACCTGCTCGAAGAATGTATCTGGATACCATTTTACCGGAGTTGAATGCCCGTTGACCAACTTGGTAGTGATCTCAGGCTCAGAATTATGGGTTTCCCTCCATTTGGTTGCTGATTTTTTTCCGAGAGAGATCTTATTTTTGTTTACGAAAACTGCGTCAAAACCATTCTGACTCAAAATTTCCGTCACTGTCAGTTTTTTCACATCACAAATTAACGAAGTATTTGGGACGCTTGTTATGAGTGTCTCTTGGGCATGGAACTTCATCCTATCGTCGCCAGGGAACATAGCCATAATTTGCCGACTGTATTCGATCTGGAATTGCTTTTCCCGAATCGTTAGCTCACGTGCCCTTATAGCCAACTCACTTTCCTTCAAGGCCAATTTTTTCATCTCTAGTACATTGTAGCCGTGAACGGAATATGAGCCGGTATCTTGAATAGACGGCAGTACGTCCGAAGCCAACCAGGACTTGAACCGATCGCACACGGAACCCCGTTTTGCTCGGCAGCGAAGCATCACCTCAAAAACACCTTCTCGGTTGACGAAAACCTGTTTCCTTTTGTAGTTGGATTTGCACTCATTTGAAATGAGGGCAATTTTCTGACATGGTTTGGGGCTGTTTAGGTGACCGTGAGCGTCTTTCAACCCAATCGCTTGGCATACGTCCCTGAGATTAAACCACCACTGATTCTCGATGTACTGGCTTTCGACGTTAGAGTTGGTCTCTTCAAAAATGAGTATTTGGCAATCATTTGTAAATTCGATAACTTTTTCCGATGCCATGATAATTTAACTGTTTAAACTGACTGTTTCTTAAAGTAGTTTATCGCTAACGTAGGAAACGAATGGGACAACAATGAGACCCCAATATAGGGGTACGTCGCCCCTCCTAAATGTTGCCAGTCTTATGGAAGCGTAGCCAGGCGCTCGCAAGCTCGCACGGGGGGCTAGCGTAGAACAGGATAGCAGCCAGCCTAGCTGGGTACGTAGTCATAGCTTAGGTCAGGCTTGGTTAGGTATGGACAAAAAAGAATCACGTAGTACGTTCTA
>Ga0310123_10003113_pt1 | contig 12972 bp, 7 predicted proteins | sample CB6_AW_1057_MG_FD_203505 | JGI IMG/M metagenome (GOLD analysis project Ga0310123, IMG submission 203505) | Marine microbial communities from Western Arctic Ocean, Canada - CB6_AW_1057 | ecosystem: Environmental > Aquatic > Marine > Oceanic | place: Canada: Western Arctic Ocean | collected... | reverse complement strand
CGTTCGCCGTTGGCAACGGCCTGGCGGATGACCTCGACCACGGTGGTCGTTTTTCCTGTTCCCGGCGGTCCATGGATGATCGCCAGGTCCTGGGCCGCAAGCGCAAAGGCGACGGCCTGGCGTTGTGAATCGTCGAGATGCTCGGCGCCGTCGGGTTCCAGGTTCTCGTCAAACTCCGGTTCGCCGTGGTACAGTAACACGTCGCGCAATTTGGCCAGCCGACCGGTGGCACGTTCAGCCGCATCTAATGCCTCTCGTTGCCGTTTGCGAGTGATCTCGTCGGGAGTCATGTCGACCCGGAAGCTGTCGCCCTCGGGCCACTTGTTCAACGCCACCTCGATGTGGTCGCGACGACGGGCGCTGACGACCCCGGACAAGGGGCGGTGATCCTGTTCCGAGGAGAGTGACACAGGGCTGCCGACCCGGAAACGGTGCCAGGGAAGCCGTTCGGGGGCGTGCCGCTTCTGCAGTGTCAGTAGGTAACGCCCTCCCAGCCCGGTCGTGTGACTGGTGATCACCATGTTCAGCAGCGTGGAGCCGCTGCGTTCGGCCTCTGCCGGTGTCAGTCGATTCCGACGGGACTCCATGCGTTGCTGTTCGGCCTCGCCCTCCAAATCCAGCCAGCTGCGGAAGTTGTCAAAATGGGCGCGTGGGTTCAGCGGTGAGTTGCGTGACGCCATGGCGGCGGAGCATAGTGACCTGCTGGCGGGATGGCCATCGAATCAACACGCGGTCCGCCGTGCCGAACTCAAACGGGCCTCAACGGTCCCTGAGTGAGTGGCCTACCGGACCACTCGAGCGGTGCGAACTCGTGGGGGCTTGACGGCATCGGTCCAGGCAAAGAACAGGGCGTCGCCGAAGCGTTCCATGCGGGGAAAGCCCGACGAGCGGCTTGCCAGGGTCCCCGTCAGCCGTCGAGACGGTGTCGTGGTTCCGTCCCGGTGAACCACGCGCCAGCGAATTTCGGCAGCCTTGCCGTCGACCTTCAGCCATGACACCGCGGCGGTGTCGGTATCGATCAGGACGATGTCGACCCGCCCGGACGACGCACCATCGTCAACACGAATCGTCTTGCCGAACGTCTGCGCCGTATCTTGAGAGAATCGCACCCGGACCTCCGGATGTTTTTCGACGTTGGTGAACCACGCGACTGCCACCGACTTGCGGTGGGTGTCGATCGATGGGCCGTTGACCGGGCAGCCCTCGATCACCCAGTTGTCGGCATGCACTCTTCGAGATCGCCGCACCCGTCCGGCGTTCAGTGTCGAGGAGGTGATGTCGCGGACCTCACCGGCCAGCCGGTCTCGAAACACGACGAACGGGTCGCCGTTGTCCAGGACCACCGCACCGGTCTGGCAGCACTCGCAGACCCGCTGGTCGACCACTCGTTCAACGCCCAACCGCCCGTCACGATCCAGCGTGCAGTAACGCAATGCCATCTCGCCTCCCTTGACGATCATCTTGCGTCCGTCGAGCCAGAACACTCCAAAGGTCGACTTGTCCACCGGGACGATTGACACGAAGCCGTGTTCGGTAGGTGTGCCGTCACGGTGTGGCGAGACGGGTTTCGACCAGGATCGGCCACGGTTGTGCGAGAGACTCAGCTTGACGTCATAGGAATAGGTTCCCGCCGAGCTCTTCTGCAGCCAGTGGGCGACCAGGGTTCCATCGGGCAACGCGCACAGCGAGGGAAAGTCGGCCCAGTTGACAAACCAGTTGTCACCGGCGGCGATGTGTTTCGGCTTCGACCAGGTGCCGGTGTTCCAGTGCGAAAATTTCAGGGTGGCCATTCGTCCGGGGCCCCGTTCGATCCAGCTCAGGTACAACCGACCATCGGATCCCCGCAGCAGGTTGGGTTCGCCACTCTGGCCGACCGCGGGGCAGGGCACCTCGGTGGCAGTCTCGGCGGCGTTTGCCGTGATACACAACAGGCTGCAGGCAACGAGAAACTTCACGATGGCTCTTTCCAGCACCCCGACGCTGATACGGCCGGGGGGAACGGAGGAAGGAGATTGTCGCCGGCTCATCCGAGCAATTCGTAGATCGGGTCGCCGTGGTAGATGTGGTGAGGACGATCGAGCTCGTCCTTCCAGGCGGCGGTGTGTGGGATGCCCAGCGCGTGGTACATCGTCGCGGCCATGTTCTCGGGTTTCTGAGGCGAGGAGGCCGGGTAGCCGGCGATGGCGTCGGAAGTGCCGACGACCGTGCCACCCCGGATGCCGCCACCGGCGAAGAATACCGTCTGCACCGCACCCCAGTGGTCACGACCGGGCTTGTAGAAGACCTTCTCGAGTGTCGAGAGTTTCGGCGTGCGGCCGAACTCGCCGGCCATCACGATCAGGGTCGATTCGAGCAGGCCGCTGGACTCCAGGTCGTCGAGCAGCGCACACAGGGCGAGGTCGGTTGGCGGGAAGAGCTGGTTCTTGAGTCGTGAGAAGGATTCGCCGTGGGTGTCCCAGGTCTCGTTGTTCCCGAGGTTCACCTGGATCAGTGGCACACCGGCTTTGGTCAGCCGGTAGGCCATCAGCAGCGACCAGCCGAAGCTGTTGGCTCCGTAGCGGGCCTGGGTCTTCGCATCGGCCCGGGTCACGTCGAAGGCGTTGCGGATCCTGGGGTTGGTCAACAGCGAGATCGCCGTCTGACGTTCGCGGTCGTAGGATTGGGCCTCGGCCGAGTCGGCCAGCCGCCGGCGTTGGTCGTCGAGAGACCCCAGCAGGGTCCGGCGGGCGTCGAGCCGACCGCGGGTCAATCCGGCCGGCAGCTTCAGGCTGGGCGCCTGGAAGACCCGGGCATCGGGCTGCCTGGGCGGGTTCCGGGTCGAATCGGCCATCGAGTAACCCGGATAGGCACCTCGCCACAGCGGGTTCCCGTACGGCGAGGCCTCGATGAAGTACGGGTCGCGTTGGGAGCCCATCAGGCCACCGTACAGGCCGGGGATGGTACCACCCTGCCAGTGCACCATCCGATCAGGAAGCACGATGGCCGGCGGCAGGTTGTTCTTTTGCGGGGGGATCGAGTAGCCGGCCACCGACATGATCGAGGGAAAGTCGGTTGGCCGCGGCACCCGGTCGCCCTTGAAGCCGGGGGTGGCACCCGAGTGGCCGGTCAGCATGAAATAATGACCCAGAGTGTGGCCGTTGGTGCGGTGGGTCATCGAGCGGACCAGACCCCAGTGACGGCTGCGCTGGGCCAGGCCCGGCAGGTGCTCGCAGATCTGCACGCCGGGTGAGGCGGTCTGGATCGGGTTGAACTCGCCGCGAATCCCGTCGGGAGCGTTGGGCTTCAGGTCGAAACTGTCCTGCTGGGCCAGTCCGCCCGAGAGAAAGATGTAGAGGACCGTTTTGGCCGAACCACCTCCGGGTGCCAGCTGCTGCGAATCGGCCGCCCGCAACGCCTGCAGGTGGTTGGTTCCCAGCCCCATCAGGCCCAGGGCGCCCGCCTGCACCGCCGTACGGCGAGACACCGGGGCGTGTTGCCAGGGGAAAACAGCATTTCGCGATTTCATGGATCCGGTTTCTCTCGAATACACAACTCGGTCAGTTTACCAAGTCAGCCCGGTCGAGGAATCGCAAAACCGGATTTGGCTGCAAACGAGTGACCGCCCGCAATCTGTGTCAGCCAATCAGCGGGTGTTTCGCCAGTGCAGACGACACTCCAGCGGCCAGTCGGTACAGATGCCGTCCATGCCGCTGGCGCGGGCCTTGTCCCAGATGTCGGGCCGACGGTCGCCGATCTTCAGGCTCAACCAGACCTGCTTCTTCAGTTGATGAGCCTGTGCCATTTCCTCACGACTGGGGACGAAGCCGACCCAGAGACAGTCACCCAATGGATCTTTCAGCGCCGCGGCAAACTGTGCGGAGTCGTAGATCTTGACGATGGTGGTCTTCAGCTTGCGGCTGGCCTTCTTGAAACGGCGACTCGAATCGGCCGGCTGGCCGAACGCGAACAACTGGTCGAAGAGATTGTGCTTCTTGACCACCCGCACGATCTTCTTCTCGATGTCCGGCGAGATCACCTTCATGTTCAGTGCAATCGTGACCGGTTTGCCTTGTCGTTTCTTGATGGCCGAGAAGGCCTCGTCGAGAGTCGGTACCTTCAGGCCGCGGAACCGGGGATGGAACCAGCCGCCGGCGTCGAGCTTGCGGATCTGGGACAGGGTCAATTCGCCGATCTTGCCGGTGCCGTTGGTCGTGCGATCGACCGTGTTGTCGTGGATGACGACCAGTTTTCCGTCGCGGGTCTGGTAGACGTCCAACTCGATCGAAAGACCCAAGGCAACGGCAGCTTCAAAGGCCGGCACGGTGTTTTCAGGAGCATGCCGGACGAGGCCACGATGCGAGAGCATGATCGGTTCGCGGGTGACGGAGGCCTGTTGAGCGATGGCCGGCGGGCATGACGCGGAGACAACCATCAACGCGAACGCGAACAGGGGAAGGTGGACCTGGCGAGGGGGCAAGAAAACTGTGGGCATGAAAAACCTGCGTGTTGGGAGACCGTGTCAATCAGGAGGTGGTCTCTGGAGACTAGCCTCTTGGCTGCACACATGCGAACCGGGCCGGTCGGCTCAGAAATCCGGTGACCAGGTGGTGTAGAGTGTGCCAATCAGCTGAGCCAGGTGATTCGGTGATGACTGCGATGGAAGCAGAGGGCGTTTTCTCTCATAGTGAGACCGCCGGTGGAGACCCCGGGGAATGGCCCGATGAGCGTTCAGACCAATCGACTGACACAGCTGCTTTGGTGCGTGTTGGTGCTGTCGTGTACCGAGCCACTCGAAGCGGCCGATCGCTTTGTGTTGGTCGAAGGTGATGTGGTTGTCCTGGCGGGCGGCACCAACATGGTTCGCCTGCAGCAGGCCGGGCATCTCGAAGCCGCACTCAGCCGTGCCTTCGCGTCGGCTCGGCCGAAGTTTCGGGACCTGGCGTGGGAATCCGACACGGTGTTCGGGCTGGGGACCGTGATCGAACGCTGGCGGCCCGATGGGTTCGGGAAACGAGATGAGCAATTCCGCCGAGTCGGCACGACGGTGGTGATCGCCCAGTTCGGGCGGATGGAATCGCTAGCCGGCCGAGTGGGACTCGAGAGGTTCACCGCTGCCTACGGCGAACTGATCACCGGGTGGCAGAAGCAGGCGAGGTTGATCGTGCTGGTCACCCCGTCGCCATTCGAAGAGCCGCCCACCGGGTCGATTCCCGACCTGTCGACCAGGAATGTCGACCTCGAGTTGTACGTGCAGGCTATCGCGAAACTCGCTGCCGACCGCAAGCTGGTCCTGGTAGACTTGTTCCATCGGTCCCGCACCGGATTGACCGATAACGGCATGCACATCAAGCCGTCGGCCCAGGCCCATGTCGCCCACGCGATTGCCGGGCAGCTGGGTGTGGAGTTTTCCCTGGAGACGTCACAGGAGACTCTGCGCAGGGCTGTCATCGAGAAGCACCGCCTGTGGTATGACTACTGGCGACCGGCCAACTGGAAACTGCTCTACGGTGACGACTCGCGGCGGCAGTTCACTCGTGGAGGTGCCAAGTATATTCCGTTTCGCGAGGAATGGCAGAAGCTGTTGCCGTTGATCGAGCGAGCCGAGCAGAGGGTGTGGACGGTCGCCGATGGTAAGCCGGATCCCGGCGCCAAGCGGCCCAGGCCCGAGGTGCTGCACGCGGCGCCGCAGGCGGACATCAAGGCCGAGTTGGCGTCGTTCGCCGTTCCCAAGGGCTTCAGCGTCAACCTGTTCGCCTCGGACACGCACGGGCTGACCTCCCCGCTTGCCCTGCGGTGGGACCCACAGGGTCGCATGTACGTCGCGGTGACCACGACCTATCCGCACGTATTTCCCGGCGACCTGCCCAACGACAAGATCATCCGGCTCGAAGACACCGACGGAGATGGCACGGCGGATCGCTCGAGCGTGTTCGCCGAGGGACTGAACATCCCGACGGGAATGGAATGGGGCGACGGGGGACTCTATGTCGGCCAGAACACCGAGATCCTGTTCCTCGAGGACACCAATGGCGATGGCCGAGCCGATCGGCGTCGCGTGCTGCTGGGCGGGTTCGGCAACGGAGACTCGCACCAGACAATCAACTCGTTCATCTGGAGTCCCGGCGGCGAGCTGTATTTCGGACAGGGAGACGGCTGCGAGTCGCGGGTCGAGACGCCCTGGGGGTCGAGCGACCTGTTCCAGGCCGGCTTCTATCGGCTCAGGCCACGCAGGCTGCAAATGGACCCGCTGCTCGATTCCTGTATGGGACCGGGCAACCCGTGGGGAGTGGCCTTCGACGGCTGGGGCCAGATCTTCAGCATCGACGGGGCCGGTGGAGTCACCTACCTCTCGCCCGGCCAGGTCCCGACGACTCACGTATTGAAGCTCCGACGTATCGGTAATCCCGGTGGCTACTGCGGGATCGGATACCTGGACGGCCGGGGTCTGCCCGAGTCGATGCGTGACAGCTTCGTGATCGGCGACTTCAAGCCGAACCGGGTCAAGCGGTTTTCAGTCCGGCCCGATGGAGCAGGATTCGCACTGGACTGGAAGGAGCCGATCCTGCAATCGCGCCACCGTAACTTCCGCCCGGTCGATGTGAAGCAGGGGCCTGACGGGGCGATCTATGTCGTCGACTGGTACAACCCGGTCACCTGCCACCAGGACGATGCCTACCGCGATCCCAAACGCGACAAGGCGCATGGACGGATCTGGCGGTTGGTTCACACCGAGTCGGCTCGGTCGGTCCCCAGGCCGAAGAACCTGGCGAAGGCGCCGATCGGCGAGGTGCTCGAGGCGTTGAAGTCGCCGGAGCACTTCAGCCGCTACCAGGCCAAGCGGGAACTGACGAACCGGGATCCGCGCACGGCCGCACTGGAGTTGGACCGCTGGGTGGCGGCATTGGATCCCAGGGATCCGCTCTACGAGCATCACCTCTACGAGGCACTGGGGGCACTGGAGACACTCGAGGTGATTCGCCCGGGATTGCTCGAGCGATTGCTACAGGCCCGGGACCATCGCGCCCGTGCCTACGCCGCTCGAGTTGTCGGGCGCTGGCACGATCGACTGGATGATCCCCTGGGCCTGTTGGCCGAGCGGGTGGTGGACGAGCATCCGCAGGTGCGGATGGAAGCGGTGATGGCCTGTGCGGCGATCCCGCGGTCGCGGTCGATCGAGGTGGTCGCCCGCGTGGTCGAGAGGCCCAGTGACGAATGGATCGACTACGCCTTCAAGCAGGCGGTACACCACCTCGAGCCGCATTGGCTGCCGGCGTTTGAGAAAGGGGAGCTGTTATTCGAGCGACCCGCCCAGTTGGCAGCGGTGCTGAACGAGGTCGGAGGCCGGCAGGCACTGGGGAGCCTCAAGAAATTGCTTGACGGCGAGGGCCTGGACCGGGCGACGAGGTCCGCGGCGATCGCGGCGATCCTGGCGGTGGGCAGTCCTGATGACCTGAGGCTGTTTGGACTCGACGCGAAGAGGTTCAGTGACAGGGGTCGCTACAACGCGGCACAGCATGCTCGGGCACTGGGTCACCTGGTCGAGGCGGCCCGAGTCCGCAACGTCCGTCCTTCGGGCGACCTGGTCGCATCGCTGGGTGGGTTGATCGGGCAGGACCACGCCGGTGTCCGGATCCAGGCGTTGAACCTCGCTGGCATCTGGGAGGTTGTCGGGACCCAGGATGCGGTGCGGGCCACTGCCGGGAACCCGGCGTTTTCGGTGCCGGTTCGCGAGGCGGCTTTTGGCGCATTGGTGGCATTGAAGGCACGCGGCGGCCGCGGAGTACTGGAATCGAACGCCAGGGCCCCGCACCCGCTGCCATTGCGGGCGGCGGCCATTCGAGCACTCGCACCGCTCGATTCGCAATTGGCGGCTCGGCGTGCGGCCGAGCTGTTTGGAGATGGCGGCCTGCAGGCGGCGGATGCCAGGTCGACACTGGCGGCGTTCGTGAACCACAAGGGAGGTGCCGCCGCGTTGGCGACTGCGATGAAGTCGAGCATGTTGAAACCCGACGTGGCCCGGTTGCTGCTGAAGTCCCTGTTTGCGACCGGCCACTCGGACCGCGACCTGCTCGGGATCCTCAACCGCTCGTTGGGTGCCTCGGGCAAGCCGCCCGAGTACAGCGAGACGTTCGTGAAGCAGTTGGTCGGGGATGCCGCGAAGTCGGGAGCCGTGGTACGGGGTGCGGTGCTGTTCAAGAACCTGGCCTGCGCGTCGTGTCACCGGGTGGGAGGCAGCGGTGGCGAGATCGGGCCGGACCTCACCGCCATCGGGACCACGCTGTCACCACAGCGGATTGCCGAGGAATTGCTGTGGCCCAACCGCCAGGTCAAGGAGGGCTTTTCGGTCGTCCAGGTGGTCACCGTGGATGGAAAGATCCACCAGGGCTACCAGAGAAAAACGAAGGGCGGTGGGGATTCGGATGACCTGGTGCTGCAGGACTTGGCGACCAGGAAACTGGTGACCTTCAAGAAGGAGAACATCGAATTGAAGAAGGTCACCGGCAGCGTGATGCCACGTGGCCTGACCGCGGTGCTCTCACGCCAGCAGCAGCTCGACCTGCTCCGTTACCTCTCGGATCTCGGCAAGATCCGCTAGCGACACCGCAGGCGGGTGCCGCGTCAGGGTTTCGTCGCCGGCTTGGGGTGCCTGAGTACGAATTCGCCCGCCAGTCGGTAGGCGTCCCTGATGGCGCTGTGGCCCAGGCTCGGACCCACGACCAGTTCGATGGGAACCGGCTTCCCGGGAGACGCCTTGGCGGCCGCCTGCACGAATGAGCGGACCGTGGCGATGCAGTCGTCGGTGCTGACGCGTGGGTCGGCGTTGCCGATGCTGATCCAGACCCGGCGTCCGACGAGCCTGGAGGCAAGTGCCGAGGCGTCAAACGGTCGGGTCTGCTTTGCCGTGACACCGTCGAATTCCCGCAGAGCCCGCAGGTTGGTGACCGGTGAGACGCACACGACCGTGCGGACTCGAGGATCGGAAGCGGCAAAGTGCAAGGCACAGAAACCGCCTCGAGAGGTGCCTCCCGCGGCAACCTGCCCGGGATCGGTGTACTTGTTAGCGACGAGCCAGTCGAGTACGTCACGGCAGCGGTCGGTAAACGGCTTCACCGGGTCCTGGCCCAGCTTCACCCGATGGGCCCAACCGGAGAGGGCCGGCGGCTCATCGGGTTTGTGGTCACGTCCATGGCAGGGCGGATCGAGCGTGACGAACAGCCACCCGTGCTTGGCCAACTGACGCCCGGTCTCGGTGTAGACCGGGAGTTTCGCCATGTCGTCGACCGCGGTGGCGAAGACAAAAAACGTGGGGGCCGGCGATCGCGGCTTGTTCCCAAACAGCCCAAACCGAGTCCCCGAGGTCGTCTCGATCACCCGCATCTTCACAGCATCATCGGCCAACACCGGACCGACCCCAACAACCACCCACCCCAGCAAAGAGATCAAGAGACACTTCATGGTCCAAACCAATTGGAGTCAGAGCTTGAATAGTGAATAGTGGCTTACGCAGCTTCGCTGGTTTGTCGAGTCATCGGCCACTATTCACTATTCAAGCTCTGACCCCAAGGGTGGGATGAACGATGAGACTGATATTTGACGGGCATGCCGACCTGGCGCTTTATGCGGTGTCGTACAACCGTGACCAGACCGAGTCTGTGGCGGTGACGAACGAGCGTGAAGCGGGGATGACCGACACGTTTGGCCGTGGCTGCTCGGCCAACAGCCTGCCGGAGATGCGCAGGGGGGGAGTGGGGATCTGCCAGTCGAGCCTCGCGGCCCGGGTTGCGGCAGATGCGAGACCGACATTGCGGACCGACCTGAATTTCGGCACGCACCGTATGGCCTACGCTCATGCGCACGCCCAACTGGCCTACTACCGAATACTCGAACAGCAGGGCGAGGCGAGGCTGATCCGTACGGCCGAGGAAGTGACCAGTCAGTGGCAGAGTTGGGAGGCGGCCTCGGAGGAGGAACGTCTGGAATTGCCGATCGGGATCATCGTGGCGATGGAGTGTGCCGATCCGATTGTCGAACCGTCCCAGGCCGAGTTGTGGTGGGAGGACGGGTTGCGGAGCGTGATGCTGTCGCACTTCGGTCACAGCCAGTACGCAGCCGGAACCGGTGTCACCGGGCCGCTGACAGAAAAGGGGGTCGAACTGCTGACCGAGTTCGAGCGGCTGGGCATGATCCTGGACCTGTCACACACCTCCGAGGAGTCCTTCTACGAATCGCTCGACCGGTTCAGCGGCCCGGTGATCGCCAGCCACAACAACTGCCAGGCGCTTGTGCCCGGCGATCGCCAGTTGTCCGACGACCAGATCGGTCGGTTGATCGAGCGGGGTGGAGTGATCGGGGCGGTACTGGATGCCTGGATGCTGGTCCCCGGCTGGGTCCACGGGACGTCGAAGCCCGAGGAGGTCGACATGGGAGCGGTGGCTGACCACATCGACCATGTTTGCCAGCTGGCAGGGAACTCGGGTCACGCGGCGATCGGCAGTGACATCGGCGGGACCAATCACATGCCTCACGATCTCGAGACCACGGCCGACCTGCAGAAGCTGGATGGGCTGCTGACCGATCGCGGCTACAACGACCGCGACATCGACAACATCTTCCACCGCAACTGGCTGGGGTTCTTCGAGAGGTTTCTGCCCTAGAGTTCCGAGCGAGCGGGTTACCCGATCAGTTCGTCGATCGGGGCACCGTGGTTGAGCACGGGGATCGGGCGGTCCTGGTCGTCCTGGAAGACGGTGTGCGTGTCGATGCCCAGGGCGTGGTACATCGTGGCGAAGAGGCCCTCGGCATGGATCGGACGCTCGATGGGGTATCCGCCGATCGCATCGCTGCTGCCGACCACCTGTCCCGATCGCAGGCCGCCGCCGGCAATGAGAGCCGAGAAGCAATCGCCCCAGTGATCGCGGCCGGCGTTGTTGTTGATCTTGGGCGTCCGGCCAAACTCGCCGATGACCATCACCACGGTCTTCTCGAGCATGCCGCGGTCGGCCAGGTCGGCCAGCAGCGTGGCGACGGCTCGATCGATCGGAGGCAGGAACTTGTCGAGTTTCGTGAAGTTGGTGGCGTGGGTGTCCCAGTCCTGCCGCAGCCCGCACTGGACCAGCGTAAACGCGACACCGGCTTCGACCATGCGGCGAGCCAGCAGGGCTGACTGGCCCCATTCGTGTGATCCGTACCGCTGGCGGGTGGCCGCGGTTTCTCGAGAGAGGTCAAACGCATTGCGGACCTGCTGTTGCAGCAGCAGGTCCATGCCCCGCCGGGTGAATTCGCGGATCTGACCGATCGCGCGGGCCGCGGGTTCCTGGTGACGGAACTGGTCGAGGACCGAGAGCAGCTGCTGACGCTGCTCGAGTCGGGGTGGCGAGATTCCGTCCTGAAGTTTCAGGATCGGCACCTGGAACTCTTCGGTCGTCGAGGCCGGCAGCTGACCGCTCTCGAAAGGTTCGTGCTGCGAGCCCAGGTAGGCAGCGGCTCCGAAGGGTGACCCGACGTACTCGTGATGAAAACTCCACGGGATCCCCACGTACGCCGGCATCCCCGCTTGGCGGGTGCCGCGGAGCCGTGAGACGATGGACCCGATCGACGGTGTCTCGATCACTGCTCGAGCCGTGCCGTCGCGAGTTCCCATCCGGCCGGTCAGCATCTGGTGTTCTGAGGGCGCGTGACTGTTGTTGCCGTGGTGCAGCGAGCGGACGACACTGAATCGAGCCGCCTCGGCGGCCAGCATTGGCAGACGGTCGCAGATTCTCAGGCCCTCGACTGCCGTGTCGATGGTCCCGAACTGGCCGCGAACCGACTGAGGTGCCTCGGGCTTGGGGTCGAACGTCTCGTGGTGAGACGGACCGCCGTCGAGGAAGAACATGATGCAGGAGGTGTCGGAGCGGGGCTCCGTGGGAGGAGCAGCCAGTAACGAGCCGCCGGCGGTGCCCAGGCCCAAGCCGCCCAGTTGCAGCATCGTCCGTCGTGACAGCAGCGAGAGGTCCGGGCCAGTGAAGTGCATCCGCGTAGCCTAACGCCCGGGGCACCTTCGAGACAATCCGATTCCCGAATCCCGCCCGGGCTTCGGGTCCAGGGACGAGTTCGGATTCAAGTAGCCCGGACACCCGGCTAGAATAGGACGAACGCATTGACGTGCTTTGATTCGACGGGGACTTCATGTTCGGGCTTTCGCGATCGGGTGTGTGGCTGGTGGTCGGGGTGATGTCGGCGGTGTGCCTGCCGAGTGCCACGGTGGCTGCAGAGGGCAAGCCGCTGACCTTCGAAAGTGACATCCGCCCGATCTTCAGGTCGCATTGCTACGACTGTCATGGGGCAGAGAAGCAAAAGAAGGGGAAACTGGACCTGCGGCTGGCCCGGCTGATGCTCGCCGGAGGCGAGTCAGGGCCGGCGATCGTGGCCGGGGATCCCGGCAAGAGCTTCCTGGTCAAGCGGCTCAGGGAAGGCTCGATGCCGCCCGGTGACATGAGGGTCAGCGACGAGGAGATCGAGAAGATCTCGAGATGGATCGCCCAGGGAGCCAAGACGGCTCGTCCCGAGCCCAAGGAGATTGGTGAGGGCCTGGGAATCACCCCCGAGGAGCGGTCCTGGTGGGCGTTTCAGCCGATCTCACGCCCCGCATTGCCGATCCCGGTGGGCCAGGAACGGGTGCGGACTGCGGTCGATTCGTTCGTACTGGCTCGACTGAAGGAAAAGAAACTGGGTTTTGCCAAGGACGCCGACCGGCTGACTCTGGTTCGTCGCGTCTACCTGGACCTCGTGGGCTTGCCGCCGACGTATGAGCAGGCCCAGGCCTTCATCACCGACAAGCGGGCCGATGCCTACGAACGGTTGATCGAGAGTTGTCTGGGGTCAGATCACTACGGCGAACGCTGGGGCCGCCACTGGCTCGACGTGGCCGGCTACGCCGACTCGGAAGGCTACACCAACGACGACCGCGTGCGTCCCTACGCCTACAAGTACCGCGACTACGTGATCCGGGCC